>Ga0114950_10003252_pt1 | contig 12504 bp, 13 predicted proteins | sample N075metaG_FD_83503 | JGI IMG/M metagenome (GOLD analysis project Ga0114950, IMG submission 83503) | Deep subsurface microbial communities from Kermadec Trench to uncover new lineages of life (NeLLi) - N075 metaG | ecosystem: Environmental > Aquatic > Marine > Ocean trench > Sediment | place...
AAATCGTCTAAACCCGTGAAACCACACAAAGCGAAACCATCGACATCCATGCCGGATATTTTATGCACAACGCTTAGCTGTACGTAGTGTGACATGAATGCCGGATGTTCCAGGGCCAGAGGACCGTGGACGTCACGCCAATGGCTATCGCACTGCTGGTGTGTCTTGGCAGGGTGATGGATCAACGGGAAGAGACCGTAAACATTCGCCTCGCCTGGTTTTATCACTCTGCGATAGATGACATACAAGCCAACGTCAGCACATTCTTGCAGCTGTTCAAGATCATCGGTAACAACGGTGGCCAGCGCCGCAAAGGGTAGCTTCGATGTGTCGGCGCGATTGTCTGAATATAGTGTTCCGTGCAAGTTGCGTGCGAGCTCACCGGCTGCCGCAACACTTGTAGAGGCAATGGCAAACTCCAAGCTGTGACCTTCATGCATAACTATTTCCTCACTTCGTATTAATGGGGCGTGTGATAGGACGTGTTATGCGTAGTTTACGACAGAGTTGGTGTATAACAACAATACTGCTTGACTTGAATGTGCTTAACCCTCAGGGTGCGCTCGCCTTGTCCAGTGCCCGGCGCAGCGCATGCTTACGCCACATCTTAAGTCCCCAGGGAAAACACATTGACCAACACTCGATTTCAGTCGCTTGGTATAAGCGATAAGTTTCAAAATGCGTTAGCAGAAGCGAAGTATGTAGAGCCTTCGAAGATACAGGCACGCGCCATCCCCGTTTTGTTAGACGGTGCAGATGTACTTGGCGTGGCACAGACCGGAACCGGTAAAACCGCTGCGTTTGGCCTGCCTCTTCTGCAACTTTTGGATGCGCAAAATGCACCCGCCACGTCTCGTCATCCACGCGCCTTGATCATGGCACCGACGCGTGAACTGGCGATACAAATTCACAGTGAACTGTCTTTCTTCGCGCGTCCTACCTCTCTTAGCTTGACCTGTATATATGGTGGTGTTGGACAAAATCCACAAGTCAAAGCATTGCGCAAGGGCGTGGACATTCTGGTTGCTACCCCCGGTCGTTTGCTTGATCTGATCGCGCAGAATCACGTACGCCTCGGCCAGGTTAGTGTGTTGATCTTAGATGAAGCGGACCGCTTGCTGGACATGGGGTTTATTCGTGACGTAAAGAAGATTGTTGCGATGACGCCGCGTAAACGCCAGTCGTTGCTGTTTTCCGCAACCATGCCAGGCACCGTTGCGAGCCTTGCTGCAGAGATATTGTCGAAGCCGGTTCGCATCGAGATTACGCCGAAACAGGCGACCGTTAAAAAGATTGAGCAGCGCGTTGTTCTTATCGACAACGCCGACAAACAGCAAGCACTGGAACACTTACTGTTTGATGCGCAAGTGAAGAAAGCCATCGTATTTACGCGCACCAAACACGGTGCGGACAAGGTCGCGCGTAAACTTCGTGCAGCAGGTATTAGCGCTGAAGCCATACACGGTAATAAATCTCAGAATGCTCGTACTCGAGCGCTACAGGGCTTCAAAGACGGAGAATCCTGGGTGTTGGTCGCCACTGATATCGCGGCTCGCGGTATTGATATAGACGGCGTGACCCATGTGTTTAACCAGGAATTGCCACACGAACCGGAAAGCTATGTGCATCGCATAGGGCGTACCGGGCGCGCGGGTGCTTCTGGCACTGCCTGGTCCCTGGTGGACCCGGGTGAACGTAAGCGACTACGCGCGGTGGAAAAGCTCATACGTAAGTCTTTACCCGTTATCGAGTTAGATCTGCCGCCCAGAGCCGAAGTAGAACCGAAGGCTCAGTTGCGCGACGAGTCTAATCGACATAAGCAGACTCGCAGTGATCGATCGTCAGGTCAGAGTAGCCAGCGTCGGCGTCCACGGCGCCGCAAGGTACGTGCTGAGGCCGCATAGGTCGTGGTGCTTCAGGCTCGGTAATTTCGGCACGGCCGTAGGCTAACTTCATTCAATGACGGTGCAATTGTGCCCGGCGATGAGGTCCAGCAATGCGCGTGTCTGTGCTGCATTGACCCGGGGCTGTGGTACGAATTCGGCGTGGGTCTGATGATCTGCTGTGACATCGACCTGTATTCCCCATAAAGGATTTATGTCGTTCGGCACGGCGGCATAACGTACGTCGATGATGCCACCCGGCGGTCCGTAAGGGGCGATGAAATCGTCGGAAAACCAACGGAAACGCTCTATATCGGCGGCTTGTTGAGAGTCTGGCGCAAGACCGGGCAAGTGTTTGGCGATATTGAGTTTCTCTATTTGTTTGCCCGGGCACCACTGCGTATCGGCGAGCACCCTGACTGCATCAACGCGATAATGGCCTTCATGCTCATATATGGACTTCCACACAATGAGGTTGCCGAAGCTGGGTTTCAGCGTGAGGCGGTGACCAGCGTGACCCTGGCGTTGTGCCATCTGTTCAGCTGCGGCATAGGCACGCTCATGCTGGATGACCCCGAGACTGAGATAAAACAGCGCCCAGATGACGCTGGCAGTCGCGATCCGCGAGCTACGTCGCCACACCGAAGTCGCCACCAATGCCAATAACGGCAGGGTAAACAGCGGGTCGACGACAGACACGTTATTCCAGGCCACGCGCATATCCGAAAAAGGCCAGAACAACTGTGTGCCATAAGAGGTGCAGGCATCCAGCAAGCCATGGGTCGCGTAGCCAATGAGCGCCGCCAGATAAGCTTCTCGAATACTCAAGCGATGACGAAACAGACGGAACAACACCAATGTGACCAGCAGTGCACCGAATGGAATGAAGACCAACGAGTGGGTGAAGTGGCGGTGGTACTCCAGGAACAGCAGCGGATCGGTGGCGGATTGGATGAAAACGTCCAGGTCCGGGGACATTGCAGACAGGCAGCCTAATAATGAGGCCGCCCGCATTTTTTCCTTTGCCGCAGTGGCCTGCGAGAATGCAGCACCCAGGGCACCTTGGCTGATTGGGTCCACAGCTTGCCTTTTGCTTTAACGGGTTAGCGTATGCGCTTTAGAATGCGTAGTCTAATGGGCTAGTTCGAACAGGGGATCGACACAATGCAGGATTTTACAGATCGAGTCGCGGTAGTCACCGGTGGTGCAAGCGGCATTGGGCTGGGTATGAGTCGTGCCTTTGCCCAGCGTGGCATGAAGCTGGTTATCGCAGACCTGGATGGGACGACACTTGAGAAAGTGGTCGATGAGTTTACCGCGGCGGGTGTGCAAGCGGTCGGTAAACAATGTGACGTGTCCAAACTCAGTGAAGTTGAGGCGTTGGCTGCCACAGCTCTGGATACCTATGGTGCGGTTCATGTGATGTGCAACAACGCCGGCGTAGGCATCCCGACGTCTGCGCGAAATATGAAACTGGATGACTGGAAGTGGATCATCGATGTTGATTTGTGGGGCCCGATCTATGGCGTCAAAGTTTTCTTGCCGATTATCGAAGAAGCAGGAGAAGGTCATATCAATGCCACTTCATCCATGGCGGGCTTGATATCCAGCCAGATGATGGGGGCCTACAATGTCGCAAAACACGGCGTGGTTGCCCTGATGGCGGCGGTTGAGCGAGAACTGCGAGCGAAGAAGAGCCTGGTGAGGGCCTCCGTGTTATGTCCAGGCCCGATCAATACAAACATAAGCCACAATTCAGTCACCTTCAGACCAAACAAAGCCAAGCCGAAAACTGATGGTGAGCAGGCAGGTAAGATGGCCTCGAATATCCAGGCCTCACTTGAGCAGGGCATGGATCCGGATGAGGTAGGGGAGTTGGTCGCCAGCGCAATCGAACAAGAAAAGTTCTGGATTCTCACGCACCCTCGTTGGGCAAAGGCTGTGCAAAAGCAGTTGGATGCGTTGCAGGAAGACCAGTCCCTGACTAGAGCTTGATAGGAGGCAATACCATCGACAAAGGGGATATACTTGGCGGTGGCAAGAGCAGATAGGGAGGCGAAACCATGTCGGCGGAACATTCGTTTAATGTAGAGCCTCTGGCTGCCTCCTTTGGCGCGAAAATTACCGGCCTGAAGCTGGCTGACGTGGGCGACGTTAGCTTCTCTGAGCTGTACGCCCTGTGGCTGGAGTACGCCTTGTTGATCTTTCCTGGTCAACATCTGAGCAACGACGAACAGATTGCGTTTGCCAAGCGTTTCGGCAAGTTGGAGTTTGACCTTGCGCCGATCAGCAATGTCCGTGCGGATGGTACCGTGCGGAAAGATGACAACACTGACGATGTAATCAAAGTGCTGAAGGGCAATATGGGCTGGCATGTCGACAGTACCTACATGCCGGTGCAGGCAAAAGGTGCGGTGTTCACCGCTCATGTGGTCCCGGACGAAGGAGGCAACACAGGTTGGGCTGATATGCGTGCGGCCTATGATGCGTTGGATGCCCGGACCAAGGAGAAAATTGCTGACTTGAAGGCGTATCACTCTCTTTATTTCAGCCAGGCGAAGGTAGGTCATAAGCCCGAAGCCGGAGGTGATTACAGTGGCTATGGCTTCCATGAACAGAAACCACCGCTGCGCCCGCTGGTAAAAATCCATCCGGAAACCCAGCGGCCTTCGTTGCTGATCGGACGCCACGCCTACGGCATACCAGGTTATAGCGAGGCAGAATCCGAGGCGTTGTTAGATCAATTGGCAGATTTTGCCTGTCAGCCACCGCGTATCTACCACCATGCCTGGCAGCCGGGTGATGCGGTGGTTTGGGATAATCGGTGTCTCATGCACCAGGCACAACCATGGGATATGAGTAAGCCGCGGATCATGTACCACGCGCGCATTGCCGGTGATCATGTCAGCGAGTTTGCCGCCGCCTGAGCTATCGACCCGCCGCCCAGCCTTTTTCGTAATCTGCGCTTATACCCGGGCCTTTGACCCTCAAGTGTTTGATTTTCCATTCGCCGTTTTCCTTGGCGTAATCTTCTTCATAGCGGGTGGACTGCCATTTGGCCTGGTTGTTTTCGTACATGGTAAATGGACCGAAAAAATACCAGGTACCTTTTGCGCTATCGCCGTTGACCTCGATCCGCGGGTTCATCACCATATGTTGTGAAAAGCTGATCATTTTTTGAAACTTTTTAAACAATGTCTGAAGTTCGGTGTGCCCTTGTGCAGTGCCGATGCCACGCCCCTCCCATATGCCATCTGTGGTGAAAATAGTAACAATACGATCCGGGTTGTGGTCGTCATCGCAAATCTCACAGTACAGTGCCTTGAGTTGCTTGATGGCCTCGATGTCTTCAATGCGCGTAATTCGCGCTGCCAGGTCCTCGATGTTCATATTAAGTTGCCTATGCCAAGTTCGAAAAAACTGACGCCACCCTGAAACAGCCAGGCCAAGGTTGCAACTCTTTATGTATACTCTGACCCCAAGTTTCCTGGAGAATGCGCGGCCTTATTAGACGCGGAGTCAGTATTGAACGAGTTTGATGTCGTCATTGTCGGGGCCGGACTATCCGGTATCGGCTCAGCGTACCATTTGTCCAAACACTGCCCTGGTAAGACTTATACAATTCTTGAAGGGCGCTCCGCCCTCGGCGGTACCTGGGATTTATTCCGCTATCCAGGTGTTCGTTCAGATAGCGATATGCATACGCTCGGCTATAACTTCAAACCTTGGCGCGCGGCCAAGTCCATAGCGGATGGTCCCGCGATTCTCGAGTATGTGCAGGAAACTGCGGACGAAAATGCCATCGTCGAAAATATTCGCTACAACCATATGGTGCAGTCTGCGGAATGGTCGAGTGACAATGCCCGGTGGTTGGTGACCACCACCCACGATGGCCAGGAAGTTCAATTCAGTTGCAACTTCTTACTGATGTGCAGTGGCTACTATAACTACGCACAGGGCTATACGCCGGAATTTACAGGCCTGCAAAGCTTTGGCGGCACGGTCGTGCATCCTCAACATTGGCCCGAAGATCTAGAGTACGCCGGTAAAAAGATTGTCGTCATAGGTAGCGGGGCAACGGCCATGACTTTGGTGCCGGCTATGGCGCGGGACGCAGAAAGTGTGACGATGCTGCAACGCTCACCTACCTATGTCGTCTCGCGTCCGGACCACGATGTGGTGGCTAACCTGTTGCGTAAAATATTGCCGGAAAAGTGGGCTTATGCACTCACGCGATTTAAGAATACTCAAATGCAGGCTTTTGTTTACAAGCAGACTCGTACTGCACCCGAGAAGGTCAAGAAACGACTTATAGAAATGGTTAGAAAGGCGTTGGGCCCGGACTACGACGTCGACAAGCATTTCACGCCTCGCTACAACCCTTGGGATCAGCGCTTGTGTCTGATTCCCAATGCGGATCTTTTTGACTCGATTCGTGGCGGTAAAACCAAGATCGTCACAGAAATCATCGACTGTATTACCCAAGATGGCGTGAAGCTTAAAAATGGTGAAGTTCTGGCAGCGGATATTCTGGTCACCGCAACGGGTTTAAATCTGCAACTACTGGGTGGTGTGCAATTCACCAAAGACGGCGAAGCGATTCATTTTCCCGATACAGTGAGCTACAAAGGCATGATGTATTCTGGAATTCCCAACCTGGTGCAGACTTTTGGCTACGTCAATGCGTCCTGGACGCTGCGCGCGGATCTTACCGCTGAATATGCCTGCCGGGTGATTAATCATATGGATAAGTTGGCTGTCAGTCAGGTCACACCGCAGTTGCGTGACGAAGACGCTGATATGGCGCTAGGTCCATGGATAGAGGATTTTTCCGCGGGGTATATGCAACGTGTCATGCACCTTTTCCCCAAGCAGGGGCATAAAGATCCGTGGCGCAATACCCAGGACTATGCGCTCGACAAAAAGCTTATACGTCGTGCCCCGATAGAAGATGGTGCCTTGATATTCGGCCCTTTGCCGGAGGCTACAACAACGGCAGTGCCTGCTGATGAGCTGGCCAGATCTGCGGCCTGAACCCGGCTGATGGACACCGGTTTATAGATGCAGATCTGGGTAGATGCCGACGCCTGCCCCCGGCCCGCTAAGGATGTGCTGTTCCGAGTTGCTGAACGTGCGCACGTCACCGTTACATTGGTGGCCAATCAGTATCTGAAAACACCGCCGTCCAGATATGTAAAAGCGTTGCAGGTGCCTGCCGGGTTTGATGTGGCGGACAATGAGATCGTTGCGCGTCTTGAGCCAGGCGATCTTGTTATTACCGCGGATATTCCGCTGGCGGATGAAATCATCAGTAAAGGTGGTGCCGCGCTTAACCCTCGCGGCACCCTTTACTCAAAGGAAAACATCAAAGACCATTTGCAACGACGGGATATGCTCGACGAGTTACGCGGTAGCGGCATGGTATCGGGCGGACCGGACACTTATGGTAATAAGGAAGTGCAACGTTTTTCCAATGCGTTGGACCGCTACGTGACAAAAAACGCAAACATCGGATGAATAAGGGCAGGCCTTGGAGAATCAAATAGCAACAGCCCAGCGAGTACATGGCGAGCAAGGCAGGTCTGTTACATGTAGCAGGCGTTAAGCCGACGCCTAGATGAAGGTGGCCCAGTTCTCCAGTGGTTCGCGATCGGCTACGAGCGTGTTGACGGGTTTGTTCGGGTCCGGGTAACCCAAGGCCATGCCGCAAAACAGCATCCACTGCGAATCTGCTTTGACGTACTCGCTGACAGCATTGGGCCGTATAGCCCACGCTTCTTGAGCACAAGTAGCCAGGCCGGCTTCGGTTGCCAACAACATGAAAGTTTGCAGAAACATACCCAGGTCTGACCACTGCGGCGGTCCCATCTGCTTGTCGATGAAGCAGAACAAGCCGACCGGGGCGTCAAAAAAACTGTAGTTACGTGCCAGGTGTGCGAACCGAGCCGCTTTATCCTCGCGTGGGATGCCGAGCATGGCGTACATGTCTTCACCGACCTTGAAGCGCGAGTCGCGATAAGGCGACTTGAGCGAGGTTGGATAGATGGCGTAGGCAGGGCTTTCCTTGCTTTCGAATTTTTTCATGAACTGTTGGAACTCAGGCATCGCCTCGCCATTGATCACGAATATGCGCCAGGGCTGCAAGTTGCCGCCGGATGGCGCGCGCGCCGCGTTGGTGAGTAGCTCACTAACGAGTTCATTGCGCACCGGTGTGTCGAGAAAAGCTCGGATTGATCTTCTGGTATTTACCGCGTCGGTCACATTCATTAGGTCAGGCCCTTTGGAAAATGCTCAATCTTTCAGCGTGTGGGCTGGTTGCGGCACAACATCGGCGATTTCCTGCATCGACTTCCACTCAGGCTGAGGTGTCTCTTGGCCATGCCGGGGCACAAATTTTGAAGCTTGCAGAGCCTGCATGCGGTGGATATAGCGTGGGCAGTTGATCCACATTTTGGTGATATCCGCCTGCACCGCAAGTGCGGTTTCCGGCCACAGACGGAGGACTTCATCGTCCCTGACGAGCCGGGCGTTACCATGTATGCGCACGCGGTGAGGTTTTTCGAAGCTGATGAACAACAATCCCACCTGTGGGTGCCCGGCGATATTGCCTGCGGAAAAGTACATGCCATTGCCGTCGTAACAAGGAAACAGGAAAGTTCCCGGACCGGTTACCTTAACGAACCCCGGGTCGCCACCTTTGTGGGAAACGGTGGGAAAGCCGTCCTGATCGACGCTGGATAGAAAGAAAAAATCTGCGGCCTCGACAAAGTCTTGTGCTGCTTCATCGAATGTTTCGCGGACGATAAATTCTTCCAATCGGTCGGCTAGTCCGGCAGAGCCAAACTCGCCTTGTAGCGATCGCTGGTGATCGCTGTAAAAATCGCTCATCTATCAGGTTCCCTGTGTCAGAAGTGCATATGGTAACCTGCGCGGCGAAATTTTTGAGATCTTATAAGCATGACGTCTGATGAAACCAAGGATAAAACCAGCCATCACAAAAACGATATGTATGGCGACATCACTGCACGCGCTGATTCGGAGGCTGGCGCCATAGCCGCCATACCAGCAGCAACAGTGGTCCTTTTGCGTGACGGTGAAACGGGCGTTGAAGTCCTCATGCTGCGCAAGAACTCGAAGATTACCTTTGGTGGTATGTGGGTGTTTCCTGGTGGCAAAATTGACGCCGCAGATCATCAACATGCCGTAGATGACGATCATGCTGCCCGAATCGCCGCAGCCAGAGAGACCCTGGAAGAGACCGGGCTGACAGTGCAACCTGAGGCATTCGAGTGGTTTGCCCACTGGACTCCGCCACCGGGTCCACAAAAGCGCTTTGCAACATGGTTTTTCGCCGCTCAGATCCAAGATTCAAATGATGTCGTGATCGATGACGGTGAAATCAAAGACCACGCATGGATCCGCCCGGATGCAGCGCTTGCTCAACATGCCGCCGGAGAGATTGATCTGGTGCCGCCCACCTGGGTAACGCTGTACCATCTGACAAAATATGCGCCCTCAAGTGCCGTGCTCGAGCACTTTCGCAGCAATGACGCCAAAGTCTATTCCACCCGAGTGGCTAAGGACGCAGATGGGCGTCGCGTCGCCATGTGGCACGGCGACGCCGGTTATGAACCGTGGGATGCCGATGCCGATGGCCATCGCCATCGCTTGATCATGGTAGAAGGCGGTTTCCTTTTTGAAAACACCATTGAACCTTATTGAGGTGTCTTGTCAGGGAGCCAGATCAAGTAAATACGCCGTTGTAGACCTCTTCGTTAAAGCCCACCAGCAGGGTTTTCCCGGCAACGACCAACGGTGCGCGCAGGTTGCCGGTTGTACCTAACATTGCATCTAGCGCCTCATCGGTTGCACCTTTGCCACCTTTGAACTGTTGTATTTTCTTGCCTTTGGAGACGGTCATGTTGCTGGCTTTTGATAACAAGGCCGCAGCATCGTCTCGCTGCAGCTTGCGGCTCGCAGGAATGGTCTCGTCTATTTCGACTTTACTGGCTTCCAAAAACTTGGATGCTTTTATGCAACTGGTTCAGCCGCCTCGAGTGTAGTACCAATCTACTTTTTTGGTCATATTCGTTCCCTGTAGGTATTTATCCGCTCAGGGGGCGGATTTTATGCCACCGGCTGCACAGTGCCAATGAAATTGAACGGACTTTTGACCACTGTAGCGACACCGTTCATGATGAAACGATCATACAAGGGGTTCGAGCATGTCCGGTGCAGCGCTACCGAGGTCGGTTGCCTTCATTAATCGTAATTTGCTGCTGCTGTTTGGTTGCCAGATGGTGTTTGTTTCTGGCTCCATCATGTTGGTTACGGTGGGTGGCATTGTCGGCTATCAGCTTTCGGCAAGCCCGAGTATTGCAACGCTGCCGGTCGCGCTGATGGTGGTCGGTACGGCCACGGCGACCGTGCCTGCTTCGTTCACCATGCAACGTTTTGGACGCAAACGCGGCTTCCTGCTGGCTACTGCCATGGCGGCCAGCGGTGCAGGTCTGGCGGCATTGGCGGTTGATACCAGCAACTTCTGGCTGTTTTGTGCTGCCACCGGTCTGGTTGGTATGAGTTTGGGTTTCAGCCAACAATTTCGTTTTGCCGCAGCGGAAAGTGTTGCGCTGGAAAAAGTCAGCCACGCTATCTCGTTTATTCTCCTGGGATCCATTGCCGGCGCCTACATGGGGCCGGAAGTGGTTGCCTATTCCGCCCGGTCCAATCCTGATGCGCCGTACACCCTGGGTTTTTTAGTCTTGATCGGCCTTTACGGAATCAGTGCACTGTTGCTACTGGGATTTCGCGATACCCACGTGGCGCATGCACAAGTGAAGACTGATGGTGAGCCACGGAGTCTCTTAACGCTAATTCGTCATCCGCTATTTCTGACCGCAGTGCTGGCCGGGATTGTTGGCCAGGGAACCATGACCTATGTAATGACAGCAACGCCTATCAGCATGAATGTTACTGAAGGGTTTTCCATTCTGACCACGTCCGAGGTTATTCGCTGGCATGTCATCGCCATGTATTTACCGTCCCTGGCCACACCATGGTTGGTTGGCAAACTCGGTTTGCCGCGCATGATGTTCCTTGGTGTTGTTGCCATGGGCTCTACGCTGGCCATCGGCTTAGCCGGACAGCATTTGATGCACTACTGGTTTGCACTGGTGCTGTTGGGGATCGGTTGGAATTTTCTGTTTGTTGCTGGTACCACGATGTTGGTGCAGTCGTATCAATCGAATGAACGTTTCAAAGCACAGGCATTGAACGATTTCAGCGTTTTTGCGACATCTGCAATGGCCTCATTGATGGCGGGCTCGGTGTTGCATTTACTTGGCTGGACGTCACTGCTGTTCAGTGCAATACCTGCCCTGATCGTCATGCTCGGCACACTATTCTGGCTGACTCGATCTAAACGATTGGGCAGTTGGCGCAAACAGTAACTAGTCTGGTCAGGTGACGGTCGGCGGAGGCATAATCCAGCCTCTGAGCAAATCTGGGGAATGGGATGCGAAATATAATTGTCACTCTGGTCTGCCTGTGTATACCGACCGTGGTCTGGGCTGACGGTCACTGTAAAACATCGAAATGGGGTGCTGCAGATGAGATAGGTAACGCCAATCTGATCAACGCGGCGACGGTCCTGCAGGCCGCACAGTTGATCAAGACCGGCAGAACTTACAGTCTTGGCATGATCATCGATTCGTCTACACCGGCATTCGCGCCTCGCGGTATGTCTCTGCAGGTGGTGCAGCCAGGGCAGCAAGAGGGCGCAAGACCCAACGCCGGCATGACCTACAACGACGATGTGTTTCAAGGCTGGTTCGGCATTGGATCGCAACTCGATGGCCTCGGGCACCTCGGCTACGACGGCATGTACTACAACTGTAACGACGCCAAAGACTTCGCCAACATCAGCGGTCTGACTAAGCTGGGTATCGAGAAGGTACCACCGCTTGTCGCTCGTGGTATCGTGCTGGATATAGCCGGTCACTACGGCGTAACGCATCTTGAAGCGGGTCAGTTTTTCACCGTCGACGACATTAAGGCAATCGAGAAAAAGCAGGGCACGCCCATCAGAGAAGGCGATGTGGTGTTGTTCCACACCGGCTGGACGGATGCCAAACTGGAAAGCGATCCGCAAGCCTGGATAGCCGGCGAACCGGGTCAGTCCGAAGAAGTGGCAGCCTATCTAGCGAGTAAAAATGTCGTTGCCGTAGGGGCGGATACTTGGGGCGTAGATGTTGTGCCGCCACAGCATGCCGACAAGCCTTACCAGGGACATGTCATCCTGCTCAAGGAAAACGGCATATATCTACTGGAAACCATGAATACCGGTCCGCTGGTCAGGGATGAAGTATTCGAGTTTTTGTTCGTATTGGGCCAGGCCAAGGTACGTGGTGCGGTACAGATGTATATCAATCCGATCGCTATCGATTAGCCGATTATCATCGGCTCAACCATCAAATCAGCGATTCTTTCGGCGACCATGATGGTCGGCGCGTTGAGGTTGCCGTTGGTTATGTGCGGAAAGATTGAAGCGTCCACTGCGCGCAAATTTTCAATGCCGTGTACACGAGCCGCGGAATCGACCACCGCATCATCGTCTTCACCC
>Ga0114950_10003255_pt1 | contig 12502 bp, 20 predicted proteins | sample N075metaG_FD_83503 | JGI IMG/M metagenome (GOLD analysis project Ga0114950, IMG submission 83503) | Deep subsurface microbial communities from Kermadec Trench to uncover new lineages of life (NeLLi) - N075 metaG | ecosystem: Environmental > Aquatic > Marine > Ocean trench > Sediment | place...
TAATATTGGTCAGGTGTTCTTTGTCGAGTGACAGTTTCTCTTGCCCTTGGTCATATTTCACCATAAAAGGTTTCAGGTGCGCTGCCTGCCCAAGTACCCAAATTGGAAATTTCTGGTGCTGTGAGGGGCTGTACAGTTCGCCCTTTGTGTACCTGAGTAGTTCGACTTTGATTTGAGCCTTCTCTGCGTCGGCGTATTCGGTCGCTTTGAGCGCTAACGGCAAATCGACCTTAACGCCCCGATCGTTGATTCTTTCGTTGGCCTGCCAGTCCGCCCGCTCATTTGGGGTCAGTTGACGGCAGCTTATATAAATATCCTGCGTGGCGCGGGCATCTTTCATGCAGTACGATTTCAGTTCGCCTAACAGTGCAGGGCTTTCCACAAACGTGCCGTCCTTGCGCGGGATGCACAGTTGCCGAATAAGGTGCTCGCCACGCGGGTCTTTTTTGTGGTTCGAGTCCAGCGCCCGGGTGGCGTTGTTTAAACTTGCGGGCAGGGCGTTGACCCTTGCCTGCGCCATCGTGCAATACCAGTTCTCGGGCTTGATGGTGGGGAATCCGTGATCGCCTACTGCGATGTACTCCCATATCGCCTGATCGAATCTTGCGCCGTGCGCTATCAGTTGGCTTCCGTTTTTTAGGGCTGTAACGACGTCAGCGGGCGGCGGCTCGCCGGGGGTCCACATAATTTCTATGGTGCCATCTATTATAAAAGCCGCGCACAGAATTTCTGTGCTGGGGTGCGCGGCGTATTTGTCTACCCCTGCGGTTGTAAGGTCGCACCTAGAGCGGGTCTCAAAATCAATTATCATTAGTCTGCGCTGCCACGGTCATGTTGTGCGCCAGATACCATGCTTCTTTCTGCCACATAGCGTCAAGTAGGGCATGGTGGCATTCCTTTTCTGTGCGCGGGTACTGCGTCTTTATGGCGTCTTCTATTTCAGGTGTCATCATGTTCATGGTCTCACGTTGGAACATGGGCCAGCTTGTTGGCAAGTCCATCATGGTGCCGTACAACTGCGCCAGACAGACCCAGTCGTAGGAGCCGTACCAGCCCCATATTTCAGGCTCTTCGCCAAGAAAAGCCCGCAGGTCTTCAGCTATGGTTTTTTTAGGCAGCCAACTGCGCCACAGTTTGGGTATGACGTTTTCTTGTAGCCACGGGGTTGCCTTGCTGCGGTCATACTCTGCGGACTCAGCGTAGTATGTAGCGCCGTTCTCTGCCACAAAGCCAATGCTGATCAGGTCGATTATCGTACCGTCTTCCTGAAATTCACAATCAAACCAAAATTTCATTTGTGCTTCCTCTTTTGTCGTTCGTGCATTGCGTGGCTGGCGGCCAGTTGGACCCGCAATAGTCGGATGGTTTCTTTGAACGTGATCGCCTCATTGCGAAGGTTTAAACATTCTTGACCAACCTCCCGAGCGGCGTCCTTGATCAGTTCGCGGTTCAATCTAACGACGTCCCGATAGTCTTCGTACTTGACATAGGTAGGTCGCTTGCACGATGGCGGAGCCAAAGTCATAGAACTAACGTCATGGTATCTTTGAGCGTTCATTTTAAGTTCCTCGTCCTTGAGGTTAGGGTTATCGAACACGGCTGTTGGCCGCCACAAACATATCAGTAACGCACTGGCGTAACTCAGGGGAGTCCTGAGCATGCCCGATACGCTCACACCGATCAGTGTAGACGCTTGCGTGCCAGTCAAAGACTGCATCCTGTACAGCGCAGCCAGTCGATAAGAGTATTGCGATTAATATTAACATTTTCATTTTTTATCTTCCTTTCGTTTGCGTATTTCAGCAAGCGTAGGCTCTACGGTCTTGTTGCCGCAGTCCTCTACCTTGCCGCCTTTTTTGAAGAACGCATCAATATCAGCGCTCATTTTTTTGACGAACTCTTCTTTGTTAAGGGTCTTTTCTTTGCTTCGGTTTGCCCTGTATATTTTAGCAGTCATTAAATGTTTTCCTTCGGGGCTAAAAAAAGGGGAGGCTTCCCTCCCCATGTTTAAACTTCTTTACACAGGACGGCGACGTTGCCTCACTGGTTCAGGTGCTGGCTCTTTCTCGGCTTCTTGTGCAGGTGCAGGCTCAATTTCACCAGCAACAAGTTCACCGGAACCAGCAGCCAGCGCGGGCGCTTTTGCTTCCAGCGCATCCCAGCCAACGATGTTAAAAATCGGCTCGTCGATATCTTTCTTGTACTTCTTGTTGAAGTAGCTCGACGTTTCCAGCTTGACCTGCGGGATGCAGTCCAGACCGCCCTTGAGGCGCTGTACGATTTGGGCGAACAAGGCGTTGATGCCCTTGATGCCGCCACCGGAACTGGCTTGAAACAGGACTTGGGTGTCCTTGTCTTCGCCGTTCAGGCACTTCAGCAAGCAACCCTTGAGGGGCTTCCATCCGTCCCGTGCGCCAGCAGGCGGATCGCCCAGCGTAGCCAACGTAACCAAGGGGTCAACGCCGACTTGGCCCAAGTGCTTGGCCAGCGGCTCGCCCAAGCCATCTGATGGCCATGCGATATAGCCAGCAAACAAACGGGGGTTGACGGACCAGATTGATCCCGGTTGTGTTTCGGTGTTGTCTTGCCCGAAAGTCCAGTCACCAGCCGCGAATTTCATGTACTGAAAATCGCCTTGCGGGCTGTTGCTGAGTTGGGCTTGTTCGAGTGACTCCAACAGCGCTTTTGCGCCGGGACTCATTAGTTCTTTAGACGGTTCGCTCATATTTTTTACCTTCAGTTTATATACGTTTCAAAGTTTCTTCGATGGCGGCGACGCTGGGAATTTCATCCCGTGGGTCTGACTTTTCAGCCAGCGTCGTGCCTGACGAAGTTTTACTAATATAGGCGCTTAGTTTGGTTAAGTCAAACTTCTTCTCCAGCTTGGCCGGTGACAGTAACTTGGGCATTTCCAGATAAGCGTCTACAGGTATTTTACGTTGCTTGCGGAAAGCCACCATTGCGTCATCGCTCCATTTGCGAATACCGCGCTTTTGCACCAGCTTGAAATCAGGCAGCACCAGCCCGATCTCCAGTTGCTCATGCGCGAACGATTTAACGTCCCGCGCCCACACCTCCATTTCATAGGCTAGTTTCAAATTGTCGTTTAGCTTTTCCTTTTCTTTTGGGTCAAGCAGTTGCGCTATTAAAGCCTGCCCTGTTTTCAGCGGGCAGATACTTGCGCCGGGGCACCACTGGCAATACGGGCCAGTGTTGTAGCCCGTGGAATTGCGCGAACTCCAGTACTCACGTTTAAACGTTTCGATATCTCCGGGTTCCGGCTCCCAAATTTTCAGGGTGTCCTGATCTGTGCGCGACGGAATAGGTTGGATGATCACGATTACGGGTTGAAGGCTGGTGTTTTGCACCCCCTGTGTGTGGCACATATGATAGAACAGCGCTTGCTTGTTCTCTTTTGCCTCCACGACCATGCCCTGTCCGAATTTCCAGTCGATAAAAAGCAAGTGCGCGTTTGACCACGCCAGTATGTCAATGATGCCGCCCGTCTTGTCGTCGAAAGAAACCGTGACCTCTATGTCGTAGTCAATAATGCCGTACCGCTTCCACAGTTCACCGAACGCCATATAGGCCATGTTGAGCCTTTCCAGATGGTCTTCTGTGATTGTGTGCGCCATGAACTCAGCGCCGATCGAGGGCATTTCCTTGCCCTGTAGATACCGCTCCATGCAGGCATGCAGCATGGTGCCTTCTTCAGCGGCTTCGCTGGAGCGTTGCACAGGCATTTGTTTCGCCAGTTCAGTCCATGACGGACACTGCAGTTGTCTTGCGGCGGACGAACCACCGTATTGTTTATGCTTCATTGTCTATTGCCTCTGCGTCTTTTAAAATTTGGTCGATGGTCTCTAGGGCTATCTGCTGTTTAAACGTGTCGTTCTCGGTCGGGCAGTCGCAATAACCTTTCAGGTATTCCTGTCGTAGCTTCAGCTTCACACACAGTTTTGTGAACTTATCCATCGTCGTCGCCTTTGTAGTTACCCGCCTCTATGTCGTCGTCAGTGATCGGGCGCAGTTTGTTCAAAGGTGTCGGCGTTGGATCAAGTAGCGGCAGTTCTGAGGGGCGCTTGGTTTGTGCATACGACCACTGCAACAACTCAAGCACGGGCATGTTGATAAATCCTGTTGTTTGGTCAGGATGGTTTACAATATAGTTAGCAAACAGTTCATCCAGTGCTCCATGCAGTTTTATGTAGCGGGCTTGGGTAGTCATTTTGTTACCTGCGTTTGTAGTTTTTCGCAATGCTGACAGGTTCTGTCCTGTCGCCATACCTGATAAGTTATGGGCTCGCAGTGATCGCGAATGAGAGCCATTTGCACGGAATACCCTTCGCCCCATTTGCCCCATTTATGGAAGCCTAGCCAGCACCATGTCATCACTTACCACCCCTGTGTGGCTTATCAGGGTTAGCCAAGTGCAACCGTGCAGTCGCCATGTACGTGACGACAATGCCCGTCACTGCGCGGATAAATTTACCTGTCAGCCACAGACTGAACACAGGTACAGCCATCAAAAGTACCGGCGGCCAGAGCATCAATGCTACCCCTACGTAGTCCCAAAATTCCGACTTGTCGTAATCGTTTGTGCTGAGCGAAAGGGCGAAACAGATCAGGAAGCCAAAAACAGACACCCCGTACAGCCACGAAAAAGCAGTCTCTAATTCGGCCATCACTTGCCTTCCTCTTTATGGAACGTGTACAGCGCTTCGATGACTTTGCCCATCGAAGCGTTTTGTTTCATGGCGAGTTTATCCAGCTTGTCGTACAGCGCCCACGGAATAGATACGTTGGCACTACTGCCTTTCCGGTCAGGGTTGCGAGTCTTGGTTTCGATTTGTAACGGCATAACGTTTAAACCTCTTTGAGTTACTTGTTGCCTTCCCACTTGATCAGCGGGTCTGCGCTGTTCCATTCTGTTATTCTGTCTTCACCTGTAATGGCGTCGATGACACCGCCAGTGTCGTTGATAATACGGGCCTTGAGGGGCTTGATGGCGTTGGAGAAACCGCGCCGTTCGCGCTCAATAATGAACGTGGCGAATTGCTCAGCAGTACAGATGACCTTGATATTTTCGCGCAGGTCGATTTTTTCCAGCGGCATGTTGAACACGTCCACCAGTAGCTGACAATACTCCAACCTTCTTTCGTCATCGTCGGGGCAAGGGTCAGTATCGTAAAACGAACTGAATACGTTGAGTTTGAATCGTACCTTCATAGGAGAAACCTCAGTATGTTAACTAACAGCACCATAGACGCGATACCAATAGCCAGCCCTGCAAAAAACGCAGCGTTCGTTGCGTGTGAATGGCGGGGCGCTTTGGCGACAGGCAAACGGGCTTGAGTGAATTTGATCGCTGCCGCCAACGCGTCACGCTCGTTAGAGTACATATAACGGTTGATCATATCTGCGGGAGGCATGTCAGTTTTTTCGTCCAGCACAAAGTACCCCGTCGTGCCGTCGGTGGGGCCTGCTATGGAGCGGACTGTGTATTTCATGTTATCAACTTGCGCGCTTCACGCACCAGCCAGTCAATAGCGTCACTGCCAACAGCGTCTTGGTCTGCTGTCGGCGCGGCTGCTACTTTATCGTAGAACGCAAGGGCTGATTTTAGCTCTCGGTCGTCGGGGTCTTCATCTTCATTACGACATTCATAGGGTCTGCCGCACACAGGGCAGTTCATGCCTTTCCCGCCATCACCAATCATCGGCTTTGTCTCTAATTGAATAAGCGCCTAGTATGGTATATAGTGGAAGCAATGTAAAGGGGTTACGCTATGCAAAATGAGAGATCACTACAGGCAGCTTGTCTAAAGCATGCGCGCAGTTTAGGCGTATGGGGCCGCAAGGTCGAGACACCGGCTTACCGTGGTTTCCCTGACTGCATGTTCCTGTACGGCAGTCGGGTGCTGTTCGTTGAGTTCAAGCACCCGAACGGTACAGGGAGAGTTTCCCCGCTGCAGGCTGTGGATCACGTCCGTTTAAACGACGTCGGCCACGGGGTCGAAATCATCGACGACATTGAGAATTTCCAAACACTGATACATAATTTTATGGAGCAACCAAAATGAAAGAACCTGATATGATCGCCATTAATGAAAAGCAAGCTGCCGCACTGGAGACACTGGGCATCAACGTTGATATCACCTACGCCATACCACGGGCGTTAGCTGATGCGGTGAAGAGCATACTTGATAGCTCACCCAGTCCGCGCAGAAAGCGTACTGTTAACAGGGGCGCAACCATAGAGTTCGCCGCACGCACCAGCATGCCCCCCGAGAAGTTTACCGACGGGGGTTATACCCGCGCAGCGGCAGACAGTCTTATGGTGCTGCATGAGGGCAGGGTGTACAGCCGCGACGCGATTAAAAAAGTTATCGGCACGACTGTTATTGTCAAACGCCCTTGGCTGGTCAATGCACTTATACGTGAGGGGTTTTTAAAAGCGCATGCAAACAAAGATGCTTAACCAAGAACAGCAGGACGCTGTTACGCATATCTATGAGACAGGCAAGTCGTTCATTATCGGTCAGATGGGCAGCGGTAAGACTATCGTTGCCCTGACCGCTGCCGACGAACTGCTGCGCGACGACGTAGTCAAGCGCGTACTTGTGGTCGGGCCTAGCAAGCCCATAACGGACGTGTGGCCGAAAGAGTGCGATGAGTGGGAGCATATCGCGCATGCGCTTGTGGTCTGTGAGGGTCCGCCTCATATACGCGTAAAAGCACTGAAGACTAGCGCCAAGATAATTGGGGTCAGCTTTAGCAACCTTAAATGGTTGCTGCATTTTATGGGCCTGACAGATAACCTGACGGTTAACCGAATTGAACAGTTCGATATGATCATCGTTGACGAAGTGACCAAGCTGAAAGCAGGCGGCGCGATTTTCAAGGAACTGCGCGCATGTTTAAACAAGTTCAAGGTCCGGGTGGTCATGTCGGCCAATCCGGTATCTGAAAACATGAACCAGTTATTTTATCAGCAGATGATCGTGGACGAAGGCGAAGCATTCGGCACCAACAAGCAAGTATTCCTAAATAACTTTTTCTTCTCCACTGATCAGGAGCGGCGTGTCTGGCAACTGTCGGCAGGCATGGGCGAACAGCTCATGGCCAGAATGGCCAAGTATCTAGTCGAATTGCCTGACTACGTCAAAGACCTGCCTGCGCTGCATATTGACGAGATGCGCTTTGACCTGTCCCCTGCTGACTACATTCACTACAACACAATGAAGAGCGATTCCGTACTGAAGACAGGTACAGCCACACAGGTCGTTGCTGACAACGAAGCCATACTGAAAGGCAAGCTGACGCAAATCGCCTGTGGCTTTGTGTATGACGACAAAGACAAGGTGCATCATATCCACGACGAAGTGCAAAATATGCTGGCGCATATAACTTTGCGGGATCACTTGATCGTGGTGTACCAGTTTCGCGAAGAGTTGAAACGTGCCTTGAAGATGTTTAAACATGCGCGAGTATTGAACGGCATCAACGACGCCAACGTGCTGGCATGGTTTCGCGAAGACGGTGACAAGGTGCTGTTGATTCACCCGCGCTCAGCAGGGCATGGGCTTGACCTGACGGCGAGTCACGCAATGGTATTCATGTCACCCATCTGGTCACGCGACCTCTGGAGACAGACCATAGGCCGTATCTGGCGACGTGGGCAGAAACACGAAGTCCACGTTATTGTTCTGATAGGACGCGACACGGTCCACGAAGAAATGTTGCACCGGAGCGAGATCGTCAAGGCGAAGCATTTTGAGACCCTCAAGGACGGCATGAAGTCCAGCGCTCAGGAAGCATTCACAACAGGTCGGGGCGATTACACTCTCAAGGCAGAAGGCAGCCTGCGCGAATCAATCGCGCAGGCATGGGATAATGAAGAGAAACTTAGCTATAAAGGCGTGACTGTTGAATGGGTAAAAGGCTAGTCGATATCTTTTTGATAGGTAGTTATCTTGCCGTCCGCTGTTTCTACCGTGATACCTTTAGCTAATTCACGCGCCAACATGCTTGGCCCTTTAGCGGCTTCCTTCGCCATTCGTTTTTGCATGTCCTTAGTCATCTGATCAATGTCGAACGGTGGCTTGCCATCAAACTCATGGCCCGTGATGGTGTACTCAACCACGGCTGATACGCTTAAGTCCATTTCACAATCACATTTAGGACAGTAAATCGTATGCCCGTCCTGAATGGTTTCGTCGGTGGTTTGTTGCGGGTCAAAGCTGTGAGCGCAGTCTGTATTTGGACATTTTATTTCGTGGTTCATGTTTATGTTCTCCATTGGCAGGGCGGAAAGCCCAGTGATTCAATAAACGACGTGCAATCAAACAAGCCGTAGTACTCTGACGTGGCCAGCCACTGCCAGACGTCCGGTACAAGTATGCCCATGTAGGCATGGTCGCATACGTCCGCTGTCGGGTCCACGATGCTGCCAGCCGCGTTAACAGTCCACGCGTGGGGCATGGGTATGGGTGTCGTGGTGCGGCAGTAGAAGCCTTCTACATACGTTAGATCACGGTTCAACATGACAACATGCGCGGCGTTATAAAAGCATTGTTTCTGTTTGGTGTATTGAGCGGGTATGTTGCGCGATGGAGCCGCACGTTTAAACGTGCGACCCTTTTCCAGTACCGCTTTGTACCCTCCCATTTCATGCCCCAGTTTAGCGAAGCCATCATAATGGTCTTGGATTAACTGCCTGATCATTTTAGTGGACTCCCCTTAACAGCATGGCCAAGCCTGTCGTTGCCATGTTGTCCTGATCAACCTTTTCCTTAGCCTCATAGTCAGCCTGTAAATTGACCCCGATACCGATACCGTAGACCTTGATACCGCTTTCTTGCGCGTAGGCTATGGCTTGGTTTACGCCAGCGCTGCCCGTGGAACACATGCCGTCGGTCACGACCATGATCACCCGTCGCGTTACCGGCGTGTTGTTACCGGCGTGCTGTTTGACCGCTTCAATGATGGCCCTTTGAATGTTAGTGCCCCCGCCCGCCTGCTGACTGGACGCTGCCAGCTTCTCCCTGTTGTACGTGGACAGCCGTTGGTTGAAGGCAACCACAAGGGTAGGTCGCTGGCTAAAGTTGATCAGCGCGTAAGGTGCGCTTACTGCATTGAAGGCGCGCACCGCAGAGAATACAAAAGTAGCGGCAGGCATTGCGCGACCTAAATTCATGCTGCCTGATGTATCGGTACAGATAACGACGGCTGTATTCTGCGCGGACTCAAACCAGCGCTTGGTATGGACGTTCTGATCACCGGCAAGGGCGCGGGTCAAGGCACGACGCTGCAGCTTGCCAGCTTTTTTGTGGTTGACTTCACCCGTATGGGCTGGGCTCTTGACGAACTTCTTTAGCGCCAGTTCAAGTGATTTGTTACCCGCAGCATTAAGTTTCACGTCGTCGCAGTCAGGATAGTCAATTACGTCGGCATGCTTAAGGTGGGTGTCATCCAGTAGTTCTGATATGTGGTCAGTGGGGTCAACGTCGAAATCATATTCATCGTCGCCAAACAGGCTGTCAACGTTATCGTCCGCGCTGATTATCTTAAGGTCTGAACCGTCAGGCGCGCCCAGCACGTTATCGCTGCCTGTCAAGCGGTCAGGCGCGCCGTCATCGCTGTCGGCTTGCTCGCTGTCGCCTTGCGCGCCTTCGCCTTCGCCTTGCTCGCTGTCGGCTTGCTCGCTGTCGGCTGGCTCGCCTTGATCACCGTCGGCTGGCTCACCGTCGGCTTGCTCGCTGTCATCCCAATATGCACCGTCGCCTTCGCCTTCGCCTTGCTCACCGTCGGCTTGCTCGCCTTCGCCTTCGCCTTCGCCTTCGCCTTCGCCTTGCTCACCGTCGGCTTGCTCGCCTTGCTCACCGTCGGCTTGCTCGCCTTCGCCTTCGCCTTGCTCGCAAGGCTCACCGTTGGCTTGCTCTTGCGCCAGCTTGCTTAACAGTAAAAGCATTAATTTGTACGCGCCGTCATCGTGCAAAAATTCGGGCTTGGCGGCGTAGTCGAGCGCGAAGTCTACGTATGGGTTGATGACGTTTAAACCTTTGCGGCTGATCCCCGACTCGATTCCTACCATGTGGTTAATCGCCAGCTTGGCGACGATAGGAAGGCAGCCCATCTGATCTTGGATATCCTGTTTGACTTTATCGTAATTAAACGCCCTGAGCCGTGACAGGACAGGCTTGATGTTGCGCGCTATGCCCTTGTTGATTGCGACCATTTCTATTCTGGCATCTTCTAAGGCATTCCATAACGGGAAAGCCAGTTGATGCGCGTGCGATTGCGCGCTGGACAGTACCGACAGGCTGGTATACAAAAAATGCAAGGTCTCATGTAACCAGAAACCCGTGAATATGTCCGCCTGTACGCGGCTGAGCATGCCTGTACACTGTACCGGCAGGAATAGGGTAATAGCATCAGGCTGCCACGTGATGGCTGCCGTGTCACCGTGGACGCGTACAGTGATAAACGGACAAGTACCGTTGACGTTGACGATCAGTGAGTGCATGGCATCTTTTGCAGCGCGGACGTAGTCCGTAGCGGCGACTGGCTTTGAGCCGTAGATTAATGCGGACATACTATGCTCCTTTCAGGTTGCTGTTGAGGTGGGTGGAAACTTCCTGTTTGTAGTACTCCCTGTCCATATCGTCGATATGCGCGTACAGGCATGACTCCAGTACGAATGCTTGCGGTAAGCCGTCCTGAATTGCCGTCGCGATCGCGATCAGGCGACGCAATGATATGGGATCTTTGACTGACCCCAGTTGCAGCGCTTTGCGTATCCTTTCGGCAAATTCTGCAAGGTCTCGAGCGGACTGTTTGGTCAAGTACGGTTCGAGTAATTTAGCCTCAGCTTCAACGGGCATATAGTGCAATTCCAGCTTGGCTACAAACCTGTCTAAAAAAGCGGTATTCATGGGCGCGGTGCCGATATACAACTCGTTGCCTAAGCCCGTGCCGTCGTGGTTGTCCGCGCATATGAAGAATACGTTGGGAGCCACGTGGACAACCTCACCGGAGGACAAGGTCAGCTTGCGCTGGTCGAGCAAGGTCTGGTATTCGTCTGACGCTGTGGGTGACTTTGATGGCTCATCTATAAGGATGATGTTATGCGGTATCCTGATCGCCTTAGTGAGCGCACCGTCCTGCCAGTAGGTCGTGCCGTCGCGCATGCCCATGCCGCCTTGTAATTCCAGCGCGTCAGTGAACTGGCTGTGAGATATGCGGGTAAACGGACGTCGCAGCTTGTTGGCTAAATGCTCAACCAGCGTCGTTTTGCCGGTGCCTTTGTGGCCATACAGCCAGACGTTCTGATCGCGTCGCATGGCTGAGGCAATGGCGGGCAGGATATAGCTGTCGTGGACGTGGCTGATCTCATAGTCGGGCTGACCTTCGAAATTAAAATCAGAACACGGGAAAGTGTACTGAGATTCTGACTGGGGTAGTTCGGGCCATATTTCATGGGCTTGTTTAAACGTTGGCTCCTGATACTGAGATTCCAGCTTGTTGCCGTCCAGCGGGTTGCCGTCCTTATCGACCTTGACGTACATGGTCGCGCCTACGGTTTTAACAGTCTTGGTGTTTTGCTCAATATACGTGTTCAGGGCTCTTGTGAACCCCGCCTTGCCGTTATTCATCAACTCTAAGGCTAGATCGTCTGCCGTCGGGTTATGGGCTGGTATGGGCTGTGGTATGGGCTGGCTGGCGTGTTTCTCTTCCAGCAAGACTGCCATTGCCATATTAATGATTTCGTCGTCGGTCAAGCCCGTGGTGTCAAAGTCCTTGTCAATGCAGAACGTGCGAGCGTCGATGATGGACATTAGAACGTGTGGTCTGGTCATTATGATTCCTATGAAATTTGGAGGTTAGTGGACATACAGCCGTAGCAGTGGGCTGAGAGATTTACTTGCGTGATCCATTTATTGGACGTGTTGACCTTGAACCCGCATGACATGCAGGTAATCTTATGGCTGTTTCTGCCCTTTGATTTTGCTTGGGTGTCAAGGCTGGCGTGGGGATACGCGCCCAGCGAGTCGATTATCTTGTGTAACTGATCTTTCAGTACCGCACCCGCTTTAGTGGTGGCGAATGAAGCACGGTAGGAATAGTGCTGCTGAGGCATCAGGTCCGCTCTGCGGGCGTGCTCCTGAAACGTCGGGCCATAACCCGTATCGTCCAGCATGGCGTTGATCAACCTATGCGTTAGTTCTTCACAGAGAACCATAGGGCTGTCTATACGGGCAGATATGAATATCTCACTGACAGCGGACTCTGATTTGGCTTTCGGCCAGACCTCCGACCTGATCTTGGTGGACCTTGTCGTAAACAGGCTGACTTTGAAGCTAATTTGGTCAGGTTTATTGAGCACTGACATGGCTATTTTATTGGCTGCGCGGGTCAGCCATTGTTCCCTGAATTGCGCGGTTACTGGTTTGGTCTTCATTTTGTCTCCATTATGATATTGGGTGTATAGCGTGGTTCGA
>Ga0114950_10003256_pt1 | contig 12500 bp, 8 predicted proteins | sample N075metaG_FD_83503 | JGI IMG/M metagenome (GOLD analysis project Ga0114950, IMG submission 83503) | Deep subsurface microbial communities from Kermadec Trench to uncover new lineages of life (NeLLi) - N075 metaG | ecosystem: Environmental > Aquatic > Marine > Ocean trench > Sediment | place...
AGCGGAGACGCCGTGCACCCTGGGGGGCGAGGCACCGGGCGCCGGGCCGATCGCCTTCGCCGACCTCGACCGCGACCTCGACGTCGACGCCGTGCGCGTCACGGCGGGGGGCGTCCAGATCTTTCGCTGCCAGGGCGCGACCGGCGGCGCCACGGGCCTTCAGTGGTTCGGCTTCAAGGACAATCGTCGCGCGGTCGGTGCCGTCGTCGAGGTGCGCGCGCGCGAGGTCTACCGCCGCATCTACTGGCGCGGCGATCCCGTGCTCGTGGGCGTGGGCGAGGCGGAGTACATCGACGTCGTGCGCGTCACCTGGCCCAACGGCGTCGTGCAAACGGTCCTGGACACGGAGCTCGGGTACCAGCCGTTCCTCGGCGACGACTTCGGCGCGTTCGGGCAGTCGGAGGGGCTCACGAGCTCCTGCCCGTTCCTCTACTCGTGGGACGGGAGCACGTACACCTTCGTCACCGACGTGCTCGGGATCACGCCGCTCGGCTTGCCCATGGCGCCCGGCGTACTCGTGCCGCCCGATCACGACGAGTTCGTGCTCGTCCGCGGCGACCAGCTCGTGCCGAAGGACGGCCTGCTCGAGCTGCACCTGACGGAGGAGCTACGCGAGGTGACCTACCTCGACTTCGCGCGGCTCGACGCGGTCGACCACCCGGCCGGCACGGAGATCTTTCCGAACGAGCGCTTCACGTTCCCACCCTTTCCCGAGCCCCACACGTTCACGGTGAGAGCTCCGCGACCACCCGTTCGCGCCACAGGCAGCGACGGCGAGGACTGGACCGCCGCGCTCGCGCACACCGACGAGGTGCGCGCTGCGCCCTTCGAGCCGCTCACGGGGCAGCTCATAGGGCTCGCGACGCCGCACTGGCTCGAGCTCGAGTTCGCCCGCGAAGGGCTCGCGGACGCGCGCTCGCTCCACCTCGTGTTCACGGGCTGGTTCTTCTGGACGGACGCGAGCGTCAACGTCGCGAGCGCGCGCACGCCGGGCGTCGACTTCGTTCCGCCGACGTTGCACGTCCCCACCGCGGACGGCGGCTGGCGCGCGGCCGGCCCACCGGTCGGGTTCCCCGCCGGCAAGTCGAAGTCGATGGTGATCGACGTGACGGACATCCTGGCGCGCGACGACCCGCGCCTGCGCGTCGCTTCCACTTTGAGGCTGTACTGGGACTCGATCAGGCTGGCGGTCGACGAGGACCCCTCCCGGAACCGCACGACGTCGCTCGCCCCGACGTCCGCGCGCCTGTGGCCGCGCGGCTTCAGCGCCCCGATCCCGGACGAGCGCGCCGATCAGCCCGAACGGTTCGACTGGGACCTCCTCGCCATACACCCGCGCTGGAACCAGCACCCGGGGCGGTACACGCGTTACGGCGAGACGCTCCCGCTCCTCGCCGCGATCGACGACCAGTTCGTGATCCTCGGCGCGGGCGACGCCTTGACGCTGACGTTCGACGCGAGCGCGCTGCCGCCGCTCGCGGACGGCTTCGTCCGCGACTACCTCCTGTTCCTCGACGGCTGGGCCAAGGACCGCGACCCGAACACGATCGAAGCGCTCGAGGTCGAGCCGCTGCCCTTCCACGGCATGAGCGGGTATCCCTACGGCGCGGACGAGCACTTCCCCTCCGACCCGGAGCACGAGGCCTGGCGCACGGAATGGAACACGCGGCCCGCGTTCGAGTGGATCGTGCCCCTGTCACCGGCGCGCGAGGCGGAGTGGGCGCGCGGTCTGTAGGACGCTGGCGCCGGCTCTTTCTGGCCGCGGCCGTCCTGCTCGGCCTGGATCAGGTCGTGCAGCACACCGTGCTCGGGGACGGAGTCCTGCTCCGCCGGCGAGTCGCGCCGTTCGATCCGCCGCTGTTCTCTCCGCTGCACTTCCGCCGGCTCGCCGAGCTCGAGGCGCTCGCGGACGGTGAGCGCGGCGCGCGCGCCGGTCCCGTGTTCGACGCCGATCTCGGCTGGTGCCCGACGCCGGGAACGCGCGTCGGGCGCTACACGTACGATTGGGCGGGCTGCCGCGTCGGCGTTGCGCCCCTGCCGCGCGTCAAGCTCGAAGGCGTCCGTCGCATCGCTGTGTTCGGCGGTAGCTTCGCGCGCGGCGACGAGGTCGACGGGCGGGAGACGTGGGCGGCGTTCGTCGAGGCGTCGCGGCCGGACGTCGAGATCGCAAACCTCGGGATGGGCGGGTACGGTGTCGACCAGGCGCTCCTGCGATTCCGCCGCGACGGGCGGCCGCTCGCGCCCGACGAGGTCTGGCTCGCCTACTTCCCCCATGGGACCTTGCGCATCACGACCCACTTCTCGCCGATCCTCCGGCACTGGGCGACAGCGGTCGCCTTCAAGCCCCGCTTCGTGCTCGAGGACGAGGACCGCCTGCGCCTCGTCCCGTCGCCCGTGCGGGAGCCCGCGGACTTCGTGCGCCTGATGCGGGACCAGGCGGCGCTGCTCGCGGCTGTCGGCGCAACCGACGATTGGATCCGGCGCGCGCCCCTCGCGTACGCGCCGCGCGGCTCGTCCTGGACACACTGGTTCGCTACGACGCGCCTGCTGCTGACCCTGCACGAGTCGACGGGCCGCGCGCTCGAGCCCTGGTTCGCGCAGCGGACGGAGGTCCGCGCGCTGCTCTCCACGCTGATCCGGACGATGGCGAGCGACGTCACGGCGAGCGGTGCGCGCTTCCGACTGCTCGTCCTGCCCGCCCAGACCGACATCCAGGGCTGGGTCGAGGACGGCGCGCGCGGGTATTGGAGCGACCTCACGGAGGAGCTCGCAGCAACCGGCATCGAGGTCCTCGAGCTCACGCCCGTGCTCGCGCAGGCCGGCGCGGCGGACGACCCGTCCTTCTGGATGCCGGGCGGGCACTACAGCCCGACCGCCAATCGCCTGGTGGCCGAGACGATTGCCGCGGAGTGGCTCGAATGATGCGACCCGACACGTCGCTCGCAACCCTCGGCCTGGTGCTGGGCCTCGCGCTCGCTGGGAGCTGCGCGGCGCCGGCCTCCGACCCGGTGCGCGTCCGCGTGCTCACCTACAACATCCACCACGGCGAGGGCACGGACGGCGTAACCGACCTCGAGCGGCTGGCGCGCGTGATCCGCGCCGCGGATCCGGACCTCGTCGCGCTGCAGGAGGTCGACGAGGGCACGGCGCGCGCCTTCGGCGCACTGCAAGCGCACGAACTCGGGCGCCTCACCGGCATGGAGGCGCTCTTCGCCGAAGCGATGCCCTACGACGGCGGAAGCTACGGCGAAGGCATCCTGACGCGCTTCCCGATCGTGTCCTCGGAGAGCTGCGTCCTGCCGGCGAGCGAGGGTCACGAGTCACGTGCCGCGCTCGTCGTCCACGTCCGCCCGCCCGGTACGGATCGCGGCTTCCTCTTCATCGGGACGCACCTCGACCACACGCATGACGCGGCCGACCGCATCGCCCAGACGCGAGCGCTACGCGACAGGCTCGGTAACGAGGACACGCTGCTCTCGATCCTCGCCGGCGACATGAACGCGCAGCCGGGCAGCACGCCGATCGCGGTGCTCGAATCGGAATGGACGCGCGTCCATTCCGCCCCGACGTTTCCATCGAGCGGCGCTGTGGACGCGATCGACCACGTCTTCGTGCGGGCCGCCAACCGGTGGCGGGTCATCGAGGTGCGCGTGATCGACGAGCCGATCGCCTCCGATCACCTGCCGCTCCTCGTCGTGCTCGAGTGGCTGCCTGAGAACTACGACGCCCCGCCCTCGGGGAACGAGGGCGGCTGAGCGCGCGGGCGTCGGGGTGGCAGAGCGAGCCGCACGAGGCGGCGGCGCGGGAGGCCCCGTGAGGAGTTCGGGAAGGAGGCGAGAGTGCGGGCTGCGCCTTTCGCTTCATTCGGGGTGCCTCGCTGGCCGAAGGTTTTTCCGACCTCCCCGGGGGGCCCGCACACCATGACTTGCACACCATGATTCGACACCACGCCCGCTCCGTCAGGATCGCCTCCATCGTCACGCTCACACTCGCCGCCGCCTGCTCCAAGAGCAGTGGGAGCTCGGACAGCACGGCCGCGATACTCGTCCAGTTCCAGGCCGCCGCAGCCGCGGTGCCCGAGTCCGGGCCCGCGTTCGACGTCGCCGTGCGCCTCGGGCTCACGGGCATGATGCTCGCGTCCGACGTCACCGTGATGGTGAGCGATGCAGGCACCGGAACGGCGACGAGCGGCGTCGACCACACCAGCTTTGCGCCGGTGACGGTCACGTTCCTCGCCGGGGCGGCCGACGGCGCCGTCGAGACCGTGACGCTCACACCCCTCGCCGACATGCTCGCGGAAGGGGACGAGACCGTCACGCTCGCCCTATCGGCCCCGACGGGCGGCGCGGCGCTCGGTGCGGTCGCCACGGTCACGGTATCGATCATCGACGCCACTCCGCCACTCGTGCGGTTCAGGGCACCTTCGAGCGCGACGGTCGACGAGTCCGACGGCGTCCACACGGTGACGGTCGAGCTCGACCTGGACCCGGGTGTCAGCTTGGACGCGGACGTCCAGGTCGACGTCTCCGACGCGGGCAGCGGCACGGCGACGAGCGGCGCGGACTACGCGACGTTCGCGTCACAGACGCTCACGTTCCCCGCGCTCACGGCCGACGGCGTGAGCTTCGAAGTGGGCGTCACGGTTCAGGACGACGGGAGTCTCGAGGGGGACGAGACGGTCGTGCTCGTGCTCTCGAACGCCAGCCCGCCCGCGGCGCTCGGCGCCGGGAGCACCCACACGATGACGATCACCGACGACGACGCGAGCACGCTGCCCTTCCTCGTCGCCACGTCGGGTGAAGTCGGTGCGGAGACCCCGCTCGCCGACGGGGACACGCTCGACCTCGGCTCGCAGCAGAGCGGCACGGGCCCGAACGCGGGCGAGCGCGTGACCCTCGCGAACCTCGGCACGCTCCCCATGGCGCTCTCGGCGCCCGTGCTGGTCGGCGGCGACGCCTCGGACTTCTCGATCGAGGTCCTCCCGGACGGCCTGCCCCTCGGGATGAAAGCACCGCCGGTCCTGGTCGCGGCGCCCTTCACCGTACAGTACGAGACGCCGGGCGAAGGCGCTGTGCTGTCCATCGACCTGGCCCGGCTCGCGGAGCTCGCGGAACAATCGCGGGTGCTCCTCACGGGCGTACCGATACCGGGCGCCGGGTCGGTCGTGCTCGAGCTCGAGCGCCTCCCGCTGCCCTTCACGGAGGACGCCGTGCTCCTCGTCGACGGGAGCATCGTCCCGGGCGGACCGGCGGCGCTCGCGGCGGACCTCTCCATCTGGAAGGGCACGGTCGCCGGCCTCGCCGGCTCGTCGGCATTCCTCTCGTTCTCGCGGCACGGGACCCGCGGCTGGATCCGCTTCGACGGGTCACCGTCGGGCGAGCTGCACATCGCCGCGCTCGAGGGGGGCGCCGCGCGAGTGATGTGGGCCGACCAGCTCCCGGAGACTGAAGCTGTCGACCCGGAGGCATTCTGCGCATCGGCACTCGCGCCCCCCGGCGGAATGCCTGACGCCGGCGCGGGCCCGGCCGCGCCGCCTGGCACGCAGCAGCTCTCCGCCGCCGACTGTCGGCTCGCCATCGCCACGGACTACCAGCTGTTCCTCGAGTTCGGCACCGTCCAGGGCACGACGACCTACGTGACGGAGCTCATCGCGGCGCTGAGTGACCGCTACTTCACCGACGTGCAGACGACGATCTCGATCGCATACCTCGAGGTATGGAGCACGGCCGGCGACCCGTGGACGACGCCCGACGGCGGGGGCGACACGCTGGACATGCTCAATGAGTTCCGCGACGCCTGGGCGCCCAGCAACGGCGGCGCGTGGCCCGTCGAGGCCGACCTCGCGCACTTCATCAGCGGTGCGTCACTCGGAGGCGGGATCGCCTATGTGAACGTGTTGTGCAGCGACAACTTCGGGTTCGGCGTGAGCGCGAACATCAACGGCAACATCAACTGGGGCACGTTCACCGGCAACCCGGCGTCGTTCACGTGGGACTTTGTCGTCGTGGGCCACGAACTGGGCCACAACTTCGGAGCGCAGCACACGCACTCGTACTGTCCCCCGCTCGACGCGTGCCAGGCCACGTGCTCCGGACCCCAGGTCTGCTCGGACGGGACGCTCATGAGCTACTGCCACCTGTGCCCGGGCGGCATGTCGAACATCTTCCTCGAGTTCCACCCGCACATCGCGAACGTGATCCGCACATCGGTCAACTCGAGCTGCCTCGGCCAATCGAGCTTGGACGGCGACGATGAAGTCTCCTACCGCGTGCGCTTCAGCCCCATCTCCGGCGCCGGGAGCAAGGCGACGACGCTCCGGTTCGTACACGATGCGGCCAACGAAGCGTCGCCGTTCACCGTCCAGCTCACGGGCGAGTCCCTGCCGTAACCAACGTACGGAGCGGGTCACGCGGGCGGCCACTGCGATGGCTGCCTGCAATGACGGAGGGGCACGGACTGCTGCGGCGCAGGTCTCAATCGGCCACGAGAGTGCCCTGCCTGGGCCGGCGGATCACGAGCCAGACCCCGATGAAGAGCAGGACCGCGGCGCGCAACAGGCCGGGCGTGAGCCGCTCGCCGAGGATGAGCCAGCTCCCCACGCCCGTGATGATCGGCTGCATGTAGATGTAGACAGCAGTCGTCGTGGCCCGAAGGCGCGACAGCGCGAAGGCGTTGAATAGGTAGCCGACGACCGTTGGGAAGACGAGGATGTAGCCGAGCGCGCCCCAGGCGGCCCGCGAGCCGGGATCCGCGGGGAGGACCGGGGCGCTCCAGAGGAAGAACGGCAGATAGACCAGCGACAGCCCGTACAGCCAGGCGATGACGACGAGCGGGGGATACCGCTGCACGAGCGGCTTCGAGAGCACGAGATACCAGGCGTAGAAGAAGGAGTTCGCGACCATGAGGAGGTTGCCGAACCCATGCCCGCCCAGAAACTCGGTGCCCTCACCCAGGAAGAGCGGCACGGCACCCGCGCCCGCGAAGAGCACGCCCAGGGCGCGAGCCGCGCTGAACCGCTCGAGGCGCACCACGGCGGCGACGATGAATGTGAACACGGGGATGAGGCACATGACGAGCCCCGCGTTCATGGGCGTGGAGCGCGCGAGGCCCTCCATGAAGAACACCTGGTTCAGCGCGATGCCGAGCGTCGCACAGAGCAAGAGGCGCGGGAGGTCCCTCCGCGCCGGGACGACGCGGCGCCCGTGGAGGGCGAGGGCCAGGAGCCCGAGCGCGACCGCCCCGAACGCCATCCGCCACGCCGCTACCGCGAGAGGCGCGAACCCGCCCGCGCCGAACGCGAGGACGCCGACGATCGGGAACAGCCCGAAGCTGAACTGGACGACGACGAGCGCTGCGTGTCCGGCGGGCGCGCCGCTCTGCCGTTCGAGACTTCGACGCGCCGGATCCATCCCCGCAGCGTAGCGCGGAATCGGGCCGAGGTCGCGATTCAGTCGGCCCTGCCGGCTGCTCGCGCCCAGGCGCCCGCGACCTCGAGCGCGCCCGCCGGGGCCCCCAGGGCGCGGAGTCGGCGCAGCACGGGCACACCGTAGCGGCCCCACGCGCGCACGCTCCGCTCGGCCTCCGCGCGCTCCGTCTCCGTGCCGCGAGCGACCGTCCGGACCGTCTCGAGCGCGCGCGCCTCGCGCTCGGGCGAGAGCAGATCGATCTGGCCCACGAAGGAGCGCACGATCTCGTCCGCTCCCGGGTCGCGCACCGGGCGACCATCGTCCATACGGTGCCGCACACCTCCGCGACGCTGGACGTCGCGGAGGTGTGCGGCACCGTATGGACGGCTACGCGAGCAGCTCGCGTATCACGCGGCCGTGCACGTCCGTCAGGCGGTAGTCGCGCCCGGCGTGGCGGTAGGTCAGGCGCTCGTGGTCGAGGCCCAGCAGGTGCAGGAGCGTCGCGTGGAAGTCGTGGGTGTCCACGCGTCCGGCGGCCACCTCGTAGCCGTGCTCGTCGCTCTCCCCGTAGACCGTGCCCGAGCGCACGCCGGCGCCGGCGAGCCAGGATGAATATGCGTTCCGATGGTGGCCGCGGCCCTTCGGGTTCTTCTTGTCCGCGTGCGGCGAGCGGCCGAACTCGGTCGTCCACACGACGAGCGTCTCGTCGAGCAGGCCGCGCTGCCGGAGGTCCGCGAGCAGCCCGGCGACGGGTGCATCGACCGCCTTGGCCAGACGGCCGTGCGAGGCCATGTTGCCGTGCGCATCCCAGTTGTTCGAGGCGCCGACGTCCATCAGCTCGACGAAGCGCACACCGCGCTCGACGAGACGGCGCGCGACGAGGCACTGCCAGGCGAAGCTCTTCGTGTCACCGCGCTTCAGTCCGTACAGCTCGAGCGTCGCGTCCGATTCTCTTCCGAGGTCGAACACCTCGGGCGCCTCGACCTGCATGCCCTGCGCGATGCGCCACGAGCGCATCCGCGCCGCCAGAACCGCGTCCCCGCCGCGCGCCTCCAGGTGGCGCCGGTTCGTGCGCTCCAGCAGGTCGAGCTCGCTGGCCTGGAGCTCGGGCGCGAGGCGCGGGATGAGGTTCGGCACCGGCTCGTCGCCCGGGACGATGCGCACACCCTGGTGGCAGGCGGGCAGGAAATCGCTGCCCCAGAGCTGCTCGCCGGCGTACGGCATGCGCGGCGCGATGACCACGAACGGTGGGAGGTTGGGGTTCTCCGTGCCGAGCGCGTAGCTCACCCAGGCCCCGAGGCTCGGGCGCACGAAGTTCGTCGAGCCCGTGTGCATGCCGAGCGCGGCCTGAAAGTGGTCGCCGTGGAGGGCGACCATCGAGCGAACGAGGCAGACCTCGTCCATCTGTTTCCGCAGCGCGGGGAAGAGGTCGCTGACCTCGGTGCCACAGCTCGAGTCCGCCGAGAAACTCCACTGCGGTCCGAGGAGCGTCTGCTCGCCGCGCGGCTTGCCGTCGTCGCGGCGCAGGGCGGGTTTCGGGTCGAAGCTGTCGACGTGCGACACGCCGCCGTTCATGAAGAGGAAGATCACGCGCTTCGCGCGCGGCGCGAAGTGCGGCGTCTTCGGCGCCAGCGGATCGCTGCTCGCAAACATCGACGCCCCGCTGCCCGCGTCCCGCGCGAACGCCGCTCCAGAGAGTCCTCCCGCCGCCGCGCCGAGGAGCGCCCGCCGCGTGAAGGTTCCATAGCCGTGCCGGTCGTTGTCCATCGCTTCAGTCCACATACAGGTAGGCGTTGCTCCCGAAGAGCACGCGCCCGATGCCGGCCCAGGCCTGCACCTCGCGCGCCTCGGATTCCGCGCCCGCCTCGGCCAGGAGCGCGCGTTGCGCCCCGAGCCACGCCAGCCACTCGGAGCGCTCCGGCGCCCCCAGGGGACGCCCCAGCACGAGCACGCAGGCGCGGTCGAGCCGCGCGCCGTCGTCGCCGTCTTTCGCGAGCAGCCGACCGGCGAGGGCCTCCGCCGCCCCGTGCACGAACGCGCTGTTCATGAGGTAGAGCGCCTGCTGCGGCACCGTCGTCTCCGCGCGGCGCGCCGTGCTCGCGTTCGTATCCGGCCCGTCGAACAGCGCGAGGTACGGGTGCCGGCGCAGGCGGCCGAGCATCTGGTACACGGTGCGCTTGTTGTTCTCGTACCCCTTGCGGAACGGGTTGTGCTGCGACCAGCGCCAGTCCTTCTCCGGGGGGAACGGGTGCGGTCCACCGGGCTCGAGGTCCAACGTCCCGCTCGCGAAGAGGATCCCGTCGCGCACTTCTTCGCCGGTGAGGCGGCGCCGCGTGTGGCGCCACAGGAGCCGGTTGTCCGGGTCGACGGCGTCCCCCCGCTCCTGCCCCGTGCTCGCGAGCCGATACACGGTCGAGTAGAGCACGAGGCGCTGCATCGCCTTCACGCTCCAGCCGCTCGCGACGAAGCGCCGCGCGAGCCAGTCGAGCAACGCGGGGTGCGAAGGCAGCGCGCCCTGGCGGCCGAAGTTGCTCGGCGTCGCGACGAGGCCCCGGCCGAAGTGGTGCTGCCAGATGCGGTTCACCATGACGCGCGCGGTCAAGGGATGCGCGGGATCCGTGAGCCACTCGGCGAGCGCGCGGCGCCCGCTGCCGGTCTCGACCAGCGGCGGGCGGTCGCCGCGCACCGCCGCCGGAAAACCGCGCGCCACGGTCGCGCCGAGCTTGCGCGGCGCGCCGCCCTCGTGGATGCGCGGCGCCTTGGGTTCGGCCTCGAACACAGCGTAGGCCGTGGCGGCGCGGGGCGTCTCGTCGGCGAGGGCCGCGCGCGCCTGCGTCAGCCTGAGCACTTCGGCGACGCTCTCCGCGAGCAGCGCGCTCGCGTGCGCGAGCAGCGCGCGCGCCTCGTCGCGCGCCTCGTCGCGCGCCTCATCGGGCGCGACGTCGGGCGCGACGTCGGGCGCAGTATCGGGTGCGACGTCGGGCACGATGTCGGGCGCAGTATCGGGCACGGCGTCGCGCGCAACGGGGGACGCAGTGTCGGGCGCAGTATCGGGCGCAACGGCGGGCGCGGCGGAAACGGGCAGGGGGGGCGCCGCGGGCCGGATCCCGTCGGCCTCGAAGCCCCGGACGAGCGCCTGCGCCTCGCGCTCGACGCGCTCCGCTCCGGCGCGCACGTCCTCGGCCGCTCGCAGTTCCCCGTCGAGCCGCGCGAGCTCGCGCCCGTGCGCCGCGGTCATCGCCGCGCGTTTCTCCGGCGGCGCGAGCGGCGAGAGCCGGTCGGGCTGCTTGTCCGCCTCCGATCCGGGGAACGGCCAACCCGAGCTGTCGAAGATCCCGTAGAGGCCGTAGTAGTCCTCCATCGAGATGGGATCGAACTTGTGGTGGTGGCAGCGCGCACACGAGAGCGTGAGCCCCATCGTCGCGCGCCCGACCGTGTCGATCATGTCCTCGATCGTCAGGTGGCGCTCCGCGTCCTTGCCGACTCCGAAGCGGCGCGCGAGCGCGAGAAAACCCGTGGCGACCGTGCGCTGCGCGAAGCCCTTCTCCGGCGCCTCCGCCGCGAGCACGTCGCCGGCGATCTGGTCGCGCAGGAATTGGTCGTACGGGAGGTCCGCGTTGAACGCGTCGATCACCCAGTTGCGATAGCGCCACGCGTCGGGGATCGGGTAGTCCGAGCTGTCGCCCGCCGTGTCCGCGTACCGCGCGAGGTCGAGCCAGTGCCGACCCCACGCCTCGCCGTAGCGCGGGGACGCGAGCAGGCGCTCGATCACCCGCGACCACGCGCCCGGGGCATCGTCGGCGAGGAACGCCGCGAGCTCCGCGGGCGTCGGCGGCAGACCCAGGAGGTCGAACGTCGCGCGGCGCAGCAGCGTGCGCCGGTCGGCGACCGGGACGGGGTCGAGGGCCTCCGCCTCGAGGCGCGCGCGGACGAACGCGTCGATCCCATTCGTGCACCACGCCGCGTCGACCACCTCCGGCGGTGGCGGATCGGCGACGGGACGGAAGGACCACCAGACCTCAAGCGCCGCAGCGACCGAACTCGGCCCCTGGGAGTCCGCCGGCGGCCATGCGGCGCCCGCGCGGATCCACGTGTAGAGGTCCGCGATCGCTTCCGGGCCGAGCGGGTCCTCCGGCGGCATCGCGAGCTTCGGGTCGAGCCTACGGACGGCGGCGATGAGGAGGCTCGCTTCCGGGTCCCCCGGGGCGATCGCCGGTCCGCGCTCGCCGCCCGCGAGCATGCCCGCGCGGGAGTCGAGCTCGAGCTCGCTCGAGGCCCCGGTGGCGTCCGTGTGGCACTCGAAGCAGGCCTCGTCCAGGATCGGCAGGATCCGATGCTCGAAGAAGGTCGCCGCCTCGGGACTCGGCTCGTCCTCGCCCTGCCCCCCGGCCGCGGTGGGCGCGATCGCAACGGTGGCGACGAGGAGTCCCCATGCGAGTCGTCCCGCGGAACGGCTCGCGATCGTCCCGGGCCATCGAAGGAGAGGGCGCATGCTTGAGTCGAGACCGGCCGGCGTTCGCGAGTCCTGATTCTAGCCCGGGTTATTCGTGAAGAAGCACCCGGGCTGGCTTCCGCCCCCGCCGAACGTGACCGAACCGTCATGTTCCGGACAGAGAGTTCCGGCGAAATAAAGGGACTGTCACGTCCCCGATCGCCGCGCCCAGGCTATTCGGGGAGTGTAGCCGCGAAGGTGGTCGGCTTGGACGTCAGTGAAGTGACAGGACTACCAAGATGATCAGTCGTGAATCCGTGGGGACCGGGTGGCCCGAGATCCTGCACGCCGGGCTCCCGGCCCGGGACCGGCAATCGGCGCCGGAAGCCGACCAGGCTCGCGCCCCGCTCGAGGACCCGAGCACGGAAACCAGCGAACCGCGGCCGGACGGCGCGGAGCGCACCACCGCCACCGACTGATCCCGCTGTGACCGCCGCGGGGCCGCCCTTACCATGTGGGCGATGGTCGACCCCGCCTCCGAAGCACCGCGTGGCCCCCGCCCCCGACCCTGGCCACGCCATGGGAGCGAGCCAGGGCTGGACCTGATCCTCTTCCGCCAGCGCTGGGACTCGCTCGAGAACCCGCGCACGGGGGAACGGATG
>Ga0114950_10003261_pt1 | contig 12485 bp, 7 predicted proteins | sample N075metaG_FD_83503 | JGI IMG/M metagenome (GOLD analysis project Ga0114950, IMG submission 83503) | Deep subsurface microbial communities from Kermadec Trench to uncover new lineages of life (NeLLi) - N075 metaG | ecosystem: Environmental > Aquatic > Marine > Ocean trench > Sediment | place...
ATTGAGCGTGGCGCGACGCAGCCGCGACTCGAGTTCTCCGTTGGCAAACCAAGGTGAAGCGAGCAGCCGACCCAACACGCCTTGCACGAAATCTCCCCAGCGATCGGCAAAGTCGTAGGCCCGATACTCGACCAACAGTTGTGCGACCATGCGCGTGGTCCTGACCAATGCTATGGAAGAGCCCGCTCGCAGTTCCTGCATCAGATGATTGGTCGCGGCCAGCTGACTTTGTGTCTGGGTCTGGGTCTGCACGCAAACAGGGTATCAGTTTCGTCACCGGGAACCTGTGAACAAATGAATCGGCGCCAAGAAACGTGAGCGGGGCCAAAGCCCGACAAGTGAAACCCCGAGAAGATGTCCCGCTACTCGCACTTGCGCAGGAAACCGCACGAGTCGGGCGATGTCGGCCCGCCACGCATTGAATCGGTTCACAAGTTGGGGATTCACGTTGGGTTTTGCTGAAATTCCGCTGCGAGCCCGGGCTGCATTCGCTCTGCGAGCGACTCCATCAAATTCGCGGCTATCCTGTGCGGGTCGTTTGACGGCGCGCTTGCCGCGCATGCTCCTTGGGGAAGACCTGTCTTGAGGCGCTGGCTCAGATCGCGGAACAAAAAAACCTCTCCCGGCGAGGGGAAGCAGCCCGGCATCGAGTTGTTGGTGCTCGAGGGCGCGGACACCGGTCAAAAATTCACCGTCGATTCGGACGAGGTGATGATCGGACGCCGGCTCGCGGCGGGGGAGTTGCCCGGCGGAATCGGCTTGCACGACGCAACGGTCTCCTCGCGCCAGGCGGTGATTCGCCAGGCGAACGGCAGCTTCATCATCGAACACCTTGCTGAGGCCACCAACCCGACCCTGGTCAACGGCACCTCGGTCCAATCGGCCATGCTGGTCGCCGGCTCGCAGATCCAGATCGGACGCGTCGTGATCGACGTCCGCAACCGCGAAGGCACAGCCCTCGCAGACTTCACTCAACTCTACGGTCCAGCAAGCTCCTCGCAGCCAGCCTCGGCCCGTCGGTCCGAATCCGCCACCGAGGCCGTGACCATCCCTACCACTGAACTCGCTCTCGACGGCGCGTCGGCTGCGAGGGGAGAAGAAATTGGTTGGGTCGAAGTCCGAGAGAACCCCGAATCCGATCAGTTCGTGAGGTACCCGATTCGGTCGCGCCCGACCCTGATTGGGCGCAGCGCAGACTGCGACATCAAAATTGACTACCTCGGGGTTTCGCGGGTGCATGCGGAACTGGTCTGGGAGGGTCGCGACCTCGTTCTCTATCAAAAGAGCGGGACCAACGTCACCGTCGTCAATCGTCACGAGGTTGCGCACCGCATGGTGGTGCGCTCCGGAGACGAAATCCTGCTCGCCGGACGCGTCGCCTTGACGATCGACATGAATCCCGACTATCGATCGGACACCGCACCAGGGCGTTCAGGCCCCGGGAGCAATCAGTCAAAAACAATCCCCGACCGCGACTCCCCGCAATCGGGCCTGTCTGCGGCCATGGAACAAAAACTGGCGCTCGAGCAGCGCATCGCCAACGAGTTCTCGGTCGAAGGTAGTTTCGTGGACATCGACGTCGTGAATTCGACGGGCATGAAGGCACTCATCAGCGAACCCGAGCGGATCATCGTGAGCTTCGAGAGGTTTCGCACATACGTCTCGGGGATCGTGACCGAGTTTGAAGGTCATGTACTCAACAGCAACGGCGACGAGTTGATGTGCTTCTTTGCGTCGAGTCTCAACGCGGTTCGCGCCGGCAGCGCAGTGTTCTCACGCCTCGATCTGTTCAACAAAGAAGAAAACGCCCTCGACTTGCCGTTTCGCTTTCGCATCGGCGTTCACTCTGGAAAGTCACTGGTCGACCTCAAGCGAGGAATCGCCTACAGCGCAGTTCTCGATGTCGCGGGACATCTGCAAAAGGCGGCCGAGCCCGATCGCATGGTCATTTCGGAGGATACGATGAGTAGCTTGCCCCGCGGACTCCCCTTCAAGCTCAGCGGCAGGCTCGAGCGCGAGAACTTCGACTACTACACCCTCGATGGCGTGATCGACTGACTGCGGCTGGTCCTCGCAGGGGCCGGTGACCGGAGCTGCCGCCGGGCAACCCCGATCAGTCGTCTGTTCGTTCTATGGAAGCGCCTAGAGCGGTGAGCTTGCCCACGATGTCCTCGTAGCCGCGATCGATGATCTCGGCGTTCTGCACGACGCTGGGTCGTTGGGTCGCGCAAAGAGCCGCGATGATCAGCGCCATGCCCGCGCGGATATCCGGGCTGCGGACAGTCTGGCCTACCAAAGGCGTCTTGCCCGAAACCACGACCCGGTGGGGATCGCAGACGATGATGTTGGCGCCCATCTGAATCAAGGGATCGACAAAGTACATGCGGCTCTCGAAGAGTTTTTCAAAAAACAGCACCGAACCGTCGGTCTGGGTCGCCAACACGAGCATGCTGCTCATCAGATCCGATGGAAACTGGGGCCAGGGACCGTCGTCGACTCTGGGTGTCTTGCCGCCGACGTCCTGGCGGATCCTCGGCACCTGACCGCCGAGCATACGGATCGAATCCGCGCCGATCTCCAGATCGATTCCAAAGCGTTCGAACAGCCGATGGATCATCCAGAAGTGACTGCCGCGGATTCCTTCGACGACGATCTCGCCACCCAACGCCGCCGCCAGAGCGAGGTAGCTCCCGGCCTCGATATGATCGCCCTCGATCCGATGGCTGGTGCCGTGCAGCCGCTCGACCCCCGTGACGACCAGCGTGTTGGTGCCGATGCCCGCAATGATTGCCCCCATCTTGACCAGCAGCGCGGCCAGATCCTGCACGTGAGGCTCGCTGGCGGCATTGCGAATTTCGCTCACCCCTTCGGCCAACACCGCGGCCATCAGGATGTGTTCGGTCGCCGTGACGCTGGCTTCGTCGAAGAACATGACGCTGCCCCGCATGCCGTCCGCTGCAGAAAGCTTGTAGGAATCGGGATCGACCCGACAGCCGAGCTTCTCGAAGCCATAGAAATGCGCATCGAGCCTTCTGCGACCGATCAGGTCTCCGCCCGGAGGGTGGACATGAGCTTCTGCGACGCGATGCAACAACGGAGCCACGAACAAAAAGCTCGTGCGGTTCTTTTCGCACAACTCCCAGGGAATTTCATGGGTCACGATCTCGCTTGCGCGGATGCGAACCGTCGTTTGATCCCGCACCACTTCCGCCCCGAGATAGGTCGCGATTTCGAGCATGGACCCAACGTCTCGGATCGCCGGCACGTTCTCCAGCACGACTTCTTCGTCGGTGAGGAGCGCAGCCGCGATCATGGGCAGCGTCGCGTTCTTGTTCCCACTGACCCGAACGTGCCCTTTGATGGGGCGACCTCCGTGGATCACGAAGTTACTCATCGGTCTCCCCCCCCGTTTGACAAATGACAAACACGCGCCGGCGTGCACCGGCGGATGATGCGCGGGGAATCGCGATCGAGCAAGCACAATCGCTCCCCAAACGACTGGTCCGCGCTAACGTGTCAGCGCGTGCAGCCCCCCCGCGCATGGGTCCCCCGATCGAGATCAGTGCGAGAGCAGTGAATGACGGTTGAACGCGCGAACCAGCGACAGCGGGTGCACTTCGGACGCCGCCCATGACGATTGCCGTGCTCGCCGAGAAACCCTCGGTCGCCCGGGAACTCGCCAGGGTTCTGGGCGCCGGAAGCCGTCGCGACGGCGCCCTCGAGGGCAATGGCTACGTGGTGACCTGGGCGATCGGTCACCTGGCTTCACCCGCGCAACCCCACGAGATCAACCCTGAGTGGAAGCGATGGAGCCTCGGCACCCTGCCGATGATTCCCGACCGCTGGCCCCTGCAGATCTACGACCAGACCCGACACCAGTTCGACATCATCAAGCGGATCCTGTGTGATCGCAAAACCTCCGAAATCGTTTGTGCCACCGACGCCGGGCGCGAAGGTGAGCTGATCTTTCGCTTCATCTACGAAGCCGCGGGCTCGAACAAACCCGTGCGCCGACTCTGGATCTCGTCTCTGACCGACGACGCCATTCGCCGGGGTTTTGCCAACCTGCGTCCAGCGGCGGAGTTCGATGGCCTGGCCGACGCGGCTCGGGGGAGAAGTCGCGCGGATTGGCTGGTGGGCATGAACCTCACGCGGGCCTACACGCTTCGCCAGCGCGGGTCTGACGACGTGCTCTCGGTGGGTCGAGTCCAGACACCCACTTTGGCCATCGTGGTGGATCGCGAACTGGCCATTCGGCAGTTCGTTCCCGAAGCCTACAAAGAGGTGCGCGCGGTGTTTCAGCCCGAAGGTCGCGCAGACCGGGACGGGACATCGTCGCTCAGCTATGAGGGCGTCTATTTCCGTCTCGACGCCCGGGACCCGACGCCCGAGCCGAGTGCGCGTGATGGACGCCCAACCTCGGAACAAGCCTCGAGCGAGCGCGGGTCGCGGCTGCCGGCAGACGGCGCCGAAGCTTTGCGCATCGCCCTGCGCGCCCGGGAAGGCAGCGCCAGAGTTCGCTCGGTCGAGGGTCGACAGCGCCGGTTGCCACCCCCGCAGTTTTACGACTTGACCGAATTGCAGCGCCACGCCAACCGTCTGTACGGCTTTTCGGCGGTGAAGACGCTCGATCTTGCACAAGCGCTCTACGAGAAGAAGCTTTTGAGCTACCCGCGAACCGACAGCCGGGTACTCACGCGAGATGACGCCAAAACCCTGCCACAGATCGTCGCTGCCATCGCCTCGGACTACGAAGGAAGGGTCGCTCCGGGAAGCGGCAGCCGCCCGCTGGGTACAAGGTTCGTGGACGACGCAAAAGTCCGCGACCACCACGCCCTGATCCCGACCGACATCACCCGAGCGGCGGCCGGTCTAGCTCGCGACGAGCGGCGAATCTACGCTCTCGTGTGTCGTCGCCTGCTCGCCGCCTGGCACGAGGATCATCTCTATTCGACCACCACGGTCATCAGCGAGATCACACCAATGACAGGTGCCTCCGCCACCGAGATGGAAGTGGGTGTGGGAGTGGATGAGGGTGTGGATTCGGATGCGCATGTCGACCTCTATCGCAGTACCGGAACAAAGGTGGACCGTGTCGGCTGGCGGGTGCTCGATCCGTCCCAGCCCGACCAAGCGCGCAAGCAGCGGGGGACTGGGGCCAAGGCTAGCGACCGCCGCGATCAAGAACTTCCACCACAGCTTCGGGCGGGGCTAGCGCTGGCGGTGCTCGACGTTCGAGTCGACGACAAGGCGACCCGCCCCCCCCGTCGCTTTACCGATGCAGCGCTGCTGACCGCGATGGAAACCGCCGGCAAGACCCTCGACGACAAAGATCTTTCGGAAGCCATGCGCGAGTGCGGGCTCGGAACGCCCGCCACCCGGGCCGGAATCATCGAGACTTTGATCGCTCGCGAGTATCTCGCGCGCGACAAAAAGACACTGCTGGCGAGCGACAAAGGTATTCGCTTGATCGAACAGGTCCACCCGCACAGCAAGAGTCCCGCGATGACCGGCCAATGGGAGGCGAGGCTGCGGCAGATTCAAGAAGGCCGGGCCAGCCTCGACAAATTCGTCTCCGAGATCGAACAATACGTGCGAGACGTGGTGGCGCAGATCAAACAAGACGCCCCTGTGGCGGCGGCGACGGTCCCGAAGCCGCAGCCCCCGGCGCAACCTCCCCGCCCGCCCTCGCTCCCGACGCCTCCGCACCGGTTGCCGCAGTTGCTGCGCGAGCGCTTTGGTTTCGAAAGGTTTCGACCTCATCAAGAAGAAGTGTGTCGCAGCCTGACCTCCGGGCATGATGTCTTGCTCGTGATGCCCACCGGGGCCGGCAAGTCACTCTGCTACCAGCTTCCGGGCATCGCCCGGGCGGGAACCACGCTGGTCGTGAGCCCCCTGATCGCGTTGATGGAAGACCAGGTGATCGCGCTTCAGAACCGCGGGTTCGTTGCGGAACGGATTCATTCCGGGCGCAGCAGGGAAGCATCGCGTCAGGTCTGTTTCGACTATCTAGCCGGCCGACTCGACTTCCTGTTCATCGCCCCCGAGCGCTTGAGCGTGCCCGGTTTTCCCGAAATGCTCGCCCGGCGCAAACCCGGGTTGATCGCGATCGACGAGGCCCATTGCATCTCTCAGTGGGGCCACGACTTCCGGCCCGACTATCGAATGTTGAGAGAGCGCCTGCCGGCGTTGCGACCGGCGCCAATCGTGGCCCTGACCGCGACTGCGACCACGCGGGTTCAGCGGGACATTGTCGAACAGTTGGCGATACCGGCCGCCCGACACTTCATCCACGGATTTCGCCGGGACAACATCGCCATCGAAGTCGTCGAACTCAAGCCTTCCCTGCGCAACGACACCGCCGCGAGACTCCTCAGCCCGAGCGATCGCAGACCCGCGATCGTCTATGCACCGACGCGCAAAAAGGCCGAAGCCCTCGCCGACGAACTCGCTCTGGACTATCCCACCGCGGCCTACCACGCCGGCATGGATCCCGCGCGACGCGACAAAGTTCACTCCGCATTCCTGGCGGGAACCCTCGACGTCGTCGTCGCGACGGTGGCCTTTGGCATGGGGATCGACAAACCCAACGTTCGCAGTGTGGTCCATCTCGCCCTGCCCGGCAGTGTCGAGAGCTACTACCAGGAGATCGGCCGGGCCGGGCGCGATGGACTGCCTTCCCGGGCATTCCTTTTGCACAGCTACATCGATCGGCGCACCCACGAGTGGTTCATGGATCGCGACTATCCCAACCCGAAGGTATTGGCCAAGATCTATGCGGCGCTCGGAGACCAGCCGATCGACAAGACCCAGCTACAGCGACAGCTCAGGCTCGACGGTGAAGAATTCGAACGGGCTCTCGAAAAGCTCCGGATCCACGGCGGCGCCCTCTTGAACCCCGCCGAGCAGGCAACCCGGGGAGGCAACGACTGGCGCAAGCCCTATCGCAGTCAACTAGAACATCGCAGATCGCAACTGGACGAAATCGCACGGTTTGCCGACAGCCGCGGCTGCCGGATGCTGAGACTCGTCCGTCACTTTGGGGACCAGGCCGACCCGGCTGACCCCTGCGGGCATTGCGACAGTTGTGCGCCCAGCACCACCCTGGTCACCCACTACGGTGCAGCGACACCGGCACAGCAGAGCGCGATGGAGCGCATTCTCAAATCCCTGATTCGCGAAGGCACTCCGAGCAGCGGACGGTTGTTCAACGGATTGTTTGGCGAAGGCCATGACCGGGGACACTTCGAGGTTCTGCTCGGCGCGCTCCACCGCGCGGGCTACATCCACATCGAAGAAGAGAGCTTTGAAAGCGAAGGCCGACTGATCGAGTTCCAGCGCCCCGTCGCTACGCCATCGGGCCGACGCGCGAGCGCCGACGACATAGCCAACGTGCGGATCGCCGCCGAGGCACGGCCAAAACCCCGCCGCTCGAAGTCGACGCGCAAAACCCGGGCGGGTGGAAGCGCACGTGGAAACGCACGTGGAAAAAAGAAGAGAGCCTCGACCAAGAGAAGGTCGCGCTCACCCAGAAAGCCCCGGGGCAAGTAAAGCAACCCGGAATCTCGACCTCCAACGAGTTCGGGGTCGAAATCACCCACGACGCTCCCTTCGAGAACGCCCTCCCGCTTCATTTCCCGGTCGATCGTACCGAAATATCCAATTGCGCAGTGGTTCGAATCCGGGTTCAATTTCGATGCTTGCAGTCACCGGAATCACTGCAGCCATCACGATCATCGCCAAGCGAAGCGCGAATTCATTTGGCGGTGGCTTGGAGTTCAGCATGCCCTCCTATCTTCACGACGGAATTTTCCTCTATCTCGATCGCCTCGCCGACTGGCAGTCGTACTTCAGCCTGGCCAAGGGCGAAGACGCCGACGTCGAAAGCGAGGTGGCTGCCCTGCGCGGCGTGCTCGAAACCTGCGCTTCGATTTGCGAAGAGGTCGAGGCCGACTGTCGAGAGACCTGGGACGAACCCGCTGAACTGATCGACGGTGAGGTGATCCTTCCCAGGGCCACGCAAAAAGCCTACGACCTGCTGAAAGAGGCGGGGCTCGTCAGCTTGAACGTTCGCGAAGAATTTGGCGGCTTCGAATTGCCCGGGTTTGCCTGCAACGTGGTGATTCAGATGATCTCCCGCGCCAATCCCGGTTTGATGACGATTGTCGGCTTGCAGTCCGGCTGCGCCGAGGACATTCAGCGCTACGCCTCGGCTGAACTGTGCCGGGAGTTCCTGCCCCGCTTTGCCAGTGGTGAGGTGATGGGCTCGATGGACCTGACCGAACCCCAAGCCGGTTCCGACCTCGGGGCCATCACGACCCGAGCCAGCGACAGTTCCGATGAGGAAGGGGCGATCTCCAAGCTCAACGGCGAAAAAATCTTCATCACCAACGGCGGCGCCGAAGTGCATCTCGTGCTGGCCCGCGACGACGACCATTTCGAAGAATCAAAGGGCAGCACCAAGGGGCTGTCGCTGTTCATTTGCCCCCGTACGAAGCGCGACGGCACCCCCAACGGCGTGACCGTCGAACGCCTCGAACACAAAATGGGAATCCACTGTTCGCCGACGGCCACCGTTCGCTTCACCGATGCCGACGCGTACCGCATCGGCGTAAAGGGCGAGGGTTTCAAGGCGATGCTCGACCTGATGAACAACGCCAGAGTCGGAGTCGCGGCCCAGGGGATCGGCATCGCAGAAGCCGCGGTCGACCAGGCGATTCAGTACGCCAAGCAACGCAAGCAGTTCGGCATCGCGATCGGCGAGCAACCCCTGATGAAGAATCTGCTTTCGAGGATGGTGCGCGACCTCGAGGGCAGTCGCGCCCTGCTCTATCGCTGCCTGCTGTTGCTGGACCGCAACCACGCCATCGAACAACACATCGCTCGCAGGAGCGACCTGTCGGAAAACGAACTCAGCGAGTTGCGACGCATCCACGAAAGAAACTCTGTGCGGACGCGCCTGTTGACACCCCTTGCCAAGTACCTGGCGACCGAGTCTGCGGACTGGATCACCCGCGCGGCCATTCAAGTACACGGCGGAATCGGCTTCATGGCTGAATCGACGGTCGGCAAGCTCCACAACGACGCGATCATCACCACGATCTACGAGGGCACGTCGGAGATTCAGGTGAGCTTTGCCCTCAAAGAGATTGGCAAGGGCGCGTTGACGATCGTGTTCGACGAACTCCACAAAGAACTCGATTCGCTAGTCCGGCCCGAACTCGCCGAACTCGCAAAGAAGGTGCGGGTTGGCATCGGCCAGATCGAAGAAGCCTCGGTGGTGCTGCTGCACGACTTTTCCTACGCCCTGCTCTGCTCAAAACCCCTGGCCGACATGGTGATCGCCGTGATCGTAGGCTCCGAACTCTTGCTCCAGGCCGACGTCGCACCCGAGCGGGAAGATCTGGCGGCAAGCTGGGTCAACCGCAAGATGCTCGATCTCGAAGCCGACGCCAAGCGCATCCAGCAAGGCGGCGTCGAGCGAATCGAACGTTGCGAGCGAATCGTTGCGATCTTCGATTGATCGAGTGATCGAGGTCCGGGCTCAGGGGATCGAGCCCGCAGGCCCTCAGTCCAGATCCTGGCAGTTCCGATAGAAGTCGTAGCAGTTGTCCCGCAGGGCCTTGTCGGCCCGCAAACGCATGGCCGCCCGGGGATGTTGATTCAGGCAACCGCTGATGCCGTAGATGTCGTTGTAGCCCCACTCGATCTCGTTGCGCAGGGGTACAAAATGCTCCTGAATGACTTCGTAGATCGGCTCGACGTTGAACTTGGGGTTCTTCAGAAAATTCAACAGCAGTTCGATGTTGCAGTTCCCCGCACCCCGCCCGATCCCGTTGACCGTGGCATCGAGCAGGTTGACACCGCGGATGATGGCCTCCTGGGTGTTGGCGAAGGCAAGCTGCTGATTGTTGTGGGCGTGAAACCCGAGTTCCTTGCCGGGAGCGTGCTTGCGGTAGAGGTCGATGTAGTGCGCGACCTGTTCCGAGTAGAAAGCACCAAAACTGTCGACCAGGTAGAGGTAATCGCACTCCTCGGATTCGTTGACCGCCTCCAGTCCCTGGACGAGTTCTGTTTCGATGGCCACGGAAGGCGCCATGATGTTTAGCGTGGTGGTGTAACCCAGATCCTTGCAACGCTTTACGAGTTCGAGGCCCTTGTCGACATCCGTCACGTAGCAAGCGGTGCGAATCATGTCGAGATCGGTCTGGTCGCGAGGCTTGAGCGCTGCGACATCGACTCTTCCAACGTCGAACATCACCGCAAGCTGGGGGCGCGTCTCGGATTCATGCGAATTGATGACTCGCTTGATGTCATCGTCGTCGCAGAAGTTCCAGGCGCCGAACTTGTCCCGGGGAAACTCCTCGCTCTCGCAAAGTCTCTTGCCTATTTCAAAGAAGTCGACCGCGGCGTCGCAGGCCGCGCGATAAGTGGCTTTGACCAGGTCGTCTTTGAACTGGTAGTTGTTGATCAGTCCCCCGTCCCGAATCGTGCAGTCCAGAACCTTGATCTCGTTGCGAAACATCTTCGACCTCCTGCTGACTCGCCCACTGGTATGATGACGAACACTGGAACGACCGATTGGCTCTGCGGAGCTGAACATGAAGGCTCCGGGATACGGAATCGGTTGGGGTCGGTTTGTCCTGCGGGCGCGAACCCGGCCAGGGCGAAACCGAAATTACCTCGTTCTGTCGGCACGTTAGCGAAGATTCGCCGGAACCGCGTGAACTCGCGGGCGGGCACGCCCCATCGACTCAGTTCCCCCGGGGAATTATATGCTAGGCTCTTAGCTTGATCGCCTACCCCACCCGTCGCACGGTCTGCGAGAGACCAGCCGAACATCACAAAGGGATGCGTGTGAAGATCGTGATCACTTACTGCGGCAGGTGAAACTACTTGCCTCAGGCCACCAGTCTGGCGGCCTCGATCCGCGCCGAAACGGGCGACGACTGCGAGTTAGTTGCCGGTGACCGGGGCATCTTCGACGTCTGCTGCGACGGTGACCTAGTGTTTTCAAAACACGCTGAGGGTCGCTTCCCGAGTGATGAAGAAATTCTGAAAAAGCTGCACTGACGCACCCTCCCGGGCCATCCGGGCACTCGCAGACCTCTGCAGAGAGCACCGACATGCCGATAGAGTTGTGGGCACCAATGAATTCAATCTTCCGCACCGAGCAGCGGCACCAGAATGTTTTAAGCTCACGACCCATTAGTGGAGCGGATCCTTTGCAGCAGCACCTGAAAGAAACACTTGCGGGCCTGGCTGTCGTCGCCATCACCCTGGCATGCTCGGGCTGCACGCTGATGGGATCGACGGTTCCGATTCCGGAAGAGAATTCGCAAACGGGGATGTCGGCCGATCCCTCGGCCAATTCGAGCAGCCCATTCGCCGGGGAATTCGAGACCGCCGAGCCGCAGAAATGGAGCCGCCTCACAAAGGAGGGACGCGGGCATTTGCTGCTGGGTCGCTACACCGCTGCCGAGCAGAGTCTGATGGCTGCGTTCCAACTCTCCAACCGCTTTCGCCGGAGCGACGTACGACGTCGGGTGAGCTTCGGCAATCTCGAACGTCTCGCCAACCAGTACCGCGGCGCTCGCAACACTTCCGCCGCAACCCGAGTCCTGCGCACCATTGCCAACCAGACTGCCGACGAAACTGAGTTCTCGTATCCGGGCCTGAGCGACCTGCTGATGATCCTCGGCGAACTCCTGCACCGGGACGAGGAGCTCACAGAAGCCCTCGTGTTCTATCAGCGGGCCCTCGATCTGCGGATCGAGAAGAGCGGCCTCAATTCGTCCACGTTGATCGAGATCTACCAGCGACTCTCTCGCGTCGAGATCGGACTCGAGTTGTTCGAGCAGGCGGTTCTGCACGCCGAAAGAAGCCTGGTTCTCTCCGCCGCCACGCTCGGACTGAACTCACCCGAAATGGTGGCGTCGAGAATTCACGCGGCAACTGCGTTCTACGAGGCCGGGCTGTACCCGGCCGCTGAAGAGCAGTATTTGAGTGGCATCAAAACCCTGCAGGTGATCGATCCGTCGAGTGTGGTCGAAGCGATCGCCGCAAACGGAGTCGCTCGGGTGTATCTCAAATCCAATCGACTCGACGAAGCCCTCAGCCAGGTCGATCGCGCCCTTTCGCTGCTCGAACAACTCGAGATCGGCGGAACCAGCCGGGCCATGTTTCTCGATACCAAGGCCCAGGTTCTCGCCGCCGACGGCCAGACCGATCTGGCCTCCGGCCTGTTCGATGAGGTGATGGTCTATTCGGAGACCGGCCGGCCCTCGGAACGGCGAACGCTGTTCGAGTCGTTCGAGAGCTTCCTGAGGGCCCAGAACCGGCTCACCGAGGCACAGGAGATTCGACGGCAGATCGACGAGTTGAGCGGTCTGGCGGACGACAGCCCCCCGGTCGAGGCGCAGCGGGCCGCGAAACCAGCCGACGTCAGCGCCAAATTGCCGGATCGAGTTTCCGCGCCCTGACTG
>Ga0114950_10003262_pt1 | contig 12484 bp, 14 predicted proteins | sample N075metaG_FD_83503 | JGI IMG/M metagenome (GOLD analysis project Ga0114950, IMG submission 83503) | Deep subsurface microbial communities from Kermadec Trench to uncover new lineages of life (NeLLi) - N075 metaG | ecosystem: Environmental > Aquatic > Marine > Ocean trench > Sediment | place...
AATCAGGCTTCTATCCACCTCTTCACCTGCCTGAAGTCCTGATACAAACAAACCATTCCCCGCAATCAGGAAGATCAAGGAGACACAAGAAAACCTGTTTATCACTTTCTTCATGGTAAATCCGCTTTTGGGTATATAGTTCTTAGACGCACAGTGATTAAATTGGTTTAAAGCCTAATTCAGGCACAACATATCACTTAATAGTATTCTTTGGCTTTTCAATATCTTACAGGTAATTCAATGGGTTTCTCTGCAATCAAATATGAAATAGACGACCAGGTCGCACTAATCACGTTAAACCGACCAGAGAGGATGAATGCCTGGAATGCAACCATGGCTTCAGAGCTAAGTAGCGCACCGAATACGGCGAACACTAAGCATTATCAGTGAAATCGCTTGCACCCCAATCGCAGGCATCGCAATTGATATTTAAGTTGTGATCAGCCAGCACTTTTTTAATGAAGAGATACCAGTCCTCATTAGGCGCCCAGACACCTTGCAGATCTTCAATGGCGTTCTCCATTGGAACATCGAGATGGATGACCCGATACAAAAAGCTGAAAGCAGATGCCCTGAGATTGATCTGACAATGTAACAAGGTTTTCTTTTCCGGTGAAGATTGCATGACTGCTGCAAAATAATGGAAGTCAATTAGAGTAGGTTTGTCGAAATCTACAGGAATGTGGACGTACTCCATGCCTAAACTCTTTACCGTACGATCTTCATCTTCAATTGCAGTTTCATTGTCAGTGAAGGCCAGATAAATCACTCGTTCCACGCCACTGCTGGCAATAAGCTCAAGTTGATCTGCACTTGGCTGGCCAGCACTCGCAAAGGTCGGACTGTATTGCCTGTAATTTGATATGTCTTCGAGTCCAGATGCGAAGACCACTTGTGACAAGATTGGCAGTGCCAATAAAAGTGTACAAATTATCATAAAGGATCGATTCATGATCTCAACACCACTCTCGTTTTTACGGTGCCGGGTTGATCTTCCCTGTCGATTGATATCTGTTGTACGTAAATTCCATCCGTCAACTCAATTTGTTTCAACAAACCAATAAGGTCATCAAAGGCGACTCGGCTAAACCAGATACTGACAGCTTCAGAACCCTCCGGCTGCAGTCGATCAGGTTTTATTCCGTTTCTCTGTGCTGCTCGAGAGACCAGGGTCAGAAGTGATTTACCCGTTGCATTGGGTCCAACTCCTTTACTCGATGCACGTGCCTGTTTCTCGTTTTTACGCATATACTGAAGCAGGCTTAGCTCTCTGTCTCTCGCCGCTCTGCTGTCTTCATGGTACTGGTTGACCGGGCTCCAGATAACAAAATACAGGATCAGCAATCCGAAGAAGGTACCCAGCCCATTGAGTGCCAGTCGATCTCTATTTTCCAGTTGCTGATATCGATCAACCCATTTCTTGAGTGCCGCATTCATCAGCGGCCACCCAGGGATCTGATCTTTATTGTTCCTCGCACAGAATCTTCTTCCAGTGAGATTGTTCCAATTTCTGCTTGCAGGCCGGCCTGACCAAGTCCCTCAGAGAATGATACAAGTTGTTCACTCAGTGGCGCTGTTACCTGCAAAATTAAATCTCCACGGCTTTCGTTGTAATTGATATTCTGGATAACCAATTTAGACCCGGGGATGTTGCTTGCCGCTTCCTCTAACAGTTTCATAAAAGACCCTCTGGAGGACGATTCACCACCTAAGTGTGATGCCCACCTTCTCCTCATATCCCGGACATTGCGGTCAGCTGGAAATATTTCTGTATAAAGGGATTTCGCTTCTTCAGCGTAGGCTTCTGCTTTTAGATCAAGGTAAACTCCTTCAGCCAGCAAAATAGACACATGTACCAGAAATGCACAGGCCGCTAGCATTGCGGCAATTTTCCAGGATCGTCCAGAAGTACTCTTCTTCACCTCAGCTTTAAATTCACCCTGAAGCAGATTGATTGAGCCACTATCAAAGGACCTGCATAAAGTTTCAAATGGCTGATACTCGAGCTCATGGGTCACCAGTGAAATCCTTTCAAGTGCACCAATCTCAGCCAGGGCCAGCTGAGCTTGTTCCAATTGATCCGCGTGAATATATATATCTACGGAAACCTCCTGGTCCGATTCTTCCTCTGTTTGGAGCAGGGATATTGTTAACGCCAGCTGATTGATCGTGACAGTTAAACCACCTGAGGCAGGCGTTAGAATGTGGACCCGATCACCATCCACGAGAACGCTAATTCCATCACTTTTTGGAATAGACGCAAAGTCGAATCCTAGCCATGCCGTCTTAAATCCAGCCTCTTTCAACTCGGCCAATACTTCCCTCAGCCGTGACCGGTCAATAACAGCAACTTCTATCTCATCATTAACATTCCGATTCCCAAGTGCAAAATGACAATCCTCCACATCGACGGCTAACTTCTCTTCTACCGCAAAGGGAACTGCCTGGAGAATTTGGCGTTGCTGACGACTCGGAATAGCTGCCTGCGTAAGTAACACTTCCTCGCCAGCAAGCAAGACCCTGGTTTCCCCGTTCCACCGAATATCGTTAACGAGTTCACCCAGTTCTTTAAGCTCACCACTGCCTCTTAAGCGGGTCACCCCGGAGATGTCATCCAGCAGCAACCACTCGGCATCATGACCCCTAATTCGAATTGTCAGGTTTTCAGGCATCAGCTTCATTCACCGGGTCGGTCTCTTCCTTGTCAACGACGGGGAGGATTTTTCTACTTGAATTTCTATATATCACTCTGGTGCTACCATCAATCCGATCTCGCTGGATAATACTTGTAAGATAGGAATATCGCTCCTGGAATCTGGCGATTATCTTCACTTCAAAGAATACGGATTGTACACCAAGGCCCTGCTCAGATATTCCCAACCCTGCTAGTTCCGCTGATTGCAAAAACTCAGCGACAGATTTGAAGCCTTCCTGTTCCTCTCGAATAGCGACCAGCTTCTGGGCGGCTTCAAGGCTTAACCTGTTTGAAAGTGACTGCAATATTTCAGCGCTTGCAGTATTGATATTCAATTCTGACCCGGTGTCAGGCAACGTAGAAACCAGCGGTAACAGTTTAATATAGGCTTCATATTCCAGATCCAGCAACAACCGCAACTCGCTATTTTCAACCATCAACTGCCCGCTGGTTCTATAGGGTTGTTCCAGCCCGAGATACTCAAAATCCTCCGCACCGAGCTGCCTGACGGTGCCATCTGGATCTATCCAGTCACTGATCCGGTCGACATAGACCTGCTCGATCCCTACCTGGGCAAAAAGATTAGTAAACCTTATCCTGGACTGCCGGGCAGAAGATCCATCCCCTACCAGTGAATTTGCATTGAGCCTACCCTGGAGATCTTCGATGTCGATGCGAACTTCACCATTCTGGAACTCAAAAGACATGTCTGCGGCCGCCCATGCATCAAGCAGCGTGTCCTTCTCGCTATCTTTATCAAAATCCTCCCAGAGGATTTGTCTCGCCAACTCCTCACCACCTAACGCATATTGACGTGCCTGTCCCTGCTCAAAGAAGTTCCTGGTTCGCAGAATTGCGTTATTCTGGTCTCGCACCATGGACACGCCAAGCACTGTCGCAATAACAACAACCAACAGTATGGTAATTAGCGCAACGCCACCTTGTTTATTTCTCCCGCAATAGTTGATGTCACCAGTCATACTAATTTGTCAGAATTTGAGGCGTAGACCCCGGTGGATCGGCTCTTGGTGCTGTGTCCCTATTCGGGTTCCCAACGCCCGGATTGTCGCCGTTTACACTACCTTGCCTGTCTACTGGTATGGCCATAGATGCAAGTATGAACACCCTGCGCACTTCACCCAGTGCTTTGGTTTGCAGAATAACCTCGACTGCCCGCGGTAAATTTTGTGCTTGCCCCTGAGATAATCCTGACTGGTCTTCATTTTCCGGCCAGGAATCCGTTCCCTGTCCTTCTTCATCCAGCAAGATTATTCTAAGATCTTCTACTCCCTCCAGTATTTCCTGGGTTATTGGTTCGGAATCTTCTGCTCGATCAAGCACAAGCCAGAAATGTCGGAGCAGAACCCCGTCATCGATCTCATAGGCGACTCTTTGCAGATTGCTGCGGGTTCTCCTGGCAGGATTGTTCCAGCCGGTCCTTGTCATTTCAACCAGGTAGTCACCGGTACCAACCAACATTGGGCCAAGGGATTCTCCATACTCATCCCGAACTGGCCTCGGTACTATCTGGGAAAAATCCCGTTCCATCGTTGAAAATGCACGCACCATCGAGTTCATTAACTTGTTACTGGCTGTGGTTATTTCCCGGGTATCAATTATCGTTCGCAGCATCTGGTTGGCACCCAGACCGATGAAAGCAAATATCGACATGGCAACAAGCACTTCCAGCAGTGTGAAACCCTGATTGCCCCGGCTCATTAATGCCTTCCCAGAAAACCGCTGAGAGTGACCAGTGCAGCCTCAAGATCATTTTCATTGTAGGCAGTGATCTCAATGCGTCTCATATTTTTATTCTCCGTTTCCTTCACTTCAACCAACAGCTCCCAATCCCTGTCTGCCATGCGAACGGAGACTCTATCCCTGCCGATTGATGGATAATTTTGTTCCGTTCTGGGGGCTGATCTCAATTCGTTGAGATGATTTTCGGCAACCCACCAGGCAAGCGTCCGTTCCCGGATCATCCCGGTCTGCTGTACGGTGAGGGAGGCATTTCTGATAAGTGCCGCCGAGACTACAGCAAAAATTGCCAGGGCAATCATGATTTCTATGAGTGTGAACCCGCGGCCCCTTTTACCGATCATCGTCCTGCCCCTGCCAGAAAATATCACCATATCCATCAGACTCAAGAATCCGGCTCAGGTTCCTGTCTGTCCGGGACCGTATCTCTAGTTCAAACGGGGTAATTTCACCACTGGATAGAATAAGTACCGGGGGTGCCTGTTGCTCATCGTCTTCGAGGTCACCACCTTCGACGCGAAGGGACAGGCTGATATCATCCGGGAGTTCCCTGCTTGCGAAGGGCCGCTGATCCAGTAACTCCCAGGATTGCTTTAACTCGTTGTAGATATAAAAGTCATATCGATCTCGATGCGGCCGAAATCCATACTCGTTGGCCCGTATCAGTGATTCATCACGCAACATTTCGATGACCACCTTCAGCCGATTAACTTCTGAGTCGAAGTCACCTGTCTGTGTAAACCGCGGGAGGTTTATTACCGTGAGGCCGGTCATGATAGAAACAATAAATAGAACAACCAGAATTTCAAGCAGGGTGAAGCCACGACTGGCATCACGAAAAGTGCTTGTCCGGGTCTCCATTATTAACACTGTGTATCAAAGATCGGACAACCGCAGGTCAGCATCTATTCCTTCCCCTCCTTCCTTTCGGTCGGCTCCGAAAGAATAGATATCCATGGTCCTGTCTTCACTGTAATACAGGTAGGGTTCACCCCATGGATCTTCAGGCAACCGCTTGACATATCCATCTGGAGACCAGTTTCGCGGCTCTGGATATCCCGATGGCTCCTCCACTAGTGCGGCAAGCCCTTGATCGTTGCTGGGATAAGTTCCATTATCGAGGCGATAGAGTTCCAGCGCATTACCGATCTGTTGAAGATCTGCTTTCGCCGCGGTCACACGTGCCTCATCGGGCCTGCCAATGATGTTGGGTACGATGAGAGCACCGAGAATACCCAGGATAACGACCACAACCATAATTTCTATCAGTGTGAAACCACTGCTTTGCCGTCGCCTGAGATTTATCGTTCGAACGGGGTTTTTCAGCAGCGCTACCTTGGCTCTTTGATACATAAGACTCCATGAAAAGTGGTACTCACTTCATTTTACAGGCGATTGATGACATAGCCACGTTTCGGTGAAGTTATGCGACTAGCTGGTTGAGATTCATAATAGGTAACAGTATTGCCATAACAATAATAAACACCGCCCCGCCCATTATAATGAGCATCAGTGGGCCGAACAGGCTGAGCAGCACACTCAGCAACATCTCGACATCCTGTTGCATATGTCGGGCAACCCGGCTCAGCATATCATCCAATTGACCACTGGCTTCTCCACTGGCAATCATATAAAGCATCATCGGTGGAAAGTAGCCGCTTTGCTCAAGCGCCGCGTTCAGACTTGAGCCTTCGCTGACCTTGACTGTTGCTTCACCAATTTTTGCCCGAAGCCAGGTATTGGGAACAACTTCTCCTGCGATCTTCAGTGCTTCAACCAGCGGCACACCACTTTTTGAGAGGATGCTTAGCGTGCTGGCAAATTGTGCATTGTTGAATCCTTTACTCATCTTTGCCACCAGTGGTAGATGCAACAATCTCCGATCGAAGGAAAGTCTGATAGCTGGAATTTTCAACAACCGGTTTATACCAATACCAATGGCGACTAACAACACGGCAACTACCAGACCATAACTGGCTACGAAGTCGCTGGCAGCGATAACCATGATGGTGAGAATCGGCAGCTCTTGCCCGGTATCCGCGAACACTTCGACTATATCGGGTACCACGTAGCCCAGGAGCCCCGCTAGAATCGCCACGGTTAGTACAAACAGGATCACCGGGTACACCATCGCCTGCTGAATTTTTGACCTGGATTCCTGTTGCGATTCGGTGAAATCAGCCAACCTGTTCAGAACAAGATCCAGGTGTCCTGCAGCTTCACCTGCAGCCACCGTGGCACGATAGAGGCCTGGAAACGCTTTCGGATACTCGGCAAAACCGTTGGCCAGCGAGAACCCTTCCATTACTTTCGAGCGGACGGTAATCAGTAACCGATGCGTTTTTGGATTCTCAGATTGTTTGGATACTGCCAATAGCGCTTCTTCTACCGGCAGCCCGGCTGCAATCAGGGTAGATAACTGGCGAGTGATCAGCGCCCTTTCGCTGACTGACAGGGATGGCTGGAAGAAATCTGAGAACAAACTCCCGCTGCCATCCTTGCCCTGCTCAGTCGTAATAGCAACGGAAAGCGGAGTAAGACCCTTATCCCTGAGTATCTGGCGAACCTGGCGTTTGCTGTCAGCTTCCAGTACCCCCTTTTCTTCTCGTCCACGGGCATTCAGGACGGTGTATTCAAATGCAGCCACTAATCTTCCATGGTTACCCTGAGAATTTCTTCGATGGTTGTTGCGCCTTTTAGTACTTTTTCTCTACCATCATCCCTTATGCCGGTGGTTTGAGTCCTTGCATACTGTTCGAGGTCAAGCTCTGAGGAACCACTGTGAATCATTCGGCGTAGTTCATCATCGATCATCACGACTTCATAGATTCCCACACGGCCCTTGTAACCTTCATGGGCACACTTGTCGCAACCGGTTGATCGGTACAAGGTGGGAGGATTGGTACAATCCACTTTGAGAAATTCACAATCAAATTCATCCGCCACATATGCTTCACGGCATTCCGGGCATAAGACCCGAACCAGTCTTTGTGCCACCAGACCGACAATACTGTTGCTCAGGAGGTAAGGCTGTACGCCCATATTCTCGAGGCGAGTCAGGGCACCAACCGCGGTATTGGTATGGATAGTTGAAAGCACCAGGTGTCCCGTTAAACTTGCCTGAACTGACACATCGGCGGTTTCATAGTCGCGAATCTCCCCCACCATCACAACATCCGGATCCTGACGGAGCATTGCTCTTAAGCCCCTTGCAAAGGTCATATCGGCCTTGACGTTAACCTGGGTCTGGCCAATTCCTTCCACGTCGTACTCAATGGGGTCTTCGACGGTCAAGATGTTCCTCGAACGGTCATTTAGCTGGTCAAGACAGGCATACAGCGTAGTGGACTTGCCTGAACCGGTCGGGCCGGTAACCAGGATAATCCCATGGGGTCTCGCCACTAGCTGTTCCATACTCTCCATATCTGCTGTGTTCATACCAAGATGGGATAAATCCCGACGTCCTTCCTGCTTGTCAAGAAGACGCATGACGACTCTTTCGCCATTACTCGCCGGAATAGTAGAAACTCGTACATCGACTTCTTTACCACCGACCCGGACCGAAATTCGGCCATCCTGGGGCAGCCTCTTCTCGGCGATATCAAGTTTCGCCATCACCTTTATTCTTGATACCAGCAACGGAGCCAGTGCACGACGCGGACTGACTACTTCACGTAAAACCCCGTCGACCCTGAAACGGACAACTAAACGAGTCTCATAGGTTTCAATATGGATATCCGATGCGTCAACCTTTATGGCTTCCGTCAGCAAGCCATTGATAAGTTTGATAATTGGCGCATCATCATCCTGTTCAAGCAGATCACCCGTCTCCGGGATCAGATCAGCGATGCTGTCGAGATCCATTTCACCACCCAGGTCTTCGATCATTTGCATCGCTTCACCGGAATCATTCTGGTATCCAAGGGACAGACTTTTATCAAATGTCGGTCCATCGACCTCACGAACAGAAAAACTTTTTCCGGCGACCCTTCTAACCTCGGCCAGGATTCCTGCCTCGAGACCGTTTTTATATAGAACTGTCAGCCCCGAAGCTTCATCCTCTGTAAGAATCACACCGTGACGCTTGGCAAATCCAAAGGGGAGTTGTGAAATTGAGCCAATTTCAGTCATCTTTTCAGCTCATCTAAAAAATTAATAATAGTCTGTATCCTGTTGTTTTATAAAGGACAAAATCACATGGGCAATCAGTGTTTATGGCTTATCAACTATTCAGTAGTTATGCCCTAATTGCAACCTATTATCCGCCAAATTGATCCGATTTGGCGTGTAGTATCATCATTTCAGTTTTTCTACTATCATAACCAGCAATTATCAGAATTTGAGGGCGTAATTCAGGTTAATGATGTACACGAGATACAGCCATGAAACTAAGTGATGTAGACCTCAATCTGTTTGTCGTGTTTGACGCTATTTACACCGAAGGTAATCTCACCCGTGCTGGCGAGATTATTGGTATTACACAACCCGCAGTTTCGAATTCTCTTTCCAGGCTAAGAACCTTGTTCGACGACCCGCTATTCGTGCGCACAGCTGAAGGTATGATCCCAACACCGGTAGCCCAGAACATCGTTGGCTCGGTCAGGCAAGCCCTGGGACTGATCCGGTCCAGCGTTCAGGAAAGTGAGTTATTTGATCCCAAGGTCTCCGACAAGCGATTCCGGGTTTCTATGACTGATCTCAGCCAGGCAATTGTCTTGCCCTGGTTATTCAGCAGAATAATAACCGACGCCCCGATGATATCAATCGACTGCTACCACGTGCATCGCCGGGACATGAATATTGAACTGGCATCCGGCAACCTTGACCTGGCAGTTGATATTCCATTAACCCCGGATCCACAGATTAAGCAGGCAGCCTTATTTTCCCATCCCCATGTCTGCGTCGTCCGCAACGATCATGGTCTGGTCAAAGACAAGCTAGACCTCAACACCTATCTGGCGCTCGATCATATTCATATTTCATCACGGCGCGGCGGACTCGGCCATGTTGATCTGTCGCTGGGGAAAATGGGCAAGAAAAGAAAAATTTCCCTGCGAACCCAGCACTATTTTGCAACGCCTCAACTGGTATCGAGAACTGATCTTGCGCTCACGGTGCCACGAATATTTGCTGACTTTCTCGTCAATAACTCACCCGTGCGCTACCTGGACATTCCCTTCGATGTTCCGCATCTTGAATCCTATCTGTATTGGCACGAAAGCACAGACAAAGATCAGGCAAACCGCTGGATGCGCGACCTGATTCTGTCTCTGCATGGCAAATTACATAGTTAACTGATTTCTGTCCATAAACTCATGTTTTAGCCCAAATAGGTAAGACGGCCAACCAATGTTGGTTTAAATATCAGGGGGTGAACAAGAAACTAGAAACTCGGTGAGTAGTTCTCGGGCAGGAACTAGCTAATTTCTATGCAGTCAGTGACAAACCTATGAGATAATCACAATATGAATTTTGTCGGCAGCCACATTCTCTCGGTATCTCAGTTTGACCGTTCTGCCGCAGAGAAAGTATTTGAAATCGCTGACAAAATGGCTCCCTACGCGAAACGGCAACGCGTCACCCGCGTCCTTGAAGGCGCAATCCTCGGTAACATGTTCTTCGAACCCAGTACCCGCACACGGGTTAGCTTCGGCTGCGCATGGAATCTTCTCGGTGGTGAGGTCAGGGAAACGACGGAAATAAAATCTTCTGCTCTCGCCAAGGGAGAGTCCTTCTATGACACCGCAAGGGTCTTAAGTGGCTACAGTGACCTGATTGTCATGCGGCACCAGCTTGAAGGTTCAGTTGATGAATTCGCCCATGCGAGCCGGGTGCCTGTCATTAACGGCGGCGACGGGGCAAATGAACATCCGAGCCAGGCACTGCTTGACCTCTACACTATCCGAAAGGAAATGGTGACTTACAACAAGGGAGTCGACAACCTGCGAATAGCGCTGGTGGGAGACCTTAGATACGGTCGCGCGGTACACTCCTTGTGCAAGCTTCTCTCACTTTATGACAATCTCCATTTCACACTGGTCTCGCCCCCGGAACTCTGCCTGCCGGAAGAATATATCGTGACAATGAGGGAGGCTGGCCACGTGGTTGACGAATCTGACGAGCTTCAGGCAGGGATTAGTCACGCTGACATTGTATACGTCACCAGAACCCAGGAGGAGAGATTCCCGAGCCAGGAAGATGCTGATCGATACAAGGGTTTGTTCCGTCTAAACCAGTCAATCTACACGGAATACTGTGAACCCAACACCGTTATCATGCACCCCCTGCCACGTGACTCACGCGGTAATGCCAACGAACTTGACAATGATCTCAATGAAAACCCGAACCTGGCCATATTCAGGCAGACAGACAACGGCGTACTAATCCGCATGGCATTGTTTGCACTTATCCTGGATGTCGAGGATCAGGTTGGCGCAAGTGCACGGGATGTTAACTGGTATACTGCCAAACGTTTCTAATTGGCCACTCGATTCAGCAACAGATTCTATGCAAGTTCAATACGACAACCTCAACTTCGGTTTTGATGAAACGCTTAATCTGCTTCGTGAACAGGTTAACCGGTTCGCGGCTGCCGAAATCGCTCCGATCGCCGCTCAGATTGACATCGACAGTGAGTTTCCAGCAGATCTGTGGAAGAAAATGGGCGACATGGGCCTACTCGGGATTACCGTTTCTGAAGAATACGGTGGGGCCGCCCTCGGCTACCTCGCACACTGCATCACTATGGAAGAAATAGGCCGCGCCTCTGCCTCTGTGGCCCTGAGCTACGGCGCTCACTCTAACCTCTGTGTGAACCAGATTTATCGCAATGGAACTGAGGAGCAGAAAAAGCAGTACCTTCCCGGTCTGGTGAGTGGCGACGACATTGGCGCACTCGCCATGAGTGAACACAATGCAGGCAGCGACGTGGTGAGCCTACAGCTAAAGGCAACCCAGGATGGCGATGACTATGTCATGAACGGGTCAAAGATGTGGATCACCAATGGCCCTGACGCCAATACCTATGTCATTTATGCCAGAACAGAGCCTGATGCCGGTCCTAAGGGAATCACTGCATTCATCGTTGAAAGAGACTTCCCCGGTTTTAGCCGGTCACCCAAGCTCGATAAACTTGGCATGCGTGGCTCCAGTACCTGCGAACTTGTATTTGTAGATTGCCGTGTACCTGCGGCCAATATGCTGGGTAAGAAAAATGAAGGTGTAAAAGTCCTGATGGGTGGGCTCGACTATGAGCGAGTCGTACTAGCTGGAGGCCCTATCGGTATAATGCAGGCTTGTATGGATCTTGTCATTCCATACATACACGAGAGAAAACAGTTCGGCCAACCCATCGGCGAGTTCCAGCTTATTCAAGGCAAGCTCGCTGATATGTACACGAAAATGAATGCCAGCCGCGCCTACCTCTACGCCGTAGCTTCGGCCTGTGATCGCGGCGAAACAACGAGAAAGGATGCGGCTGCAGTCATCCTCTACAGCGCTGAGAACGCCACGCAAATGGCGCTTGATGCCATCCAGATTCTCGGTGGTAACGGCTATATCAACGATTACCCATGTGGGCGTTTACTACGCGACGCGAAACTTTATGAGATTGGCGCAGGGACTTCCGAGATTCGCCGGATGCTCATTGGTCGTGAATTATTTAACGAATCCAAATAGTCCATCAGCCAATGCCAGTTATCAAATCAAAGATCAATACCTCGTCTCCTGAGTATAAAACCAATCATGCAGACATGAGTGAACTGGTTAATGACCTGCGTGAAACATTCAAACGTCTTAGCCGTGGTGGTTCCGAATCTTCCAGGCAGCGTCATCTGGACAGAGGGAAATTGCTGCCGCGAGACCGGGTTGATCAACTACTTGACCCCGGCTCACCCTTTCTGGAGTTATCGCAATATGCAGCGCTCAATATGTACGATGATGAATCACCCTGCGCAAGCATCATCACCGGCATTGGTCGAGTATCCGGCCAGGAATGTATTGTTGTCGTTAATGTTGCAACGGTTAAGGGTG
>Ga0114950_10003263_pt1 | contig 12479 bp, 11 predicted proteins | sample N075metaG_FD_83503 | JGI IMG/M metagenome (GOLD analysis project Ga0114950, IMG submission 83503) | Deep subsurface microbial communities from Kermadec Trench to uncover new lineages of life (NeLLi) - N075 metaG | ecosystem: Environmental > Aquatic > Marine > Ocean trench > Sediment | place...
CGAGCAGCCCGTCGTCGGCGTCAACGTCCACGTGGACGAGGAGGACGAGGACGAGCACGAGGTCTTCCGGCCCGAAGCCGGGGCCCGGGACGAGGTGCTCGCGGACCTCGAGCGCGTGCGCGCCGAGCGCGACGGCGCGCGCGTCGAGGCGGCGCTCAGGGCGCTGGGCGAGTGCGCGGCAGGGAGCGGCAACCTCGTCGAGCCCATGCTCGCGGCCGTCTCCGCCTACGCGACGATCGGCGAGGTGTGCGCGACGCTGGAGCAGCACTTCGGCCGGTACCGGCCGTCCGAGGCCGCGGGATGAAGCCGCCCGAGAGCCTGAGCGGGATCGTCCGCGGCCTGCACCACGTCGCGATCGCCGTGCGGAGCATCGACGAAGCGCGCGCCTTCTGGGAATGCACGCTCGGCATGCGGGCCGGGGAGCCCGAGGTCATCCCGGACCAGGGCGTACGGGTCCTGCTCCTGTTCGCGGGCGAGCAGCGCATCGAGCTCGTGGAGCCGGCCGGCGAGAATTCGCCCGTCACGCGCTTCCTGGAGCGCGGCGGCGGCGTCCACCACCTCGCTTGGTCGGTCGACGACGTCGCGGATGCGATCCGCCGTCTCGTGGCGTGCGACGTGCGAATGATCGATCGCGAGCCGCGCCCGGGCGCGCACGGCACGACGATCGCCTTCCTGCATCCCAAAGCGACCGGCGGCGTGCTGATGGAGCTCGTCGAAGACCAGGCGGGCGCCTGACCCGCGCGCAGCCCTTCAGAGCACAATGGCCAAAGCAGAAACCCCGCTGGAACGGCTGCGCAGGAAGCGCGAGGAGACGCTGCTGGGCGGCGGGCCCGAACGGATCGCCGCGCAGCACGCCAAGGGCAAGCTGACGGCCCGCGAGCGCATCGACTTCCTCGTCGACGAGGGTTCGTTCGTCGAGCTCGACCGCTTCGTCACGCACCGCTGCACCGACTTCGACATGGAGGAGCAGCGGATCCTGGGCGACGGGGTCGTCACCGGGCACGCGCTGATCGGCGGCCGGCCCGTCTATCTCTACAGCCAGGACTTCACGGTGTTCGGCGGCTCGCTGTCGGAGACCCACGCCGAGAAGATCTGCAAGGTGATGGACGCGGCCGTGAAGGTCGGCGTGCCCATCGTCGGCCTCAACGACTCCGGCGGCGCGCGCATTCAGGAAGGCGTCATGAGCCTCGGCGGGTACGCGGAGATCTTCTGGCGCAACACGCGCGCCTCGGGGGTCGTGCCGCAGATCTCGGCCATCCTCGGACCGTGCGCGGGGGGCGCGGTCTACAGTCCCGCGATCACCGACTTCATCTGCATGGTCGAGGGCAACTCGTACATGCACATCACGGGGCCGGATGTCGTGAAGACCGTGACGCACGAGGACGTGACCTCGGAGGACCTCGGCGGTGCGGCGGTTCACAACACGCGCTCGGGCGTGGCGCACTTCAGCTCGCCGGACGGCAAGTCCTGCATGAACCTGGTTCGGAGGCTCCTCGCCTACCTGCCCCTGAACAACGCGGAGGACCCGCCCTTCGTCCCGACCGACGACCCGCCCGACCGCACCGACGAGGCGCTCGGCGAAATCGTGCCCGCCGATCCGCAGAAGCCCTACGACATGGGCCGGGTGATCGAGCGCGTCGTCGATGAGGGTTCCTGGTTCGAGGTTCAAGCGGGGTGGGCGCGCAACATCCTGATCGGCTTCGCGCGGCTCGGCGGCCGCGTCGTGGGCCTCGTCGCCAACCAGCCGGCGGTGCTCGCGGGCTGCCTCGACATCTCCGCCTCGGAGAAGGCCGCGCGCTTCATCCGTTTCTGCGATGCCTTCAACGTGCCCGTGGTGACGTTCGTGGACGTGCCCGGCTTCCTGCCCGGCACCGAGCAGGAGTACGGGGGCATCATCCGGCACGGGGCGAAGCTCCTGTACGCGTACTGCGAGGCGACCGTGCCGAAGCTGACGGTCATCACGCGCAAGGCCTACGGCGGTGCGTACGACGTCATGGGCTCGAAGCACGTGCGCGCCGACGTCAACATCGCCTGGCCCGGAGCGACGATCGCGGTCATGGGCGCCGCGGGGGCGGCCAAGATCATCCACCGCCGCGAGATCCGGGCGGCCGCGGACCCCGGCGCCGTCGAGGCGCAACGCACGAAGGAGTACGAGGCGACGTTCAACAACCCCTACCGCGCCGCGGAGCGCGGGTTCATCGACGACGTGATCGAGGCCGCGCAGACGCGCCCCTACCTGATCCGGGCGCTCGAGCTCCTCCGGACCAAGCACGAGGACCGGCCGGTGCGCAAGCACGGCAACATCCCGCTCTGATGTTCGAGCGCATCCTCATCGCGAACCGGGGCGAGATCGCCCTGCGCGTCATCCGCACGGCGCGCGAGATGGGCATCGAGTGCGTGGCGGTGTACGCCGACACGGACCGCCGCGCCCTGCACACGCGGATGGCGCACGTCGCGGTCCCGCTGGGGGGCAAGACGCCGGCGACCAGCTACCTCGACATGGACAAGATCCTCGCCGCCGCGGAGGCGACGGACGCGCAGGCGATCCACCCCGGATACGGCTTCTTGTCGGAGAACGCGGAGTTCGCGCGGCGCGTGACGGACGCCGGGCTCACGTGGATCGGACCGCCGCCCGACGCGATCGCGACCATGGGCGACAAGGTCGAGAGTCGCCGCGCCATGCTCGCGGCCGGCGTCCGGGTGGTGCCGGGGGGCGTCGATCCCGTGGCGGACCCGCGGGCGGCCGTGGACGCGGCCGAGAGCATCGGCTACCCGATCGCGATCAAGGCGGCGGCCGGCGGCGGCGGCAAGGGGATCCGGATCGTGCGCGAGCCCGCCGAGATGGAGGGCGCTTTCCGCACCGCATCCGGCGAGGCGCTCTCCGCGTTCGGCGACGGCCGGCTCTACCTCGAGCGCTATCTGGACCACACGCGCCACATCGAGATCCAGGTGCTGTTCGACGGGCACGGAAACGGCGTGCACTTCGGCGAGCGCGAGTGCTCCATCCAGCGCAGGCACCAGAAGCTGATCGAGGAGTCGCCGTCGGTCGTCGTCGACGACGCCTTGCGTGCGAGAATGGGCGCGACCGCGCTGAGCGCCGGCGCGGCCGTCGGGTACGTCGGGGCGGGCACGGTCGAGTTCCTGTGGTCGACGGGCGAGTTCTATTTTCTCGAGATGAACACGCGCCTCCAGGTGGAGCATCCGGTCACCGAAATGGTGACCGGGGTCGATCTCGTCCGCGAGCAACTGCGCGTGGCGGCGGGGGAAGAGCTCGGCTACGGCCAGGATGACATCTCGTTCCGGGGTCACTCGATCGAGGTCCGGATCAACGCCGAGGACCCGATGAACGGCTTCCTGCCCTCGACGGGCACCCTGCACAACCTCCGCGCTCCCGGCGGACCGTGGGTGCGTCTGGACACGGCGATGTACCGCGGGCTCGAGGTGGGCCTCGCCTTCGACCCGATGCTGGGCAAGCTCATCGTGTGGGGTGCGGACCGCGACCAGGCGATCCGCAGGATGGAGCGCGCTCTCGCGGAGCTCAACGTGGGTGGCGTCCGGACGGGCGCCCCGGCTGCGCTGCAGGTGCTCGGCCACCCGTCGTTCCGGAGGGGCGACTACGACACGCAGTTCCTCGAGTCGCTCGAGCTCGCGCCACCCGAGGAGTGGGAGCCGCTCGTCGCGGCGGCCGCGGCGATCTACCGCCACCGCCGGGCGCGCCGGCGCGCGCTCGCCCCACGTGCCACGGAGCGCGCGGGCTGGCTGAACCGCAGCCGCCGCGCATGGAGCGACCACACGCGGCGCGGCGGCGAGCAGGGCGGCGGAGCGTGAAGTACTTCATCACGATGGGCGGCAGGCTGCGCGAGGTCGAGCTCGAGGAGCGGCTCGGCGAGGTCCGGGTCACCGTCGACGGCGAGCCGCTGGACCTCTCCTACGAGGAAGTGGACCGGCTCGGCCAGGTCGTCCTCCTCTCCGAGGGCCGGAGCTTCGCCGTATCGATCGAGGGCGACGAGAGTCGGGTCGGCGTCACGCTCGCGGGCTACCACTACGCGATGGAGATCGAGGACGAGCGCGAGCGCGCCGCCCACGTCGCCGAGCGCGACGCCGGCAAGTCCGGCGGTGTCGTCGTGGCGACCATGCCCGGGGTGGTCATGGAGATCCTCGTCGAGCCCGGCCAGGCAGTGGAAGCCGGCGCGCCGCTCCTCATCCTCGAGGCGATGAAGATGCAGAACGAGATCGCCGCCCCCTCCGGCGGCGTGGTGAAATCCGTGCACGTCACGCCCGGGCAGGCCGTCGGCTCGGGCGAGCGGCTCGTGACGTTGGCGTAGCACGGATCCATCCCCTCCTTGCCTGCCTTCCGTTCCTGCCTGCCTGGATCTTCCGGTCCGTCACGACGGACCGGAAGATCCAGGCAGGCAGGAACGGAAGGCAGGAACGGCAGGCAAGCAAGAAAGGAGGGCAAGGGATGGATCCGCCAGGGCGAAGATTGCCGCGACTCCGTAGAGTGGGAGCCCATGAAGCATCCCATCGATGTCCTGCGTCGGGTCGCGCGCTGCTCGGGGGTCGGGCTGATCCTGGCTCTCCTTTCCGTGAATGCGCTCGCGACCTGGTCGATCGTCGTGATCCGGAAGTCGACTGGAGAGGTCTGCGTCGCGTCCGCGACCTGCCTGGCAAACTTTCAGCTGGGGGTGTTCCTGCCAGTTGTCGTGGTCGGGAAAGGTGTGGGCGCTGCCCAGTCGTTCGTCGACTTCAGCGGCACCAACAGGGTGCGGATCTGGGACGGCATTCACGCTGGGTGGACGCCCCAGCGCATCTTGGAGCAGCTCGCAGCCCTGGACTCCGGTCATCAGACCCGGCAGTACGGCATCGTGAGCTGTGATGGGCCGCCGGTCACCTTCACCGGGACGGGCGCGGGCGTCGCGAAGTTCGGCGTCGTGGGCGACATCGACGGGGACATCATCTACGCGATCCAGGGCAACGTCCTGGCGGGTGAAGCCGTCGTCCTCGCGGCCGAGCACGCTCTGCGCGGGGCCCCCGGGGACCTCGGTCAGCGCGTGATGGCGGCGATGGAGGCCGCGCGATCGTTCGGCGGCGACGGACGTTGTTCCTGCAGCTCGTCCCAGCCCGCGAGCTGCGGCTCCCCGCCCCCGAGCTTCACCCACTCGGCCTTCACCGCTTTCATCATGCTCGCCCGCGTGGGCGACGCGGAGGGTGTGTGCAACGGTTCCGTCGGCTGCGCGAACGGCAGCTACTACCTCGACAAGAAGTTCATCGGCAACGCGAGCGATCTCGACCCAGTCGTCATGCTCCAGATGCGTTACGACATCTGGCGCGCAAACAGAGCGGGCGCACCCGATCACATCCTGACGGAGAGACTCCTCGGGGCGCAGAGCCTCGTCGCCGACGGCATCTCGGGTACCGCGGTCACGCTCCGGCTCGTCGATATCGAAGGCGACGCGCTGACGGTCGGGGGCCAGACCGTGACGATCACGCAGGTGAACGCCGACCCGCCGGTGGCCATCCCCGGCCCCGTCGTCGACAACGGCGACGGCACGCACACCTTCTCGCTCACGGCGACCACGAACCCGGGCACGGGCGTCTGGCGGATCGTCGTGCAGCAGGGAACCGCAGTCGTGCAACTGTTCCCCGACCTCACGCTCGCGGTCGATTCCGTCTCGGACCTCCACCTCGGCTTCCACGAGGTCAGCGCCAGTGCGGCGCCCTCCGTCCCTGTCGTCCTGAACCTCCCGGGCGACCCCGGCCGGCCGTACCACCTGCTCGGGAGCGCGTCGGGGACGACGCCCGGGACCGCGTGGCCCGGCGGGGGCACGCTGCCGCTCAACCGCGACCGTCTCCTGGGCTTCACGTACGTCGCTCCCGGTCCGCCGACCCTGCCGGGCTCGGTCGGCGTCCTCGACTCGGCGGGACGCGCGGAGGCCTCGATCGCGTTCGACACGGTCGCCCTCTTCCCCTTCATCGGCGGTCGCTTCGACTTCTGCGCCGTGCTCGCCGGCGCCCCCGACGACTTCACGGACGTGTCCGGCTTCGACATCGTCCCCTGAGGAAGACCCACAGAGCACGAGCGCCCCGGCTCGATCCCGCGTCTCCCCTGGGCGCGGTGTCCGCAGGCGTGCCGGACACGTCGGCGAACGTCGTGGGCTCCGACGTCATGCCGTCGCTCCGCGCTGCTACACTTCGGGCATGGAGCGTCTCTTTCGGGATCTGGTCGACTGGATCGAGATCCCCTCGGTCACCGGCGACGAAGAGAGCTACGGCGACGCGCTCTCGCGCGCGCTCTCCGAGAAGGGCTTCGACGTCGAGCGGCAGGAAGTCGAACCGGGGCGCTACAACATCCTCGCGCGTGCGGGCGTGCCGGAGGTCGTCTTCTGCACGCACCTCGACACGGTGCCGCCCTTCTTCGGATCGAGCACGGACTCGGAGTTCATTCGCGGGCGGGGCTCGTGCGACGCGAAGGGTCAGGCGGCGACCATGCTCGCGGCGGCCGAGCGATTGCTCGCGGGGGGCGAGGACCGCATCGGGTTCCTGTTCACGGTCGGAGAGGAAGTCGACAGCGCCGGTGCCGCCTTCGCGAACGCGCACCTCGCCGAGCCCTGGGCGCCGCGGTTCGTGATCGTCGGCGAGCCGACGGAGAGCACGTTCGTCGCCGCGCACAAGGGCATCTACAAGACGCGGCTCGTCGCGGAGGGCGTCGCGGGGCACAGCTCGCAGGACGTCGGGCCGTCGGCCGTGCACGAGCTCGTGGAGTGCGCGGGCAAGCTCCTCGGCGAGGCGTGGGGCCGCCACGACGTACTCGGCGAGGGCACGCTCAACATCGGACGGATCACCGGCGGTGTCGCCGCCAACGTGGTCGCGGAGCACGCGGAGGCGGACGTACTCATCCGCACCGTCGAGCCCCCGACCGCCGTCGAAGCCCGCCTGAAGTCCCACCTGTGCGACGGCGTCCGGCTCGAGGGTGCGTTCAAGTGCTTCGGACCCGTGGAGTTCCACGTGCCCGAGGGCGAGCGCTCGACCACCGTGGCCTTCGGGACGGACGCGCCGCACATGCCGCGGTGGGGCACGCCCCTGCTCTTCGGCCCGGGCTCGATCCTGGACGCGCACACCGATCACGAGCAGGTCAAGAAGCGCGAGCTCATCGTCTGCGTGGAGCGCCACGTCGCGACGGTGAAGGGGTTGCTCGCGCGCGCGGAGTCACGCGCGTGACCGTGCGGCTCGGTGGGGATGCGCTGCTCGACGCGCTCGAGTCCGGGGAGGTGCGCGCGGCGCATCCCGAAGCCGGCGGGTGGGTGGTGAACGCGTGGGTCAAGGCGGGCATCCTCGACATCTTCCGTGATTCGGAAGTGGGCGGACAAGCGCTCGAGTGCCTCGCCCCCGAAGTGCCGGCCGGGGCGCGGTTCACTTTTCGCGACAAGGTCGCGTTCCCCGTGCGGCGCCTCGCGGCCTCCGCGGAGGTGCGTCTGGTACCGGGCGGCTCGGCCATCCGCCGGGGCAGCCACGTCGGACGCGGGGTCGTCTGCATGCCGCCGATGTACGTGAACGTCGGTGCGTACGTGGGCGCCGGCTCGATGATCGACAGCCACGCGCTCGTCGGCTCGTGCGCGCAGATCGGGGAGGGCGTGCACTTGTCCGCTGCGGCGCAGATCGGCGGCGTACTCGAACCCGTCGGCGCGCGCCCGGTCATCGTCGAGGACGGCGCGTTCGTGGGCGGGAACACGGGCCTGTACGAGGGCGTCCTGGTCGGTCGCGGCGCCGTGATCGGCGCCGGCGTGGTGCTCACCGGGACGACGCGCGTGTACGACCTCGTCAACGATCGGGAGCTCACGGGCACGCGGAGCGCGCCGCTCGAGATCCCCGAGAACGCCGTCTTGGTGCCGGGCACGCGCCCGGCCCGCGGTGGATTCGCCGCGGCGCGCGGCCTCGCCCAGGCCTGCGCGCTCATCGTGAAGTACCGCGACGAGCGCACGGACGCAGCGACGGCGTTGGAGGCTGCATTGCGCTGACGCCGTTCGCATAGGCCGCGGCCGCCGTGGATTTGCGCCCCGGCATCATTTAGATAGAGGAGGCGCCGCTCCCCCGAGCCGTCGCCAGCGCTCTCAGGGCTGCACGGGGCGCTCCAAGATGCCTGAAACAAACCTCTCCACCACCCAGTTCGCACTCCGCCACCCCGGTCAGCACTCCGGGCACCGTCCGCGGACGGTGCTCGTCCTCGGTGGCGGCGGGATGCGGGGCATGGCCCACGTCGGAGTGCTGCGCGCGATGCGGACGCTCGGCATCGAGTACGACGCGATCATCGGGACGAGCATCGGCGCGCTCGTCGGCGCGATGGCCGCGGGAGGTGTGGATCTCGACGAGATCGAGCGCATCATCCGGGACGTCCAGAAAGGTGACTACTTCCGTCTGAACTTCCTGAAGCTGCTCATGAAGGGCACGCGCGCGCCCAGCATGTTCAAGGGTCGGACGTTCCGCAACCGCTTGTCGGAGATGGTCCCCGACATCCACTTCTCCGAGACGAAGGTGCCGTTCTTCTGCAACTCCGTGCGCCTCGAGTCCGGGGGCAGCGTCTACTGGGGCACGCCCGGCTTCGACGACATCTCGATGGTGGATGCCGTCTACGCCTCGTGCGCACTGCCGGGCATCTTCGAGCCGCTCGAGTGGAAAGGCTTCAACTACATGGACGGCGGCATCGTCGACTCGGTGCCCCTGCGCTTCGCGAAGACCCTGAAGCCCGAGCTGATCATCGCCGTCGATCTCACGATCAAGAGCGCCTACAAGACTCCGAACTACAAACAGCGGGTGCTCCAGACCCTCTACCGCTCGTTCGAGATCGTGGAGGAGGTCCTCGTCGAGCAATCGCTGCACATGCACGTCGACCACACCGTGGCGCTCATCCAGCCGAAGGTGGGGCACCTGCACCGCTTCGACTTCGCGCAGGTCGGGGAGGTCGTACAGGCGGGCGAGGATGAGGCGCTGCGCGTCCTCACCTCGCACGCCGCGACGCGCGATCTCGTCCGCTCCGAGCTCATCGAGGGTCTCGCGTGTCCGGTCACGCCGCACGACTACGTGAGTCTCCACATCGACCCCGCGCTCTGCATCGGCTGCGGGATGTGCGAGGTCGTGTGCGAGACGCATGGCTACTGGGCCCAGGGCGAAAAGGCCTCCGTGCGCAAACACCAGAACTACGAGTGCACGCGCGACCACGCCTGCGCGCGCAACTGTCCGACCGGGGCGATCAGCCTCGGCAACCTGTAGGGCGACAACGCGCCGTTCGATGCGACGGGACGACGACCGGATGGAGCGCCTCTCTCCGCTCGGGAGAGACGGCGCGCCACCGGAGCCCGGATCCCCGGCGCGGGGCGGCACGCTCGAGGAGGGGCTGCCAGAGCTCGCTCCACGCGGCGTAGGTCAGCTCCTCGACGTCGCCACCGACTCGATCAAGAGCCGCTTTGCCCCGTGTGTGGGGCTCGCGTTCCTGTTCTGGCTGCCCGGTCAATGGCTCGTGCGCGGTCTGGAGCCCGGAGGCGGCGACCCGCTGGATCCCCTCCTCGCGTTCGTGGCCGTGCCCATTACGGTCTTCGTGTCGTTGCTGGTATCAGCCGCCGTCGCCGTCATCACCTACGGCACGACTCTGGGCCGGCACGTCCCCATGCGTGCAGTCCTGATGCGCCTCGCGGCGTCCATGCCCGCCATTCTCACCACGACGGTGTTCAGCGGGGTGCTCATCGTCACGGGCATCTTCGCCTGCGTCCTACCGGGGATCTTCTTCGCGTGGCGCATGCTCTTCGCCCCGACGATCGTCGTGCTCGAGCGTGTCGGCCCCATCCAGGCGTTGCGACGCAGCTGGGCCCTCACCCGCGTCGGCGTCTCGCGCTGGCTCGCCACGGTCATCGTCACGTACTTCTACATGGCGCCGTTCACGGTCGTCGTCGTCTACAACGAGCGCTTCCTTCAGGACCTCGTGCCCGTCGCAAGTCCGGAGTTCATCGCGGGCCTGTCCCTCGCGCTCGAGAGCTTCATGCTCGCCGTCTCCAGCGCCTTCTACGGGGTGTTGGTGACCGTGCTCTACGTCGATGCCCGAGTGCGCATCGAGGCCTTGGACCTCGACTTGCGCTTCGAACGGATTGTCGCGTCTCGCAGCTCGGCGGCGAGCGCGCCCGCCGCCCGGCCGCATGGGGGGCTCGCGTGATCGCCCAGGGCCCGCCTGCTTCGCCGGAAACCGTGCGCGCGGTCCTTGCCGACGTCCTCGCCCGCGAGGGTATTCCGGTGGGGGAGCAGGAACCGGGCTGGCTCGCCCGATTCTTGCGCTGGCTGGCCGGGCGGCTCGGCCTCGACCTGTCGTCCGTCGACGTGTCCCTCGTCTTCGCGATCATCGCCGTCACCTTCACGCTCCTCTGCGTGGTCTGGATCGCGCGCGGGCGGCGGCGTCGAGTGCGCGGGCTCGACGCGCGAACGACGCAGGCCGGCATCGACAGCCCGGGGGGCGCGCGCGCGCTCGCCATACGACGGGAAGCGCTCGAAGCGGAAGAACGCGGCGAGCTCGCGCTCGCCCTGCGCCTGAACCTCTTCGCGCTCGTCGTCGGGCTCAGCGAGCACGGCGACCTGGAGTACCGCGAAGCGTGGACGAACCGGGAGCTCGTCGAGCGCGGCCGACCGCGCCCCGAAGTGCGCGACCGCCTCACCGATCTTCTGGACGACATCGACCCGAAGACGTTCGGCCGCACGCGCACGACGCCGGAGGACCTGCGCCGGGTCGAGGCGCTCTCGCTCGAGCTGCTCGAAGGGGTCTGTGCGTGAAGGCGCGGTCGCTCGAGCAAGGACTCGCGGTCGTTCTGTTCGGGGGCATCGTCCTGCTCGCCGTCTTCGGCATGTTTGCCTCGGAGCCCGGCGAGCTGCCCGCGAAGAGCGCGAGCTCGAAGGCGGCGGACGGTCGCCGTGCGGCGTTCGCCCTGCTCGCAGAGCTCGGCTACGAAGTCGAGGAGTGGCGCCAGCCGCCCGGCGATCTGCCGCGCGGTGGGGGCCTGCTCTTCGTGCCCAGCATCCCGATCACGCTGGGCATGGAGCCGGACGACGAGGCACAGGAGGCCGTGGGAGCACGCCCGCTGCTCGGCCCGAGTCACGACCCGCTCGGCTACGTGCAGTTCATCGAAGCCGGCGGCACGCTCGTACTCCCTGTCTCGGACCTGACGCAGACATTCATCACGGAGCATCTCGGGTTCGACGGGCTCGCGGGTCTCTGCGCCCCCACGGAGGCCGAGCCGGAGCGCTTGCGCATCCAGCTACCCGACGGGTCGACCGTCCGCGCGGACTGGCCGCTCGCGAGCGCCTTCCCGGGGTTCCTGTACGGCGGCCCGTGCACTCCTCTCCTGCAGGATGAGCTTGGGCTCCCGCTCGCCCTCGAGGTTCGATTGGGCGCGGGTCACCTCGTCCTCCTTGGGAGCGATGACTTTCTCTCGAACGCGGCGCTCGACACCGCGGACCACGCGCTGCTCCTCGTTCGAATCGTGGAAGAGTTCGCGCAGGGTGGTCCCGTGCTCTTCGACGAGTACGCGCTGGGTCGCTGGCGCCCCACGGGGGCCACGGAGATGGCGCTGAAACCCAGGTTCGCGGCGATCACATGGCACCTCGCGCTCCTGCTCCTCCTCTTCGTCTGGCGGCACGCGTGGGTGCGCGAGTTCCCGCGCGACCCGGAGTCGCTCGCCGCCGTCTCACCGCTCGCCCGCGCCCGATCGACGGCGTCCCTGCTCGAACGCGCCGGCCGCATCGACCTCGCCGCGTCGCGCCTGATCGATGGCGTCCTCGCAAGCCTCGCGCGGAGCTTGCGCGTGCCGCTGCGCACGCTCACGGTGTCCGACGATCGCGCGCGGAGGCTCGCGGCGATCGCGGCCCGAGCCGGCCTCGACCACCGCACAGGAGCCTGGCGCGCCGCGATCCTCGAACGCGACGTGCGAGGTGCGCAGGACCTCGAACAGCTCGGCGTGGCCTTGGCTGACCTGGAGCGCGAGTGCCGAGCGGCTGGGCGCCGCTCGTAGTGGGCTGAGCTGCATGGAGCCCGGGACATGCGCGCCTCGGATCGAAGTGACGGGACCGGGTCTGCGGGCAGTGGTGAGGTTCTGTGCGCTCCAGCCGCACCCTTCCCGGCGCGCCCCCCGCCTGTTGACAGGGCACCGGGGCGGGGGCGTAGGATGTGAAGTCACTTCAGATCCAACGGAGGAAACGAGATGACTTCACGCCCCAAAGCGGGAACGTTCTGCTGGTTCGAGTGCGGCACCACCGATACCGATGCTGCCAAGAAGTTCTACACCGAGCTGTTCGGCTGGGACAGCATGGATGTCCCCATGCCGGGGGACGGCGGGGGGACTTACACCCTCCTCAAGAGGGGTGACGACGACATCGCCGGCCTCTACTCTCTCACCGGGCCGCAATTCGAGGGCGTGCCGTCCCACTGGGCCACCTACGTGGCGGTGGAC
>Ga0114950_10003266_pt1 | contig 12476 bp, 7 predicted proteins | sample N075metaG_FD_83503 | JGI IMG/M metagenome (GOLD analysis project Ga0114950, IMG submission 83503) | Deep subsurface microbial communities from Kermadec Trench to uncover new lineages of life (NeLLi) - N075 metaG | ecosystem: Environmental > Aquatic > Marine > Ocean trench > Sediment | place...
AAGTCCGTCTGGTACCCACCCAGGACATACACTTCGGATCCAACTGCCATGATCGTTTCCTCCCGCAAAGCTCATCGAACGCGTGCGCCCCGAGCATTCCATTCCATTTGATCCGTGACGAGCCCGTCGACTGGCAAGCGGGGTGATCTCTTGTACCCCGCCTCCCCGAGATTCACTCCGCGACGAAGAATCGTCCGATATTGATTCGCGTATGATTGAAGAAGCGCTCGGGCTTCCCCGTCTGCGCGGCATCCGCGAGCGCTGCCGGCACATCGAGCCCGGCTTCGCCGATCATGTCCACGACGCCCACCGCACCAATCGTGTCGACCAGGACCGAGGGCGGCGCCACGTTGAATCCCATGCCCATGATCCGATCGATTCCGTCGATCGATTCCGTGACTTCGCCTACACGTGCAAAGGCATACGCGAGATAGGCCGCGATCACGCCGCGGGCGCGTTTCGCATATTCGCCCTTCGCGTTCAGGAAGACCTGCATCCCTTCCTTGTAGCGTCCGCCGCGATGGAGCACGGCCACTTCGTCGATATAACTCAAATCGGGGAGTTCGATCTCCTCTTCCGGGAAGTACTCGCCGCTGGCGGGATCGAGCACGAGGCGCTTCTTGCCGTCCCTTTTGTAGAAACCGCCGCCCGACTTGTTCCCGAGCACTCCCTTTTCCATGAGCTTCGCCATGTAATCGGGGAGCTTGTTCGTTTCGTGGGCTTCGTCGTTCGTCAGTTCATAGACATTGTCGACGATCGCGCGATGAATATCCCATCCGACCAGATCAACCGTCGACAGCGGAGTCATAGCCCGGCCGGTATAGGGACCCACCAGCTTGTCCGCGAGCAGCACACCGATTTCGTCGGCCAGCTGAGCAACTTCGTTCATCACCTTGAAGCCGACGCGGTTGCCCGCGAAAGCCGGCGTATCGAAGGTTCGAATCATTTCGCGCCCCAGCCGAAGCTGGCAAAAGGCGTCGACGAAATCGACGATATCCGGGTCCGTATCCTCGCCTGCAATCAACTCCGTCCCGACAATAACGTTAGGCGGATTGAAGAAATGGAGACCGAGAAAATGTTTTCGGAACGAATCGCTTCGGCCTTCACAGAGCGAATTGATCGAGAGGCCCGACGTCACGGTCGCGACGATCGAGTCATCCCGGCGCGCTGCCTCGATCCTGTCGAAGATATTCTTCTTGAGATCGAAATCTTCCGTCAGCGCTTCGAAGATCAGATCCGCATCCGCAACCGCCGAGGTCAGATCCTTGTCGTAGTCACCCGTCTTCGCATGCCTCGCAACGGTGGGCGAGCGGACCTGCTTGATCGCGGCGGCGAGACCTTCTTCGGCCTTCTCCTTGGATCGGGCCAGGAACGTCACTTCGGGGACGGCGGTCGTGAAGAGCGCGGCGCTCCCAAAACCCATCGTGCCGTTCGCCCCGAGCACGACGACGCGTTCGATCTTGCGGCTGGCGAGAATCTGCCGCAGCTCGGCGGCACTCTTCTGGGAGGTAGACATCGTTCTTTCTCTGTTTCTCTCTCGGATCGAATTCGACCCGGCTATTCGCCCCGAGAAGGGGCCGATTCTTTCGTCACGTGCAGGTCGAGCGTCTCGACCCGTCCGGAGTCTGATCGCCCGCCCCCGCGATACTCGCTGCAGGGAGTGGGTTTCCCGATCTCGGATTCCCGGATCCGAGCGCCGAATTCGCCCGCCGATCACCGACCCACAGGGGAATCGACTCGTTTTGGACGCCGGTTCGAGGCGTCCGCCACGCGACCCAGGCGGTCGACGACGGCCCGCGCGGCCGGCGCACAGGGTCGTTGTAGAGAGTGCCCCCGTCAAGCCGGAAGGAGTCACTTTCAGTCAGCTTCGTGCGCCCCGCTTTCCCTTTGAAGTCGATGAGTTGCAGGCTCGCTGCCGCCGGTCCGAGCACATCCACCGATTGTCGACAATCGTCTCTTTCCCCGCGCCGGAAATGACTTTCCAGTCGACTCGGAAGCGAATGAAAACGGCTCCGACGGAACGCCTCCGATCAACGCCTCCGGAAGGCATCGAGCAACTCTGCTTCCTTCTCCTTGGCCGCCGCGAGCTGATCGTCCTTGACCGTGTCGAAGCCCCGGATGTGCTCTGGGATCTCGGCGATCTGGACCGCAAGCTCACGGTTCTCGAGCGACAGCTCCCGCAGCAACTCGTCGAGCGTCGTCTCGTATTCCGCCAGCAAGGCCCATTCGCGCTTACGATGGGCGGTCCGGTTGAAGACATCGAGCGGCGTATGGCGCAGAAACTTGAAATGCCGAAGCAGCTTGAGGACCGCGAAGATCCGTCGGTCGATCTTCAGCTTCCTGACCCGCCCCGTGTGCTTGTCGCGCGGGAAGAAGAGCTGCGGTGCCAAATGGAATTGGAGCTTGTAGTTGCCCTCGAATTCCGCGTCGAGCTGACGCTGGAACCCGTCGCCCGCCCAGAGACGCATCACCTCGTACTCGTCCTTCACCGCCATCAGCTTGAACAGATAGCGGGCCACCGCCTCCGCTAGTGGATGATCGTCGGCCCCGATCGCCCGCTCCGCGGCCATCGCCTGCTGGACCTTCTCGAGGTAACGCGAGGCGTATTTCTCGTTCTGATAGCTCGTGAGAAAGCGTGCCCGTCGAGCGATCAGCTCTTCCAGCGTTTCCAGCTTGGCAACGGTCTGGGAACCACGCATGCGGGAGGCCGCGAGTTCGCGCACCTTTTCGGGATCGTGCGCCGCCAGCCGACCCCAGGCGATCGCCTGCTTGTTCATCTCGATGGCGCGGCCGTTCAACTCGATCGCGCGCTCGAGCGCGGGCAACCCCACCGGGATCAAGCCCTTCTGAAGCGCGTACCCGACGACGAAGAGATTCGCGCCAATCGCATCCCCGAGAAGAGCTGTCGCCAGCTTCGTCGCATCGACAAAATCCGCATGATCCTCGCCGACCGCGGCGATGATCTGCGACTCCATGCCCGCCGAGGACATGTCGAGGTCGGCATTCGACGCGAAATCTGCGGTCGGGGCGACGTGGGTGTTCACGATCGCCCGGGTGCGCGTCGGCGAAAGCTTCTGCATCCCGTCCAGTGCCGTCGCGACAACGATGTCACAACCCAGCGCCAGATCGGCCCCGCCCACGGGAATCCGCGTCGAGTGGAGTTCCTCCGTCGACTTCGCCACGCGCACGTGACTCGCGACGGCGCCGTTCTTCTGCGCCAGACCGGTCACGTCGAGGAGCGAAACACCCTTCCCCTCGAGGTGCGCGGCCATCCCGATCAGCGCACCGATCGTGATGACCCCCGTGCCGCCAATTCCCGCGACGAATATATTGAAGGGCTGGTCGAGAGACGCGACCGGCGCATCCGGGATCGCATCGAAGATCGATCCTTTTCCGGGGCCCGAGCCCACGTCGACGGCCGCGGCCTCGATCTTGCGGATCTTCCCGCCAATCACGGTCGCGAAGCTCGGGCAATACCCCTCGAGACAGGAGTAGTCCTTGTTGCACGAGGATTGATTGATCGTGCGCTTGCGACCGAATTCCGTTTCGACCGGTTCGATCGAGATGCAGTTGGACTGCACCGAACAATCGCCGCAACCCTCGCAGACCTCCTCGTTGATGACGACCCGCCTGTCGGGATCATCGAACTCGCCGCGCTTGCGCAGGCGTCGCGCCTCCGCCGCGCAGGTCTGGTCGTAGAGCAGCGCCGTCACGCCCGGGATCTCGCGCAGCTCCTTCTGGATGCGATCGAGTTCGTTCCGGTCGTCCACCGTCACACCGCTCGGGAAGGCCCCGGGCTGGTATTTCTGGATATTGTCCGACAGAACGGCGATCCGTTCGATCCCCTCTCCCGCAAGCTGACGCGCAATCTCCGGCGTCGTGATCTCACCGGCCATCTCCTCGCCCTCGATCGGCTGGCCACCGGTCATGGCGACCGACCCATTCACCAGGATCTTGTACGTGATGTTCACGTTGGCCGCGACCGCCGCACGAATCGCGAGCAGCCCCGAATGGAAATAGGTTCCGTCTCCCATGTTCTGGAAGATGTGGTCGACCTCCGTATAGGCTGCCTGGCCGATCCAGTTCGCGCCCTCCGCCCCCATCTGGTTCACCGCCAACGTCCGCCGTTCGGGCAGGAAGACCGCCATGCCATGACAGCCGATTCCGCCGAGGGCGATGCTGCCCTCCGGAACGACCGTCGAACGGTTATGCGGACAACCCGAACAGAACGAAGGAAGTCGAGTCAGGCCGCCGGCCGCCACCGACAATCCCGGCTGCTCCGGATCGGGCGTGAGCCGAGCCTGCCACTGCGGCGCTTCCTGGGCGATCCAGCGTCGAAGTACGCCCGCGACGAGATCCGGTGTGAGTTCGCCGATCTGGGAAACCAGGGGACTGCCGTCGAGATCCCGCTTCCCGCGCAACCGGGGTCGGTCCGAAAGGTTGTAGAGGATGCTCGCGAGCTGCTCCTCGACGATCGGCTTCTTTTCCTCGATCACGAGCAGATCGTCGTGACCGCGGGCGAAGCTGCAGATTCCCTCGCGCTCGAGCGGCCAGGTCATCCCGACCTTGTAGATCGAGATCCCCAGGTCGCGAGCCTTGTCATCCGTCAGGCCAAGATCCTCGAGGGCCTGACGCAGATCTCCGTAGGCCTTGCCCGTCGTGACGATGCCCAACCGTCGACTCGGCGCCTCGAGCATCACATGATCGATCGGATTCGCTCTCAGGAAGGCTGCCACCGCGGGCAGTCGAACTTCGAAGAGCCGTTCCTCGACCTGGGTCGGAATATTCGTCCAACTGACATGCAGGCCTCCGGGCGGCGGCTGGAAATCCGTCGGCTCGACGATCCGAACGCGATCCGGTGAAACGAAGACAGAGCCCGAACTCTCGATCGTATCCGTCAGACATTTCAGTCCGACCCAAAGACCCGAGTAGCGCGAGAGCGCCCATCCGTAGAGGCCAAAGTCGAGAAAATCCTGAACGCTCGACGGGTTCAGGACCGGAATCCCGCAATGAATCATCGCGGGCTCGCTCTGATGCGCGATCGACGAAGACTTGGCACCCGGGTCATCGCCCATCAGCGCAAGGACACCGCCATTAGGCGAAGTCCCCGCATAATTCGCATGCTTCAGCGCATCGCAGGCTCGATCGACTCCTGGCCCCTTGCCATACCACATGCCGAAAACGCCATCGACTTTCGGCCCCGACATCAGCCCCGCCTGCTGCGACCCGAAGACGGCGGTCGCGGCCAGATCTTCATTCAAGCCGGGCGCGAACTGGATTTGATGCTCCTCCAGTTCCGCCTTGGCCTGCCACAGATTCATGTCGAAAGTGCCGAGTGGCGACCCTCGATAACCCGAGATGAAGCCCGCCGTATCGAGGCCCGCGGCGAGATCACGCCGGCGCTGCATCAGCGGAAGTCGCACGAGCGCCTGGTTGCCGGTCAAGAAGACGCGACCGGATTCGATTCGGTAGCGGTCCTCGAGCGCGTAGTGTGCATCGTATTCGGGGGAAGCTGTGGCCAACTCTGGGCTCCTGGATTTCGATCGGATCGGGAGTAAACGCGCATCCCCGGACCCGTCAAGGGGACTTTCGCAACCGGGGCACAATAGCGTAAGTCTCCGCCCCCCAACGTATTCCGAGCGGCAATCCGGCCACCTTCAGAGCGCCCCCCGCAGAGTCCGGATTCGACGGCGGCGACACAACGGCCTATACGATTCGCGAGCCCGGTGTCCGCGGTCGATCCACCGCTCACCTCACACTGCTCACTTCGCACCCCGTCGCCCTGAAAGAACGAGGAGTCTTCGAGATGAGTGACGCCCCCGACCCCTTTCCCGGCGATGGGCCGATCAAGATCGGCGTCACGATCCACGCGACGGACAGGTCGATGCACCCGGTCGAGGTCGCAAGAGAGGCTGAGGCCCGCGGCTTCCACTCGCTCTATATCCCCGAGCACACCCATATCCCGACCAGCCGCCGCACCCCGCCGCCGACCGGCACGCCCACGCTCGGCGAAGAATATCTGCGCAGCCCCGACCCCTATATCGCACTCGCCGCGGCCGCGTCGGTGACGGACAAGATCCTCCTCGGGACGGGCATCGGCCTGCCCGCCCAACACGACCCCATCACATTCGCCAAGGAGCTCGCCACCCTCGACTGGATCTCGAATGGCCGCCTGGTCTTCGGAATCGGCTACGGCTGGAACCACGAAGAGATGGAGAACCACGGGATCGACGTGAAGCGGCGCCGCGCGCTCGTGCGGGAAGTCATGCTCGCCATGCAAGAGCTCTGGAAGAACGAGGTCGCCTCCTTCGACGGCGAGTTCGTGCGCTTCGAGCCCTCGTGGCAATGGCCGAAACCCATCCAGCAGCCGGGCCCACGAGTCCTCATCGGCGGTGGCGCCGGGCCGAAGCTCTTCGCGCAGATTGCGGAATATGCGGACGGCTGGCTGCCGATTGGCGGCGCCGGAATGGCCGCAGAGCTCGAGACCCTGCGCGGCCTGCTGATCGAACGCGAGCGAGATCCCCGAACTCTCCACGTCGTCCCGATGGGCGTTTTCCCGAGCGACGACAAGCTTTCCTATTACAAAGAGGCGGGTGTTACGGAGTGCGTCCTGCGCATCCCCTCTGCGCCTCGCGACGAAGTGCTTCCCGTGCTCGACGATTACATCCAGTACATCGACCGCTTCTAGCCCGGCGCGCTTCATCGGGCCGCAGGCACTCATCGGGCCGCGGGCGCTCATCGGGCCGCGGGCGCTCATCGGACCCTCGGCGCTCCCGCGGCACCAGGGCTGTGCCGCCTTTGACGGCCGTTTTGCATTTCGATACGCTGCGGATCGTATTTACACCGACCCCCCTTCCCCCGGACGCGTCCAGCGCCCGGCTCTGGTGGTCCCAACGACGGCCGCCGACCGAAAGAGTCGGGAGCCGCCGGCCCCGGGCGGCCCCTCGCTCCCCGGCGCCATGCATGGAGGACGAGGCTTGGACCTCCGATACACCGCCGATGAACAGAAATTTCGCGACGAACTCGCGGCCTGGCTCGCCGCCGAGGTCCCGGCCTACGGCGCGCCGCCGTCGGTGCACGACTGGGATGCCCGACGCGCCTACGACACGAGCTGGCAGAAGAAACTCTTCGATGCGGGCTATGCCGGCATCAACTGGCCGAAGGAATACGGCGGCCGCGATGCGTCGCTGATCGAGCAGCTCATCTACTTCGAGGAGATTGCCAAGGCGAACGCGCCCTACGTCGGCGTCAACTTCGTCGGCCTGCTTCACGGCGGTCCGACGATCATGGCCGAGGGAACGGACGCGCAGAAGGCCGCGCACATCCCGCGGATCATCTCCGGCGAGGAGGTCTGGTGCCAGGGCTTCTCCGAGCCCGCCGCCGGCTCGGACCTCGCAAGCCTGCAGACGAAGGCCGAGCGAGACGGCGATCACTACGTCGTCAACGGCCACAAGATCTGGACCTCCTTTGCGCAGGTCGCCGACTACTGCGAGCTGCTCGTCCGCACCGACCCCAAGGCCTCCAAACACGCCGGAATCAGCTGGCTCGTGATGCCGATGGACCTCGACGGGATCGACATCCGCCCGCTCCCGACGCTCGAGGGCGAAGGCGAATTCTCCGAGGTCTTCCTGCAAGACGTGCGGATCCCGGTCGCGAATCTGATGGGCGCCGAGAACGATGGCTGGCGGGTCACGAACGTCACGCTTCGATTCGAGCGGGGAACGGCCTTCGCGAGCGACATGATCCAGCTCCAGGCCTTCGTCCAGAACATGATCAAGGCGGCCCGAAAAATCACGAGCAAGCATTCGAGCGCTTGGGACGACAAGTCGCTTCGCCGCGAGATCGGACACATCTCGGGCGAACTCGAATGCCTGTGGGCGATGGTCAAGCTCTCGGTCTGCGAATCGAAGGAGTCGGGCGTGCCTGGCGTCGGCGCCTCCGCCGTCAAGCTCTACTACACCGACATCTATCAGCGCGCGACGGAGCTCGCCGTGCGCCTGTTGGGCCGTGCGGGCCTTTCGCGTTCGGACGTCGGCGGCCTGCCCTCGCATCTTTTCATCAATCGGCACTTCAACGCGATTTCGGTCGCCATCGCTGCAGGCACCACCCAGATCCAGAAGAACATCATCGGCGAACGCATCCTCGGCCTGCCGAAGGAACCCAAACCGAACCCGGCCTGATCGCGGAGCGGGGGGCGTTCACCCGGCTTCGCCCCCTTCCCGATCCCGCTCACGGACTCGAGGAGACATCGTGGATTTCCAACCCACCGAAGATCAAAAAGCGCTACGCGAAGGCATCCGCAGCTTCGTCGAAGGCCAGGTCCCGAACGAACGCTTTCCCGACCTCGAGAAATCGAAGGGCTTTGATCGTGCGCTGTGGGGCGAATTGGCCGAGATGGGCGTGTTTGCCCTGCGCCTCGGCGAAGACGAGGGCGGGATCGGCCTCGGCTACTCCGACGCCGTTCTCGTCTTCGAGGAACTCGGGCGCCGCCTGGTTCCCGGACCGATCGTCTGGAGCCACCTCGCAGCCGGTCTGATCGAGGGCGCCGCGACCGGCGAAACCGTGGTCGGCGGCATCGACCTCATGGGCGAACACCCCGACCCCATCCTGCTCGAGCACCTCGAGAGCCTCGACGTGCTGCTCGCACTGCGTCCAGACGGCCTCTACCGAATCGACCCCGGTCACGTGGATGCCTCCGAGGTCGAGGTCTCGCTCGACCCGATGACCCCGGTCCATTTCGCGGCCAGCCTGCCCGAGGGCGAGAAGATCGGCGACCCGGACGCGGCGGCGAGGATGCGCCTCGAAGGTGCGGCACTGGTCTCGGGATTCCAGCTCGGGCTCGCGGAAGGCGCTCTCGAACTCGCCAACGAATATGCCAAGAGCCGACAACAATTCGGCCGCGCGATCGGTGGATTCCAGGCCGTCAAGCACATGCTCGCGGAAATGTTCGTCAAGCAGGAAGCCGCTCGCGCCGGCGCCTATAATGCCGGTGCCACCCTCGACGCCCCCGAGGTCGCGAATGTGCAACGCGCCGTCTCCTCGGCGAAGATCATCGCGGGCGAGGGCGCAATCCGAAACGCGCGGACTGGAATCCAGGTCCACGGCGGCATGGGCTTCACCTGGGAGGTGATGGCGCATTATTATCTGAAGCGCGCCTGGGTCTGCGAAAACCTCTTTGGAACCCAGGACGAGCACGCCGAGAAGATCGCTGAGATCCTCGACGCACTCGACTAGCATGCATGAACGGTCGACGAGCCCATCAGGGCTCGATTCGACGGAGCTCGAGATGATCGGAATCACTTCCTACGGCGCGTATATCCCACGCACGCGGCTGCCCTTTTCAGTCATCGGCGGGCAGGCCCCGGCAGACGGCGGGCCCGAGCGCTCCGTCGCCTGGAACGACGAGGACGCCGTGACCCTCGGCGTCACCGCCGCGATCCATTGTCTCGAAGGCATCGATCGATCCCAGGTCGACATGCTGCTCTTCGCCTCGACGACCCTCCCCTTCCAGGAGAAACAGGCCGCAGCACTCGTCGCGCGTGTCCTCGATCTCGGCCGGGACATCCAGACCGCGGACCACACGGGTTCCACCCGCGCCGGGACGTCTGCGCTTCGCACGGCCTTCGATGCGGTCAAGGCGGGTTCGGCGCGCTGTGCCCTCGTGATCGCGAGCGATGCGCGGATGGCCGCGCCCAAATCGGGGTTGGAGGCCAAATTCGGGGACGGCGCGGCGGCCTTCCTGGTCTCGGACGGCGACGCGATTGCGATCCTCGAGGGGTTCCATGCAATCTCCGACGAGATCACCGACCTCTGGCGCCCGACGAGTCACGAGTTCACGCACACCTGGGAAGAGCGCTTCGTCGTCCAGGAGTCCTACACGCCCAACATGAACGCGGTGATCGCCGGGTTCCTCGAGCGCAGCGAGACGCAGATCGAAGACTACGACCGCGTGGCGCTCTACGCGCCGGACGCCCGCTCCCACGGCGGGGTCGCCAAGGCGGCCGGCGTCGCAAAGGAGGCCCTCCAATCGCCGCTCTTCGGCCAGCTCGGCAACGCGGGCGTCGCCTTTGCGCCGCTGCAGCTCGCAGCCGCACTCGAGAGCGCGAAGCCCGGTGAGCGCATTCTCGTCGTGAATTTCGGGAACGGCGCCGACGTCATATCCTTCCGGACGACCGATCAGATCGAGAAGCTCGAGGCGCGCCGCGGTGTCGCCTGGAACCTGGCACGCAGACGCGTGATCGCTCACTACGACGACTACATCAAGGCCAAGGGCCTCGCAGCCAGCGAATGGGACGCGGGAACGAACCCGGGCCTGTCCGCCACGATTCTGTTTCGAGAGCGCGACGACGATTTGAGCCTGTTGGGACAACAATGCCGAAAATGTGAGGCGATCCAGTTCCCGGCCCAGCGCGTCTGCGAGACCTGCTTCACGAAGGACGATTTCGACTCCGTCAGACTCTCGGATCGCACGGGCAAGGTCGTGACCTACACCTTCGACTATTTCTTTCCGACCCCGAATCCACCGACGGTCGTGACGATCGTCGACGTCGACGGCGCGCGGATCCACCTGCAGGTCGTCGAGATCGAACCGGAGGAGATGAAGATCGGCCAGGAGGTCGAGTTCGTCTTCCGCAAGATCCATGAGTCCGGTGGACGCCCGAACTACTACTGGAAGGGCATCCCGAAACCGGAATAGCTCTCAAGGGACCGGGCGGCCGATACGCCCGGCCCCGTCCCATCCAGCCCCTCAGAGCGCCCGTCGATCCGACCCGCGCGACCCGAAAGGCAGAAAGAGAAATGGCCAACAAATCAGCGATCCGCGACAAGGTTTCCATCGTCGGCGTAGGCTGTTGTCAGTTCGGTGAGAACTGGGATCAGTCGCCCTCGGACATGATCGTCGACGCGGCCTACGAAGCCTACGCCGATGCGGGGATCGAGAATCCGCAAGAGCAGATCGACGCGGTCTTCACGGGTTCGCTCTACACGAACAAGGGCCCGCACGAATGCGCCGACGCGCTCAAGCTCTTCAACAAGCCCGTATCCTTCGCGACCAACTACTGCGCGACCGGAACCGACCTGATTCGCCTCGGCGTCATGTCGATCGCCGCAGGCCTCTACGACACCGTCCTCGTGGTCGGCTACGACAAGCCGAAGGATCGCGGCGTGTCGGGGCCCTCGGTCGTCGTCGATCGGGTGCGCGATCTTCCCCAGACACCGGCCGGCTGGTTCTCGCTCGCCGCCGCGACCTATTTCGAGAAATACGGCGCCAGCCGGAAGGACCTCGCCAAGATCGCGATCAAGAACCACGCGAATGGCTGCCTCGCACCGAAATCGTTCCTCAAGCGCAAGATCACCGAGGAGGACTATTTCAAGGCGCGCATCATCTCCTGGCCCTTCGGCCTCTACGATTCGGCCGCCCAGACCGACGGCGCCGCCGCCGCGATCCTCACGCGAACCGACCTCGCGAGCAACTATTCGAAGGAGCCCGTGCTCGTGAAGGGTGTGACGATCCGCTCGGGCCCGAACCCGCAAAAGGACCCCGGCAACGATTTCCTCTCGTGGAAACCGACCGCCTGGGCCCGGGAGGATGTCTACGAGATGGCGGGAATCACCAATCCCCGCGAAGAAATCGGACTCGCCCAGGTCCACGACTGTTTTTCACTCACCGAGCTCCTCACCTACGAGGGCCTGGGTTTCTGCGAGCAGGGCTCCGCCAAGGAGCACATCGCGAACGGCACCTTCGAATTGACGGGCGACCTGCCGGTCAATACCGACGGGGGTCTCAAGACCTTCGGCCATCCCACCGGCGCGACGGGCGTTCGCATGGTCTATGAGAACGTCTTGCAGCTGCGGGGCAAGGCCGGCGAGCGACAGGTCAAGGGTGCCGAAGGCAAGTTCGCCGTTTCGCATAATATCGGAGGCCACCCGACCGCGTGCGGCATCGCCGTACTCGGACGCCAATAGACCCGTCGACCCGGAATCCGATCCGACTTCGAGAGGGAACGCAGCATGACCACGGACGTTGAATGGGACAAGATGACGATCCCCGAGGCGCTGGCTCGCGCGGCGAAGCTCTGGTCCAACGTGTCTGCACTCGAAGACGGCGATACGCATTTCACGTTCCGCGAGCTTGCCGAGGCGGGCCAACAGGCAGCGCGCGCATTCATCGCGGCGGGCGTCGAACACGGCGACCGGGTCGCGATCTGGGCCCCGAACGGCTGGCGCTGGGAAGTCGCCGCGCTCGGTCTGCAATCGGCGGGCGCCGTGCTCGTCACGCTGAACACGCGTTTCAAGGCGGCGGAGGCAGGTTATGTCCTCGAGAAGAGCGGCGCGAAGATGCTTTTCACGATCGGCGATTTTCTCGGCATGAACTACGCCGACACGGTCGCCTCGCTCGACCTCCCCGACCTCGAATCGACCATCCTGATCGAGGGCGAGAGCGCGAACGGCGAGAGCTGGGAAGCCTTTATCGCCCG
>Ga0114950_10003267_pt1 | contig 12473 bp, 10 predicted proteins | sample N075metaG_FD_83503 | JGI IMG/M metagenome (GOLD analysis project Ga0114950, IMG submission 83503) | Deep subsurface microbial communities from Kermadec Trench to uncover new lineages of life (NeLLi) - N075 metaG | ecosystem: Environmental > Aquatic > Marine > Ocean trench > Sediment | place...
CCACGAGAAAACTTTGGAGCAAGGGAGCGGCCGCGAGGGAGATCGCCGTACCGAGGATGACGCCCCCGATCACGAGCCTCATTCCCGCACGCCATACCAAGCCAACCGCAGCCGTGGCGCTGCTACCGAGGGCCATGCGGATTCCGATTTCCTTCGTGCGGCGGCTCACGGCATGGACGACGATTCCGTAAACCCCGAGCGCGGCGAGCAGCAATCCGACGAGTCCGAGCGTTGCGGTGACCGATGCCGCGACGCGCTGCGGCAAAAGTGACGCGTCGATCGTCTCCCGAGGCGTGACGAGATCGATGGGCGGCAAGCTCGGGTCGAGACCATCGATCACCGCCTGGATCTGTGACCGCAACGCCAAGGGGTTGGCATCGGAGCGAACGAGCAGATGCGCTCGCGCAACATAGTTTCGTGCGAACGGGAGGTAGAAGTGGGCCATCGGTGCGTCGTCTTGAATCATGTAGCGGCTGTCGGCAACGACGCCCACGACCTGCACGGGCTCACCGTCGACGACGAATGGCTCACCAATGGGATTCCGATCGTGCCAGAACCGTGCGGCCATCGTGGCGTTGACGATCGCCACCGGTGGACCTCGATCATCCGAGGGCAAGAAGTCCCGACCCCTTAGGATCGGTATATCCATTGTGGCGAGGTATGTCGTGTCGATGGCGTTGGCGTCGACAAGTAGCTCCGGTCGATCGCCCGGCGGATCGAAGCCGGGAACGTCGATACGAAGCGGGTTCAGCAACACGCCGATCGGCCGCCGCATTGCGATGGACGCGGAGGCCACATCCGGCAGTCGCGTGACTTGGTCGCGTAGCTGCGTGTAGAACAAACGACCGCGGTTCTCGTTGTAATCCATCTCGGGTAGCGTGAGGGTGGTAGCGGCTACGCGATCGGCTTCGAAGCCTGGATCGATGCGCACCCCTATCCCACAAGGACCGCAGGAACAGACCCGCAGCGGTCAAAAGCACCACCGCGCCCGCGATTTGGGCCACGACGAATGCGCTCTGCAATCGACTCGCCGCGCGCATGTCCTGGTTTCCGCCCACGCGCAATGCGCGAATGGGATCTTGTCGAAGCGCCTCTCGGGCGGGGAAGAGTCCGGCGAGCAAAGTCGCACCGAGCGCTACGACTGCCGTAAAACCAAGCACGCGCCAATCGAGCTCGAGGCGGAATCCGAGGGGCCACTGGGAGGAGCTCAGACGAAGCAGCTCCCTCGCGGATCGGGCGACGAGTGCGCCGCCGAGCCCGCCAAGAGTGAACAAGAGGAGCGCTTCGGTGAGCAGTTGGCGGACGAGACGGCCGCGTCTTGCGCCCATGGCGACGCGAATCGCTATCTCTTTCTGCCGCGCGGTCGCGCGCGCAAGCAACATATTGCCGACGTTCAAGCAGGTGATCAGCAGAACGAGGCCCGTAATGACCATCAATATGCCGAGGAACCCCATCACACCACCCCGCATCGAGTGGTCGACGCCGGTCGTCGGCACGATGCTGACCCCGTGTCCTCGCTTCTCGACCGGGTGCTCGAACTCGAGCTCTCTGGCGAGGATGTCGAAGGCCGCCTGTGCCTGAGATACGGAGACGTTCGGTCGAAGCCGCCCGATGAGCTCGAAACCCTGGGCCCAAGCCGTTCCCCATCTTGCCGCACGATCGGACAGATCGAGATTCGGCAGGATCGACTCCGCGGTCTCGAGCGGGGCCCAGATCTCCATCGGGAATCCGATGAACGTTCCCTGAAATCCTTCCGGAGTAATGCCGATGACGGTGTACGCGGTTTCGTTCAAGAGAATCGTCGATCCGAGAAACGACGGGTCTCCGCCCGCCCGGCGTTGCCAGTAACCGTGGCTCGCAATCGCAACGCTTTGCGCACCGCCCCGAATTCCGTCTTCCGGCCGAAACCCTCGACCGAGAGCGGGTCGTACCGAGAGCAAGTCGAAATAATTGACCGATGCGAATTGCACGTTGACGGATTCGCCGCCGCCGGCGGCCCCCAGCCTCACGGTACGGCCCGTGAACGCGACCAGCTCGGTCAACACCTCGTTCCGGTCTCGGTAATCCATGAAGTCGGGATAGGAAAACCCGTTAAGGCCGTTTCCACCCGGAACGTCGGCGAAGATGTCGACGACCGTGGATGGATCGCCGATGGGCAACGGGCGCAGGACGATCTCGTTGACGAGCGTGAAAATCGCCGTGTTGGCGCCGATGCCGAGGGACAGGGTCACCACGATCACCGCCGTGAAACCTGGCCGCTTGGCGAGCGTCCGCACAGCGTAGCGCAGGTCTTGGCCGGATTGGTCCAGCCATACGCGCCTGTCCCTCGCGGGGTGTTGGGTCATGTTCCTTCGCGTGATGACGGCCAGCCAAGCACGGCCGGCAGTCACGATGAAATCGCGCAGGACCTTCCACGTGAAGCGAGCCCGACCGAGCCATGTGTCGAGTTTCGCGTCGGAACGAATCTCGTTGAAGAGCTCGATCATCGGATCGCCGAACTCGCGTCGAAACGAATTTGGGTAAAAGCGTAAGAGGCGCCGGAACCAATGCTCAGCCATTCAGACGACCTTGGCTCGCCGGATCAGTTTCTGGGATTCAGCGTAACCGACAATCTCTGCGAGAATCTCGACCTCTTGCTTCAACACCTCGCGGCCAAAAACGGTGAGGGCGTAAAATCGGCGCCGCTCATCCTCCTGACGAGACTCACGAGGAGACGGGGCGGGTACTTCCTTCAGCAGGTCGGCATCGACCAGTCGCTTGATGGCCCAATAGAGAGAGCCCGGACCGAGCTTTACGGAGCCACCTGTGCGTTCCTGGACCGCCTGCATGATCGCGTATCCATGGCTGGCCTCATTGGCGACCGCGAGGAGGATATGAAAAAAAGCCGGCGTCAGACGAATGGGCGACTCGACCTTCGGGCTCGGGCGTGTTTTCTTACTCATAGCATAGCCTTCGTTATATCGAAAACTATTATAGTGCAGCGAGCGGGCATGATCAAGGGACTAGACGATCCGCTTTGCCCCGCTCACCGTCGAGACGAGACGGGTCTTTTACCGGGCACACCGACTGCTGCGAGAAACATCACGGCCTTTCCCGCGGCATGCGGCCGGCCAGGCGGTGCCCGCGCTTCCCGGGTGGGCCGCAGACGTGCTCACCTTCGGGTACTACACCGGCTGGCGTCGCAATGAGATCCTGGGTCTCGACTGGGCCGAGGTAGACATGAGAGCCGGCATGATCCATCTTTCGCCAGCGCGGTCTAAGAATCGACTCGGAAGAGATCGCCCTATCCTCGATGGACTCCTCCCTGTAATGCAGCGAAGAGTGCAAGAGCGCATGAGCGACGACGTGATCCGCTGCCTGATCGTCGGCTCCGTGTGGCTCGTCGCCGGCTGTATTTTCTGCTGGGCCTGCGGCGGCGCCGCGAAGCTCGGCGGGCCGGAAGATGAATCCCAAAACGAAAAAAGCCGGGCTTGCGACCCGGCTCTCGATTCCCGTATCCACCCTACCGAAAAGAAGAGAGGAATAACATGCTGACGGTACTCCGAAGTTTGCCTAACATCAAGATCTTCAAGGCGCGAAACCAGATCGAAGACCGTACGAAAAGCCGCTGGTCGCCGCGCATGTGATTCTGGACGTGTCGGGTGACCATATTGGTCAGAGCTCTCCCGCTTTCTTGTCGAGGTCGTCAACACAATTGAGCAGAACCCCAATGTCTGCTGCGGATTGAGTAGGATCTGTATCTTCCATTTCTCGCGCGCAAGCCATCATCTACGCCAGCAGCGACAATGACATCGTCGACGATGACGCTCAGGCTTTGGCATGCCGTTAGCGTGCGATGTCGTAGCTGTAAAGCGTATCTTGATCGCGAAGGTAGAGCTTTCCGTTCGCGATCACGGGGTGAGACCAGCTCGGACGGTTCGAGCGCGGGACTTCGAAACGTCCCTTCTCGCGATACCCCTCGCGGGTGGCTACGACCAGCCCCATGACGCCTTTTTCTCCGAAGACGTAGAGATGCCCGTCCGCGTAAATGAGCGAGCCTTTTCCGACGCTGCGATCGCGCCATAAGCGCTCGCCCGTCTCGAAATCGAGGGCGGTTAGGTTGCGGCTGCTGTAACCGTAGAGCGTGCCGTCCACGAGCACCGAGCTCGAGTGATGGTTCTTCATCTCCCGGTTGAAATAGACCTCGCGAACCGTCATGCCCGCCCGACCGCCCTTTATCTCCAGAAGCGCACAGCCGGTTCCGTAATCCGACGAGACGAACACGAAGTTGCCCCGGACGATCGGTGTGGCGACATTCGCGGTGCGGTTCGAGACGCGCCGGTAGTGCCAGAGAAGCGTACCGTCGTCGACGCTGATCCCGACCACCCGCTCACCTGTAAAGAACACGGCTTGTCGCACGCCGCGGATCGTGGCGACGACGGCGGAGGAGTAGCCGGCTTCGTCTCTCTCGCTCTGCCAGAGAACGGTTCCGTCGTCCTTGTCGAGAGCGACGATGGACGCGTTCGAGCCGCCGGCATTGGCGAGCACGCGGTCGCCGAGGACGAGCGGCGATTCGCTGATACCCCAGGAAATGTTCCGGCCGCCGAAGCGTTCTAGAAGATTGACGGACCAGTGGACCTTCCCGGTCGCCACGTCGAGAACCGTGAGGTCGCCCCTTCCGCCGAGTGCGTAGACGCGGTTGCCGTCGACGGTCGGAGCGCCGCGCGGCCCGTCCCCGCGATTGTTGCGATAGTGCCGGCCACTCTTTGCGCGCCAGAGTGTCTTGCCCGTTTCCACGTCGAGGGCATACACGTATTCGGTGTCCTTCGAGGCGCCGAGGGTGAAGATGCGGCCCCGAGAGATCGTGACCGTCGAATAACCCACGCCGAGCCCCCTCGATTTCCAAACGAGCGGTGGTCCTGCTTCGGGCCACGAGCTCAGGAGGCCGGTCTCGGGAGAGATGCCATCGCGCGCCGCGCCGCGCCACTGGGGCCAGTCTTCGGCGAAGCTAGTAGTGGCGGCGAGCGTTATCGAAAGCAAACTGGATGCGATGGAGAAGCGCATGCACCATTTTAGCGCTCAATGGCCTTCCGCGACGACGCCCATCATCGCGATGATGCCAGCCTGCTCGAAGCCGAGAAGGATCCGCGCTGTGTCTTCGGCCGAGAGCGGGCTCTGCGCGAAGATGTCGTGGATATTGCTCCGACCGTCGCACCGGGATAGCACGAAGGCCTCGTGCGTTTCGAGTCGGAGCGTCTGAACCGCCGACATGGACTCGCCGGTGAGTGCCGGCCTGAAATTGGAGTCGAGAAGGGATTCGATGTCTGCCTTCATTCCGTGGCGGCCGTGGCGCGCGGCCTCGATGATAACGTCTGCGATGGGAACGGGATTCTCGGTTACGCGGTCAAGGGTTGCCTCGTGGAAGAACTCCAACCGTCGCACGGGCTCGGTAAGAAACTTGCTCCCGATCTCCGCGAGCTGCGTGCGAACGAAAACGTTTACTTCGCCGCGCGCCACGATGCGAAGATCCACGAGAGCGTCTCCGAGGCGCCGGGTTCCGGCACGCATGAGCTTCGATGCGTTGTGTAGCTGCCGCTCTGTAATGCAGCCGCGTCGCACCATGATTTCGCCGAGTCTTTCGTCGACGGCCGTGGACAGCGCTCCGATGATAGCGCCCTGCTCCAACATGACTTCTCGACGGATGGTGTCCGCGGTCGTGCGGAACACACCCGTCCGCTTCTCTCGCCCGAGGCGTCGTAGCGTTGAGACAATCCGTGGCTGCATGCTCTCCGAAATCCCGTTTCGACCCACGGGAACATGACTCCAATTGGTGCGTCTGTTTTTATTGATTCGAGGACATCCTCGCACGAAAGAGGTGTCGATTCAGTGACATAGACCGTGGTATAAATCCCACGAAGTCGCTAAAGCAAGGAAAACAAGAGGTTGTTTCTTCCTCTGAGCGCTCTTATGATCGTTGTCTTCAAGGGCGTTTTCAAGGAGCGTAGGCCGTTGCACAAAACCGAAGCGAACTTCAAGCCTCTGACTCCCCTCCACTTTCTCGACCGAGCGGCGGCGGTTTATCCCGACCACATCGCGGTCATCCACGGGGAGCGTCGCTACGACTACGCGGAGCTCTACCGGCGCTCGCGAAAGCTCGCTAGCGCGCTCCGTAGACGGGGCGTCGAGCGGGGGGACACCGTTAGCATCATCGCTCCCAATATACCGGCCATCCTCGAAGCGCATTACGGCGTGCCGATGGCGGGCGCGATCCTGAACCCGATCAACACGCGCCTCGATCCCGACACGGTCGCGTTCATCCTCGAGCACGGCGAAGCCAAAGTTCTGCTCACGGACCGTGAGCTGAGCCCTACGGTTTCGAAAGCGCTCGCTTCCGTCGAGAAAAAGCCCATCGTGATCGACATCGACGACCCTCTTGGCAGCGGGGGCGATCTTCTCGGAGAGAAGGATTACGAGGCTTTCCTCGAAGAGGGAAGCTCGGAGCTCGAGTGGCTCTGGCCGGAGGACGAGTGGGACACGATCTCGCTCAACTATACGTCGGGGACCACCGGCAATCCTAAAGGGGTCCTCTATCACCATCGCGGCGCTGCGCTTCTCGCGCTCGGAAATCTCATCGCGTGGACCATGCCCGCACATCCCGTCTATTTGTGGACGCTTCCCATGTTCCACTGCAACGGTTGGTGCTTTCCCTGGTCTCTTTCTGTCAACGCGGGAACGCATGTCTGTCTGCGGCAAGTAGAGCCTAGTGCGATCCACGACGCCATCAAGCGCCACGGCGTGACCCATCTATGCGGCGCACCCATCGTGATGCGGTTCATCATCGAAGCCGTCGCTAGGTACGGGCGTCCCTGCGAGCAAGTCGTCGAGGTCGCGACGGCGGCGGCGCCGCCTCCGGCGGCTACGATCGGAGCGATGGAGGATGCCGGGTTTCGGGTCACCCATCTCTACGGTTTGACCGAGACCTACGGACCTGCCGTCGTCAACGCATGGCATCGAGAGTGGGACGGGCTTGCGCTCGCCGATCGGGCCGAGAAGAAATCGCGACAGGGCGTTCGCTATCCCGTGCTCGAAGATTTGATGGTTGCGGACCCCTCGACCCTCGAGCCCGTGCCGCGGGACGGCAAGACGATGGGTGAAGTGATGTTTCGAGGCAACATCGTGATGAAAGGCTATCTGAAGAATCCGACTGCGACAGAGGAAGCCTTCGCCGGAGGGTGGTTCCACTCGGGAGATCTCGGCGTCGTTCACGAAGACGGCTATATCGAGCTACGCGATCGTTCGAAGGACATTATTATCTCTGGCGGCGAGAATATCTCCACGATCGAGGTCGAAGGCGTTCTCTACAAACACCCGGCCGTCTTGGAAGCGGCGGTCGTGGCGCGGCCCGACGAGAAGTGGGGCGAGACGCCTTGCGCCTTCGTGACACTGAGGCCTGATGCCAGTGAGCCGGGTGATATCGACGCACAGGAACTTATCGACTTTTGCCGCGAGCATCTTGCACATTTCAAAGCTCCCAAGACCGTCATCTTCGGCGAGCTTCCTAAGACCTCAACGGGCAAGATCCAAAAATACGTGCTCAGGGAGCGCGCCCGTTCGCTTGATTCTGAAGGATGACAACGCCCGGTTGAGGATATGATCGGTCGAATGCTTTTTCAACGACCGCCGCTCCGATGGAGTCGCCGAGCGTATTCGTCGCCGTGCGGAAACGATCGAAGAGCCAGTCGACCGAGAGGATGAGACCGATATATTCCGCTGGAAGGCCTGGTTGTGCTTGACGCGGATGGCCTCTTCAAAGCTCTCGACGGCGTCCGCGACGCGGCCGCTTTTCGAGAGCTCGTTTCCAAGCCCGTAATGAAACATCGGGTCCCGTGGGTCCTTGGCAAGGAACTCCTCGAACTTTTGAATTCGGCTGTCGTCGGCCATGCTTTTTTCCCGGAAGGTGATTCGGCGTCTTGGCCAAAGCGGACGGGACCCGTACCAGCGTACTTGCCCAAGCGCGTTATCGGCTGCACACGTGTCCCTAAGCTTTTTCAGCAAGTTACGGAAGGCGCGACTCAATATAAAATAAAATCCGCATTCCCGATACATGAGCGGTCGACGCTGCGCTTTGAGTTATCTCGGCGGTGGCCGTTACAATCGCCGTTTGGGGGAGGACTTTGACTCATCTCGAAGAAAGAAAAAGCGACGCGCGCTCGCCACCCGAGCCCTAGCCTAGCGACTGACTTCCGACCACGCCACTTGTCCGAATACCCCGACACGAGAACGGCCGGAGTGTCTCTTCATACCCATCCCCCCGACGGGAGACACTACCTTAACCGCCTTGCCCTGTTTGCTCGAGCTCTGCTTCCCTCACCAGGACGCAATCGGACCGCACAGTCCCATTCCAGTGGGAAATTTCGTGCGGACCGGGGTCGGATACGTATGAATGTTCCTATCCTTAGCTCCGTGATATCGCCGACTGCCACTTCCGGATCGGTCGTCACAGACACGACCATCATGCGATCGTCAGTGAGGCGTCGATAAAAGGGTTCGCCGTCTTTCCACACCGGCTCGGTGTCCCCCCGCCCACCGGAACCGTAGTCTGTGAGCCGGCCAGATATAACGGATGTCAACTTCGCGTTGCCCGCTCTCGCGTTCCCTGCTCCTGTAGTCCGCGCTTCTGAGATGAGGACGCTCAGCTCGTGCGACAAACGCTATCGGAACTGCCCCATCAAACTGAGCACGTGGAACTCACCTGAGCGGCGACGGGCAAGAACAGCGGGGAGATGCGCGTCGATTGTTGTCTTGAGTGCACGTTCGATTCCCCGTTTGAGATCCCCCCTGCGGTGGACCAAGCTGACCTCCCGAGCGGGCGCTGGCGAAGTAATCGGCACGACGATGCCCTCAAACTTCCTTCGGGCCATCGACTCGGCGATCATGAGTGGTAGCACGGTGTAACCCAAGCCTTTGGACACGAGCTCGACGACGGTGTCGAGACTGCTGCCCTTGAGATGTACGGATGGGAAGCAGCCGCGCTGGTCGCCGGAACCGCAGATGATGATGACTTGTTCGCGAAGACAGTGTTCTTCGGACAGTAGCCAAAGGCCTTCGGCCTTGAGCATCTTCTCGGACACCTTCTTCAACTTGGCGAATCGGTGGCCCTTTCCGACATATACCTGCAGGGGCTCGTAGTAGAGCGGGTCTTCTTCGATTCGAGTGAGACCCAGCGGCGTCGCTACAATGCCGGCATGAAGTCGATCTCGGTCTAAGCCTTCTATGATCTTTTCGGTCGGCAGCTCTTCCAGAAAGAGTTCGACTTTTGGGTAGCGTTCGGTGAAGTCGTCGAGAAACAGCGGGATCAAATACGGAGCAATGGTCGGGATCACCGCCAGTTTGAATTCACCTTCCAGGTCGCCAGTGTTGCTATCGGCCAACATCTCCATACGTTGAACTTCGTTCAGCACGACTTTAGCTTGCTCGATGATTGGCTTTCCTTCGTCCGTCGGAAGTACTGGCTGCCGACGCCGGTCAAAAAGAGGAACACCCAACTCGTCCTCAAGCTTCTGCAGCTGTGCACTGAGAGTTGGTTGGGAGACGTTACATAGCACTGCCGCGCGCCCGAAATGTCGGCACTGGTCGACGGCAACCACGTATTCCAGCTGAGTGATTGTTGGCACGAAGTGATTATAGTCCACATCTATCGTATATAGAAACGATATATTGGACATATCGGTCTTTCGTTGCTACATTGACCGTCAGAAGGGCACCTGCAGACGCGCGAATCTGTCCCGCTCCAAAAGCGTTTCCGACATCCAGACCGCGCTTCTTGAGCGTATACACCGTTTCAATGTATTTCGAAACTGAGGGAGCCAACTTAAATGCTTAAACGACCGATATTTGTAATTACCCTACTGGCGATCGGGATCTCTCCGGGCTTGCCAGTCAACCTGGCGGTTGCCCAAGATGGTGCGCCGACCAATGATTATTGGTGGCCTAACCGGTTGAGCCTCGATCCACTGCGCCAGACCTCTCCGGAATCCAATCCCCTTGATGAAGACTTCAACTATGCGGAAGAGTTTGAAGGTCTCGACCTGGATGCTCTGACGGCAGATCTTGAAGAGCTGATGACGACTTCTCAGGACTGGTGGCCAGCGGACTTTGGTCACTACGGGCCGTTTTTCATTCGTATGGCTTGGCACAGTGCGGGCACCTATCGAACCATCGACGGCCGGGGTGGCGCTGACGGCGGTATGCAACGCTTCGCGCCGCTTAACAGCTGGCCCGATAACGCAAACCTGGATAAAGCGCACCGATTGCTCTGGCCGATCAAGCAGAAGTACGGTCGCAAGATTTCCTGGGCCGACCTGATGGTCCTAGCGGGCACAGTTGCCATGGAGTCCATGGGCTTCGAGACCCTGGGTTTCGCTGGTGGTCGTATCGATGCCTGGCAACCCGAAGAAGTGAACTGGGGACCTGAGGGCGAGTGGCTCGCCGCCGATCGACGCAATGAGGACGGAGAACTGGATCGTCCTTTCGGTGCTACGCAGATGGGCCTGATTTACGTGAATCCTGAGGGCCCGGGCGGCAACCCGGATCCGCAGGCGGCCGCCGACGCCGTACGTAAGGCTTTCGGTCGCATGGCGATGAATGATGAAGAGACGGCTGCGCTGATTGCTGGTGGTCATACCTTCGGTAAAGCCCATGGCGCCGCTGATCCGTCCCAGTACGTAGGTGTTGAGCCCGAGGGAGGCAATATCGAAGCACAAGGACTCGGCTGGCAAAACAGCTACGGCACTGGCAATAGCGCGGACACGATCACCAGTGGCCTGGAAGGTGCGTGGACGATCAACCCCGCAGCCTGGACCCAGAGCTACCTTGAAAATTTGTACGCCTATGAGTGGGTGCAGACTCGAAGCCCCGCCGGTGCAATCCAGTGGGAGCCCGCTGGCGGTGCTGCATCAAACTTAGTGCCGGATGCCCACGATCCGTCCGAACGGCATGCGCCAATGATGTTCACCACCGACCTTGCACTGAAGGTTGACCCGGCCTATCGTGAGATCACTTCGCGCTGGCTTGAGAACCCGGAAGAGTTCGAAGACGCTTTCGCCCGGGCCTGGTTCAAGCTGACTCACCGCGACATGGGTCCGACCTCGCGCTACCTCGGTCATCTGGTGCCTGACCAGAAATTCGTATGGCAAGACCCCATTCCTGAAGTTGATCACACCGTGATCAATGCACAGGATGCGGCCGAGCTGAAAGCTGAGATTCTTGATTCCGGGTTGTCTACCGCTGAATTAGTCAGGGCCGCCTGGGCCTCAGCATCCACTTTCCGCGGGACCGATATGCGCGGTGGCGCCAACGGGGCACGTATTCGTCTCGCGCCCCAGAATGATTGGGCTGTAAACGATCCGGCTGAACTGGACCGCGTGTTGGAGACCCTGGAGGAGATCCACAGTGATTTCAACAGCGCGCAATCAGGCGACAAGCGAGTCTCTCTTGCCGACCTGATCGTTCTCGGCGGTGCTGCTGCCATTGAGCAAGCGGCTGCAAAAGCCGGTGTCGACGTCGATGTGCCCTTTGTACCTGGTCGCATGGACGCCTCGCAGGAGCAGACCGATGTGGACTCCTTTGCTCTGCTCGAGCCGACCGCGGATGGGTTCCGCAACTACTTCGCCAGCGGTAACCCCCGATCTCCGGCAGAAATGCTGGTGGAGAAGGCGGCTCTGCTGAAACTGACAGTTCCTGAAATGACGGTACTTCTCGGCGGCATGCGAGCTATGAATGCCAATGCTGGAGGCTCTGCTCACGGCGTGTTCACAGACCGTCCTGGCACACTGAGCAACGACTTCTTTGTCAACCTGATCGATATGTCAACGCAGTGGACCGCCTCATCCACCGAGGGCATTTACGAAGGTCGTGATCGTGCCTCGGGCGAGCTCAAGTGGAAAGCTACTCCGGTTGACCTGATCTTTGGTTCTAACTCTGAGCTGCGCGCAGTTGCTGAGTTCTATGCCGCTGACGACGCGCAGGAAAAGTTCGTGCATGACTTCGTTGAGGCATGGACCAAGGTGGTGACTCTGGACCGCTTCGATCTGGAGTAGTAGCGGTAAGGTCTTAGCGAAAGTTCTCCGTCCCCTTCTCCCTTGTTTTGCTCGGAGTCGCGACCATGCGGCATGGAAGAGCGAGAGCGGTTGGCATAGGCCCCATAAAAATGCACGAGATGCTTGTTGGTCTCGGGGATGTGGATGAGCACGCGGGCAAGAAACTCTAGCGGGTCGATGGGCTCGCTGTCGCCGACCTCCTGTCCGGCTTTGGGCTCATAAATGAGGAGGGCGGATTCGGAATGATAGCGAAGGCGGGACAAGTTCACTGGTGCTCGGTGCAAGTAACAAGCGAGTCGATGGAGTCCTTCGGTGTCGTTGGGATAGACCGTCGTGTGATTGTGAACCTGAAATCCCGAATGGCGCCAAGAAAGCAGCAAGTCGATGCGCTCTTCG
>Ga0114950_10003270_pt1 | contig 12472 bp, 5 predicted proteins | sample N075metaG_FD_83503 | JGI IMG/M metagenome (GOLD analysis project Ga0114950, IMG submission 83503) | Deep subsurface microbial communities from Kermadec Trench to uncover new lineages of life (NeLLi) - N075 metaG | ecosystem: Environmental > Aquatic > Marine > Ocean trench > Sediment | place...
AATTTCGCCCCCGCGTTCTCGGTCGCCGCCGCGACCGTCTTCGCATTCAACACCGAGTCGCTGTGGGACGTCTTCTACCTGTCGTCAGGGATTCTGACGACGACCGTGGCGTTTCCCGTGGCCGCGGTCTTCCTGCCCTGGGCGACCTCGCGCATGGTCACGGCTTCGGCAACCACGGGCTTCGTCGCGACGTTCGCCGCGTATTTCTTCGAGGCCGGTGGTTATCTGGCAGGCCTGCAGCCCGCCTGGCTCACCGAGAGCGGGCTCGGCTACATCCTGTGGGGGATGGGAGCAGCGGCGATCGCCGCGGTCGTGGCGCTTTGCCTGGGGCCGCTGGGACCGGCAACGCAGCGACCTGGCAACGGGCAGCAGGCTTGACGATACGTCGAGGCGCCCGACCACGCGCAACGCCGTAGATGCGCGCTTCTCCCCGCCCGTAGCAGGAGGGAGTTGTGATATGGGGGCTAGTGCTTCGTTGCAGTGGTCTCCGCTTCATCTTTCCCGGCGCCCTTCTTCTTGGAAGTTTTCTTTGCGCTCGACTTCTTCTCAGCCCTTTTTTTCGTCGCCTTTTTCTTCTTCGTCTCTTTCCTCCGGGCCTTCTTTTTCGAAGCCTTCGCCGTCGCGCGCTTGTGCGGCCGCGCTACCTCACCCTTCTTGAACTCGGCCTCCTCGTAGATGCTCAGGAAGATCTCGACGACCTCGGCGTCGAGCTTGTCGCCGGCTTCCTCCTCGAGAACCTCTACCACCCTCTCGGGCTTCATCGGCTTGCGATACGGCCGATGGGACGTGATCCCCTCGAAGACATCGCACACCGCGATGATGCGGGCGGCCAAGCAGATCTCCTCGCCCGCCAGGCCGTGCGGGTAGCCGCTACCGTCCATCTTCTCGTGGTGCTGCAGCGCGATGTCGCGCTCGCCGCGCAGAAAGGCGACCGGCTCGAGAATCTCGGCGCCGTAGACGGTGTGCTTCTTGATCTCGTCGAACTCCTCGTCGGTCAGGCTGCCGGCCTTGTTGAGGATGGCCTCGTCGATGCCGATCTTGCCGACGTCGTGGAGCAAGCCGCCGCGCTTGATGACCTCGATCTCCCGGTCGCTCAGCCCGAAGCGCTCGGCGATCGCAACCGCGTAGCGCGACACCAGCTCGGAGTGGCCGCGTGTGTATCGGTCCTTGATCTCGACCGCCCCCGCCAGCGACATGACGAGCTCCAGGTAGTTTTCCTGCAGATCCCGGTGGAGCTTGGCGTTCTCCAGCGAGATCGCCCCCTGGGCGGAGAAGGCGAGCATGAGGTCGAGGTCGTCCTGCTTGAAACGACGGCGAGCCGAGCGACTGTCGACATACACGACACCCATCAGCGTGTCGCTCGTGTCGGCGGTACGCATATAGGCCTGCGAATAACTCAACGGAATCGCCACGATGCTACGCAGGTCGAGCGCCTGGATGCTCGCCTGGGCCTCGAAGTCGGGGTTGTCGGCGACGTCGTTGATCAACACTGGCTCGCCGCTCTCGACGACGCGGGCCACGACGCTACCGCTGATCCCCTTGCCGGCGAACGACGATCCGCTGCGCTCGAGATTCTTCTCGTACACCGTTTCCATCGCGCCGTCGTCCCGCTTCAGCAGAATCATGGCGCGCGCCCCCGAGGCGATCTCGAGGATGCCCTCGAGCAGCAACTCGAAGACCTCTTCCATCTCCAGCGACGTGGTGATCGCCTTGTTGATCTCGATGAGCTTGCGGAGGTTCTTGACGTCACCGAGCGCACCGGTGGTGAAATCGTAGTGGGACTGCGTCATCGTCATCTCGAGCCGCGAATCTTCGGTCGAGAAACGAATCGGATGCTCGGTGTCGGCGCCCAGCACCATCGTGTCGCCGTCGGCGAGGCGATGGGTGGCAACCGGTTTGCCATTGACAAACAGACCGTTGGTCGACAGATCCTCGACCTCGTAGGCACCCTCACGCAGCGCCACGACGGCGTGGCGACGGGAAATACTCGGGTGCGCCAACACGATCTGGCACATCGCATCCCGCCCCAGCACGGTGTCTTGCCGGGCATCGAGAGCGACGCGGCTCTCCCGCCCGTTCGGATCGTGAACAATGAGGCTAGGCATCGGCTGTTACGGTCACCGGCGATGTGCGAATGCGTTCGACGTATCAGGTCAAAACTCCAGCGCCGCGTCCCCGGGAGCGCGTCAGCACGCTGCTACAGAGCGTCCGCTGCTGCCTGCTTGACGGCGCGCAGGTCGATCTTTCCGGTACCCAGGATAGGCAGCGCATCGACTTTTACAAAATCATCTTTTTTCGGAATGAACAGATTCGGCAATCCCATCGCCTGCATTCCCTCGAGGACCAGGGGCAGCTTCTCCGGGTCGATGGTGTGGATGACGGCGATGCGCTCGCCGCGGCGCTCGTCGCTCACCGAGGTTACGGCGAAGACGCGCTCCGCCTCGCCGGCGGCCTCGTGGAGCTTCTCCTCGATGACGCCGTGCGGCACCATCTCGCCGCCGATCTTCGAGAACCGCGAGAGCCGGTCGGTAATCGACAGGAAACCGTCCTCGTCGACCATGCCGATATCACCGCTGATGTACCACTCGCCGTCCATCGCCTCGGCGGTCAGATCGGGCCGCTTCAGGTAGCCGGCCATGATGTTGGGGCCCTTGATCAGAACCATCCCGGGCTCCCCGGGCTCGAGGACGCGGCCGCTGTCGGGGTCGACGATACGCACCGACACACCCGGTAGCGGCTGCCCGACGGTGCCCCGGCGCGAGCCGGGTTGGTAGTAGCCGGCGGCGCGGTAGTCGGGAGCATTGAGGGCGATCCCGGGCGACGCCTCGGTAGCGCCGTAACCCTCGTATGCCGGCAACCCGAACGTGTCCTCGAACAACTGGGCGACCGCCGGCGGCAACTTCTCGGCCCCGGCGATGACCAGGCGCAGCGAGCCGAACTGTCCGGGCGTGCAGCGACGGGCGTAGAGGCGCAGGAACGTCGGCGTTGCGATCAGAACGGTGACCTTGTAGCGCTGCACCAGCTCGCCGATGGCGCCCGCGTCCAGTGGGTTGGCGTGGTACACGACGGCCAGGCGGTTGTGGACGATGAGCCACAGCGTCGCCATGTAGCCGAACGAGTGGAAGAACGGCAGGATGCCGAGCATCACGTCGCCCGGCCCGCCCTGCATCACCTGCCCTGCGGCCTCGACGTTGCTCTCCATATTGAATTGGGTCAGCTCCACGCCCTTGGGGTCCCCGGTGCTGCCGCTCGAGAAGATGATCGTGACCACATCATCGGGGCCGGGCCGACCGATGCTGCCGCAGGCCTTCTCGATGGCGCGCAGCGGGCCGAACAGGGCGAGCAACGTGGCGACGAACTTGGCGCCGTCACTGATTTCCTTGGCCACGTCTTCAATCCATATCGGCTCGACGTTGTCGGGCAACTCGAGGTTGGCCTTGGCGACGAACATGCCGCTGGTGACCACCGTCTTCAGGTCGGCCTGCTCGCAGGCCGACTCGAGCCCAGCCTTGCCGGTGGTGTAGTTGAGATTGACGCTGGTGCGCCCGGCCATCGCGGCGGCGAAATTCACCAGCGCCCCACCGACGCTGGGCGGCAGCAGGATGCCGACGCGTTGCTGCCCTTCCCAACGGCTCCGCAGCGCCCGCGCCAGGGCGATCGAGCCGACCAGAGTGGCCAAGCGCGACACCTTCGGCCGGCTGGCGTCAGCCATCGAGAAGTACCAGGGACGGCGCCGCGCGGCACGAATCAAAGGCTCGTAGAGCGGCCGGCTATCGGGCTTACGGAGCTTCCATGCTTCGGTGGCGAGCTCGCGCACCGCCGCCCGCACCTTGTGGATCTCGGTTCCAGGCGGCAACGGCTCGCCGAATGCCACCGTGATCGGGTACGGCAGCCGGCGCGGTATCTTGGTCACGAAGCGGCCGCCGGAACGGCTGAAGATGCTGCCCCAGACACGATCGAGCGCCACCGGAATGATGGGCACGTCGCGGCCGGTGACGATGCGCTGGAAACCACGCTGGAAGGACCCGAGCATGCCGGTGCGTGTGATTTGGCCCTCGGGAAAGATGCACACGACCTCGCCTTCATCGAGCAGCTTGCCGGCGTCGCGTAGGGCCCGCAGCAAGGGCTTCGGCCCGGCCCCGAGCGTTATCGGGACTGCCTGCAACGAGATCAGGAGCGGTCGCAGCAGGCGCATCTTGTAGTAGCGAGCGTCGATCACGAAACGGATCGGCCGGTCGGTGCTCGCCAGCATGATGAGCCCGTCGATGAACGAGACGTGGTTCGGGATCAGCAGGGCAGGCCCGGTCTCGGGCACGCGCTCGGGATGGGTGACCGTCAGCTTGTACACGGTGTGGGTGACGAGCACGAACCCCAGGCGTAGGAACGCCTCGGGCAACAAGTACAACGACCAGTAGGTTCCCGCGGCGACGGCGACCCCGGCAGCCAGCATGATGCCGCGCGGCGAGGTCCCGACGACCGCCAACCCGTAGGCGGTCAGCGACCCGGCCAGGATGCCGGCGTTGACCAGGATGTTGGCTACCGCGATGACCGCGCCGCGTCGCTCGGCAGGCGCCCGCCACTGGATGAGGGCGTGAATCGGCACGAGGATCAGCCCGCCCGCGACACCGAGCAAGATCATCAGAGCGAGCGTACCGACGATCCCCGGCGCCCAGAGCCCCATCGTCAACGTGACCAGCGCCATCGCCACAGCGCCTCCCGGGATCAAGCCGAACTCGACCTTGCCGGCCGATAGTTTCCCGGCCAGCACGCTGCCCACCGCGATGCCGATGCCGAGCATGGCGAGCGGCAGGCTCGCCAGTGTGTCGGAGAGCCCCAACGTCGCCTTGGAGTACACCAGGATGTTCTGCCCGAGCAGGCTGGCGATCGCCCACAAGTAGGCGGCGCCCATGATCGCGAGCCGCAAGACCCGGTCGTCGCGAATCGCCTTGCCGGCGGCGCGAAACGTCCCACCGGTGTCGCTCTTGGAGCGCGACGCCGGGACGTGGGGCACGCTGAGCGCCGCCGCGAAGCCGATGGCCGCGAGGGCGGCCAGAATTCCTCCCAGAATCCACGAGCTCCCCGGGGCGCCGAAGGCATCCGAAAACGGGCCGGCGGCCGCCGTCCCGCCGATGATCGCGAGCATCGTCCACATCTGCAGCAACCCGTTGCCCTCCGACAGTTTGTCGTGCGGCAACAGCTCGGGCAAGATGCCGTACTTCGCCGGGCTGAACAGGGCGCTCTGTGCCCCCATGAAGGCGAGAATCACGAACGGCAGCAGCGGATCCTCGGGATACTGATACAAGCTGTAGCCGACCGCGCCCATCAGCAGGATTTCGAAGAACTTCATGCCGACGATAACGGTGCGCTTGCTGACCCGGTCGGCGATCATCGCTGCCGGCAACGACGCCAGCATGAGCGGCAATGTCAGCGCGACGAAGGCCTTGGTGGCCTCGGCCTGCGAAGCGGCCTCGAAAGCAGCGGATCCCGTCGCCAGCCCCAGGTTGCGCATCGCCATCAGGGCGACGAAGACCTTCAACGCGTTGTCGTTGAAAGCTCCGCAGAACTGCGCCACGAGTAGCCCGCGCAGCGGATGTTTGACCTGGTTATTGCCGTCCATAGCGCCCACTAAAGCGATGCTAGCCAAGGGTTATCAAGCAGGCCGCTGAGAAACCTCCGGGAGTTTCTCAGCGCCCGGCCAGCCTTTCATCGATCAACTCGACCGGATGACGCGCTCCTCGCGCCCCGATATCGGCGATCTGTGCCCGGCACGAGGTGCCGCACGCGAGGTACTCGCATGTCCTCTCGGCGCCTCCCGCTCGAGTTGCCGCGGCGGCGAGCTCCTCGAGCTCAACCGTCAAACGTCGCCCGAGCTCGACGCTGATCGGATAATAGTCGCTCTTGTAGCCGAACGACCCGGCCATGCCGCAGCATTCACTCGACGTCACTCGAACCTCCACACCCGGAATCGAGCCCAGCAGCTCGACCGCTGCGGGAAGCCACCCGAGGGTTTTTTGCTGGCAATGGCCATGCAACACGACCGGCGTGGACGCGCCATCGGCTGCCGGGGTCCACAGGCTTGTCCCACCGTTCGTCGCGCCACGCTCCCCGGCTGCGCCTCGTGCCCCGGCCGCGCCACCCTCCCCGGCTGCGCCGACCCCCTCGGATGAGCGGCGTTTCTCGGTTACGCGACCCTCCCCGCTGAGCCTGGCGTGGAGAAACTCCAGAATCTCCCGGGTTCCGGCCGCGACCTCGGCGGCGCCGCCGCCGGGCAACAGCTTGGCGTGGTCGTCAACCACGGCCGCCACACAGGACGGCTCAATGCCGACGACCGCCTGACCCGTCTCTACCACCGGAGCCAGCAGTTCCTGCAGCCCCTTGGCCTGCCCCCTGGCCGTTCGCAGCATCCCTTGGGAGAGGGCGGCGCGACCACAACACTGCCCGGCGACGAGCACGACGCCGAGGCCGCACTTCTCAAGGCATGAAACCGTCGCCTTGCCGACATCCGTGTCGACGTACTCGGTGTGGCAGTCGGAAAACAGAAACACCGTCGAGCCGCGGCGGTCATTGCTGAGCCGTCGCGCCTCGTGCGGCGTCGTCACCAGGCGACCGCCGCGCCGGCGGTGCCACGCCGACAGTGTCTCGGAGCTCGGCGAAGGCAGGGGGCGGGCAGCGGCGAGGCCGGCGAAACGCGACAGCGCGGCGCGCGCCGGGCCGAGGCGCATGAGGCTGCTCCATGGGAACCGGCGACTCAGGGAATAGACCCGCGCCGGATCCGAAAACAGGCGCTTCGCGAGCCCCACCGACCCCTCTTCTGCCGTCGGCAGGACGCGGTCGTAGACGAGACGCTCGATCGGGCCGCGCGGGCGGCGGCTGCGCTGCGCGATGCGCTCGCGGATCACCGTGTTCATCCACGGAATATCGATGTGCACCGGGCAGACGTCCTGGCAGCGGGAGCAGGTCGTACACAGGTCGTTGAAGGTGGCGGCGGTGTCGAGGCCGCTGACGCCGGCCTCCCAGGCGGCGCCGATCCCCGAGTGGTAGGTCGGGCCGCCGTAGACGTGCCCGCCGACGACCTGGTAGGGCGGGCATACGGTCATGCAAGCGCCGCAGCGGATGCAGTAGAGCGCCTCGCGCAGTAGCTCGTCGTCGCGCATCGCCATGCGGCCGTTGTCGAGCAAGACGACGTGAAACGAGCGCGCCGCGCCACCGGTCAGCGGCGAGGCGCCCCAACCCGGGCCCGAGATAAACGACAGGTACGAGGTCAATAGCTGTCCGGTCCCGGAACGCGGCAGGAGCTGCAGGAACGGCAACAGGTCGGCGGCGCGAGGCAGGAGCTTTTCGATGCCGGTGATCACCACGTGCACCGGCGGCACCTGCGTCGTCATGCGGATGTTGCCCTCGTTCTCGACGATCACCACGGTGCCGGTATCGGCGAGCAGGAAGTTGGCGCCGGTGATCCCGAGGTCGGCGGAAAGAAAGTCGGCGCGCAGCTTCTGTCGCGCTAGCTGGGTAAGCTCGGCGGGCTCCTCGGGAACATCTTCGATGCCGAGCTTGTCGCGAAACACACGGCGCACGTCGTCGACCGACATGTGGATGATCGGCGCGATGATGTGCGAGGGGCGATCGCCGGCGAGCTGAATGATGTACTCGCCGAGGTCGGTCTCGCGGACCTCGATGCCGGCCGCCTCCAACGCCCCGTTGAGGTGGATTTCCTCGCTGGTCATCGACTTCGCCTTGGTAATCCGCCGGGCGCCGCTGTCCTTGGCGATCGCGGTGATCATGCGGCAGGCCTCTTCACCGTCCGCGGCGCTGTACACGTGACCACCCTGACGCTGCACCGATTCGGTGAAACGCTCGATGACGGCCGGCAAATCGGCGATCGCCGCTTCCTTGATGCGCCGGGCCGCGTCCCGCGCCTCCGCGTAGCCGGGAAACCGAGCAATGGCCTGGCGGCGCTTTTCATTGACGCTCGAGACGGCATGGAACAGCGCACCTTTGAGATTCTGATCGCCGACCGCCGCCTCGATCTCGGCCGCCAGATCTCGGCTTTCGCCCGCGCCGCTCATCCGGCCACCCGAGTCGCTCAACCGACTACCACGACGTGCAGAGCGTTGGGACCGTGCGCCCCCATCACCAGCGTGTGGCCGATGTCCGCTGTCCGCGACGGGCCGGTGATCCAGACCCAATCGCGGTCCCCGGAGGCCAGGCGGGCCGCGAAGGCCTCAAACGCGGTGGGCAGGTCAGCGACGATCGCGGCGGCGGGCAACAACACCACGTGGACCCAGGGCAAGACGGAGGCGAGCCCCCAGCCGCCGGGCTGACCGCCGAGGACCACCGTGCCGGTCTCGGCGATGCCGAGCTCAGCGCCGGTCAGCGACACCCGAAGTCGGGGCGCTTTGTCGCCGGCGGACACGACCGGTACCAGGTCGATACCGTGGGCGGCGAGCAGGAGCTTGAGGTTCATGCGCTCCGCGATCTCGGTGGGCTCGTAAAGAACCTCCCGGGCGCCCTGCCCTTGCGCCACCTTGGCGATGGCATTCGCCACCTGGCGCGGTGCGCTGATCCGTTCGACCTTGCCTCCCGTAGCCTCCAGGACGGTGGCGAACAGATCGACGGGATCGGGGCTGGCAGTTTGCATGGCCTCAACAGGGTTGCCCAGCCGCGGTGCCGGTGCAACGCGCGTGCAACACGGCGGTGGTAACCTTCGACATCGTCTGATCATCGGCTGGGCGCTGAAGAACTCCCCGGGGGAGTTCCAGCAACCGGTCGGGCCCCATCGTTCGCAGCCTATGCGCTACGCCTTCGTCATCGACCAAAGTCGCTGCATCGGCTGCCACGCCTGCTCGCTGGCCTGCAAGGCGGAACACGATGTCCCCATCGGCTCGTACCGGACCTGGGTGAAGTACGTCGAAAAGGGATCCTTCCCCGACGTGCGGCGGTTCTTCACCGTCTTGCGGTGCAACCAGTGCGACGACGCCCCGTGCATGACGATTTGCCCGGTGACGGCGTTGTTCCGGCGCGACAACGGCATCGTCGATTTCGACCGTGACGTCTGCATCGGCTGCAAGGCCTGCCTGCAGGCCTGCCCCTACGACGCGCTACACATCCATCCCGACCACGGCACGGTAGAGAAGTGCAACTTTTGCGCCCACCGGGTCGAAAACGACATGGAGCCGCCCTGCGCAACGGTGTGCCCGACAGAATCGATCGTCGTCGGCGACATGGACGACCCGGCCTCGCGGGTGTCGCAACTGATCGCCACCAAACAGGTCAGCGTCCGCAAGCCGGAAAAGGGCACCCAACCGAAGGTCTTCTATATCGAGGGAGAGCCGAGTGCGCTGATCCCGGGGGTCGCCGACCCGAGCGGCGGCTACATGTGGGCCGACCGGCCCGGCGTCGAGGCCGCCGCCTACCCGGCCACGCGGTTCGATCCGGGCGCCAACGGCAAGCAAGCTACCGGCGGCGTGCAAAGCAGCGGCGCCGAACAGGGCGCCAACGACGTGCAAACCGACCCCGGCGAGCCGGGTCAGACGTCCTCGACCTCCGGCCCACCGCCGGCCGACTGGCTGTCCGCGGAGCTGCCGCCGGCGGCCGCCGCGCAAGCGCTCGCCGCGGCCGCGATGAAAGGCGACGCCAACTTCTACACCGGCGCCTGGGCCGGGCTGGCGCCGGCTCGAACAGTCTACGACGTGGCCCACGAGGAGGCGCCATGGGGCTGGAAGGTGTCGGCCTACCTGTGGACGAAGTCGATCGCCGCCGGGGCCTTTCTGGTCGCCGCGCTCGCCCCCTGGCTGGACGTACGGGGAGATCTCGCCACCGCGGCGGCACCGCTGATCGGCCTGGTTTTCCTGGCCATCACCGGGGCGCTTCTGGTCACCGACCTCAAGCGACCGGCGCGCTTCTGGACCATCATGACGCGGCCCAACTGGAGCTCGTGGCTGGCGCGCGGCGCCTTCATCATCGCGGCGTTCAGCGCCCTCGCCGTGGCGTGGACCGGCGCTGCATTCGCCACCGGCCTCGGCTACGAGCAGGGCGCCATGGCGCTGCGCTTGCTCCGCTGGCCACTCGTCGCCACGGCGTTGGCGACCGCCGGCTACAGCGGCTACCTGTTCGCCCAGGCCAAGGGGCGCGATTTCTGGCAAAGCCCGCTGCTGCCGCTGCATCTGTCGGTGCAGGCGGTCGCCGCCGGCGCCGGCGTCATCGTGCTCCTGTTGTCGCACTCCCCCGACCACAGCCACGACCTGCTGCGCTTCCTCGCCGCCGCGCTGCTGGCGCACCTCGGTTTGATCGCTTTCGGCGAGGCCACCGTCGCCCACGCGACGCGCGACGGTGCGCTGGCGGCGCACGCCATGGTCCGCGGCCGCTACGCGAAGCTCTTCTGGACCGGTATCGTGCTCGCCGTCGTCGCGGTGGCATGTGCCGTTTGGGGCGAGCCGGTCGGCCCCACCGCCGTGCTCGCCGGCCTCACCTCACTGGCCGGTCTGGCCTTCTACGAACATGCCTGGAACCTCGCCGGCCAGGCGCCACCCTTGAGCTGATGAGCCATGCCTGATCGCACCGGCAGATACCCGGAAGAAGACGACGGCTGGACGCTGAGTAGCGCCCCCGGGCCCGAGCACTGGGACGACTGGGTCGAGTTCGATGCCGCCGCTTGGCCGCGCAAGGTCGAGCGTCGCTACTCGCTCGTGCCGACGATCTGTTTCAACTGCGAATCGGGCTGCGGCCTGCTCGCCTACGTCGACCAGTCCACCGGCAAGATCCGGCGCTTCGAGGGCAACCCGGTGCACCCCGGCAGCCGCGGCCGAACCTGCGCCAAGGGACCGGCGACGATCAACCAGATCAACGACGACGAGCGCATCCTGTACCCGATGAAGCGGGTCGGCGAGCGCGGTTCCGGGCGCTGGGTGCGGGTGAGCTGGGACAGCGTGCTCGACGATATCGCCGAGCGCATGCGCGCCGCGATTATCGAGGATCGCGGCGACGAGATCATGTATCACGTCGGGCGGCCCGGGCACGACGGAACGATGGATCGAGTGATTCGGGCCTGGGGCCTCGACGCCCACAACTCGCACACCAACATCTGCTCGGCCGGAGCGCGGCTCGGCTACGCCCTCTGGCACCAGGGGGACCGCCCATCACCGGATCACGAGCGCGCCCGGTTCATCCTGCTGATCTCCGCGCACCTCGAATCGGGCCACTACTTCAACCCCCACGCCCAACGCATCATCGACGCCAAGTCGGGCGGCACGCAGATCGCCGTTCTCGACCCGAGGCTGTCGAACACCGCCTCGATGGCCGACCACTGGCTGCCGACCTGGCCGGGGACCGAGGCCGCGGTGCTGCTGGCGATCGCCAACGTCATCATCGACGAAGGCCTGCACGACCGCGACTTCGTCCGCCGCTGGGTCAACTGGGAGGAGTATCTGCGCGCCGAGCACCCGGACGCCTACGAGCGATCGCAGAGCCTTGGCGGCGCGGCCGCGGGAAGCGACGGCGTCGACGTGTTCTTCGAGGTCGTACGCGAGCTCTACAAGGAGTTCACCCCCGAGTTCGCCGCCACCGAGAGCGGCGTACCGGCGGACAAGATCATCGAGGTGGCGCGCGCCGTCGGGCGCGCCCGCGGCGGGCTCTCGGCCCACGTGTGGCGCGCGGCGGCGTCCGGAAACCTCGGCGGCTGGCAGGTTGCACGCTGCCTCGAATGGCTCGTCGTGTTGACCGGCAGCGTCGCCACACCCGGCGGCACCAACCTCGCCGCCAAAGACAAGTTCGTCGCCGCGCCGTTCGCTCAGCCACCCCCGCAGGACACATGGAACGAGCTCGCGTGGCCGCGCGAGTACCCCCTGTCGCACCACGAGATGTCGTTCCTGCTGCCGCACTTCCTGAAGGAGGGCCGCGGCCGGCTGGCGATGTACTTCACCCGCGTCTACAACCCAGCGTGGACCAATCCGGATGGGTTCACCTGGATCGAGGTACTGCGCGACGAGGACAAAATCGGCTGCCACGCCGCCTTGACGCCGACCTGGAACGAAAGCGCCTACTGGGCTGATTACGTGCTGCCGATGGGCCTCGGCCCGGAGCGCCACGACATCATGAGCCAGGAGACCGCGGCGGGCTCCTGGATCGGGTTCCGCCAGCCGGTGTTGCGTACCTTCCGCGAGAACAAGGGCGAGAAGTTCGAGTTCACCTGGGAGGCCAACCCCGGCGAGGTGTGGGAAGAAGAGGAGTTCTGGATCGAGCTCTCGTGGCGCATCGACCCCGATGGCTCGCTCGGCATCCGCAAGTGGTTCGAGTCGCCGTATCGGGAGGGCGAGAAGCTCACCGTCGAGGATTCGTACCGCTGGATCTTCGAAAACAGCGTGCCCGGCCTACCCGCGGCCGCCGCCGCGGAGGACCTCACGCCGCTCGAGTACATGCGCCGCTACGGCGCCTTCCGGATCGAGAAGGACAGCTACCGCTTCTACGAAAAGGAGGT
>Ga0114950_10003271_pt1 | contig 12471 bp, 9 predicted proteins | sample N075metaG_FD_83503 | JGI IMG/M metagenome (GOLD analysis project Ga0114950, IMG submission 83503) | Deep subsurface microbial communities from Kermadec Trench to uncover new lineages of life (NeLLi) - N075 metaG | ecosystem: Environmental > Aquatic > Marine > Ocean trench > Sediment | place...
AGAATATTCTTGACGCCGGAATTGATTACCGCACAGCGAATAGTAACTGGGTCTTTTCCCTCTATGCACGCAACCTGTTGAACGAAGTCAAGCATGGCGGCGACACGCAGTTGCCAGATTTGCTCGGACCTGTGCCTACAGGCGGAACATTCTCTCCGCTGTCCAAAGGCCGGGTTGTAGGGTTTGAAGTAACTTACGAACTCTAAAGCAGTTCTGTTTAAATAAGTCCCCTGCGGCTTTCTGGCCGCAGGGGATTTTTTTGCCCGCATTGTCTTGCTGGGTTAGCCCGGACATTTCAGCGAGGATCCAGGATTTGCGCGTTCCCCGTATGCGGCGCTTTGTGTCTATAATCACCGGTCATGAAACCAGCTATGAATAAGCAGTTGTTTCCGATTGGACTGGTTGTGTTTGTCCTTGTACTGGCTGTTTACAAGGCTTATATGCTGGCAAGCGGCATGCAGGCTGGCTGGCTGACGGTTCTGCTGCTTACCGGCCTTGACCAATTGTTTGTGCTGCTGTTTTTGCTACTGGCGGTCGCACATGGTTTCTCAAGCTCCAGACCGCTTCGGCTAGTGATCAGGATTGCCTTGAGCATATTGGCCGCTATTTTCCTGATTGACAGTTTTGTCCTGTTGGCACTGGATGATCATGCAGTGCTGTTTGACATTGGGCGGTACTCTGTGGAATGGGGCGTGGTGGTGGGCTTCATTGACGGGCGCGCATTGGCTGCCATTTTTTTGTTGTTGCTGTCAGTATTTCTCAGCTGTGTTTATAGCAGGAAAATAAAGACCCTCAGTTACGCATTAATACTGGTTGCTGTTCTCGGTGCGGTATTGAGTAATCGCGTTGCAACTCGCCCACTCGCGAGTTATGCGATGATCAGCACTGCTGATTTGCTGGCAGGTATCGGCCCGGAGCCACAGCTTGTTGCCTATTCCAACCAGCAAATCGACTTTTACGCCGCTTTAACCCCGAAGCCGGTGACGGTGCCGCGGTCCAAACCGGATATTGTTCTGGTAGTTGTAGAATCGCTTTCATCCATCAATTCGATGAAAGTATCCGGCAGTGGCGATACGCTGGCCCGGTTTGATGAACTGGCTGAGGAGGGCACCTTGTTCCGCAATTTTTTTGCCAACCACCAGGCCTCAGAAGGCGGGTTGATTGCATTGCTGGGTGGCTATCCACCGATCCATTTTCCGACCGCAACGCCGTATATGTTCGATGAGTTTGCGGATCAGCCTTCGGTGTTGGCCACTTATCGAGATCAGGGTTATGTAACGGAATTCCTGACCAACGCCGATATCGCTTTTATCGGCCTGGATCATTTCCTCAAGGGCCTGGGTGTCGATCAAAGCCGGGGCCGTGATGAGATTGCGACGATGCGCAACGCGCCCCGTGTGGTGCAGGACGCGCCCGCGGATGACTTGCTATACGAACAGGCACTGCTAAGCATCAGTCAACTGGCTGCCGGTCAGCAACCATTTTTAATGGTACTGGCCACCACCAGCACCCATCTTCCGTATACACACCCCGAAGCCGGTCCTGACACCGCAGAAGCTGTTTGGGACTGGAGTCTGCAGCAACTTGCTCACTTTTACCGGGCATTGAAGCAACAGGGTTTTTTTGAACATGGCATATTGCTGATCACAGGTGACCACCGGCAAATGCAAGCGTTGACCGCCGTGGAAACAGCTCGTTACGGGGACAGTGCGCGTGCCCGCGTACCATTGCTCGTCATCGGCAAGGCATTTGCAAGAGGTGCGCTGGACGAGCGCCTTTTCCAGCAATCCGACCTGCTGCGGATGTTGGGTAATCTGGATCAGGCCGATAGCCGGCTTTCGCCGCAGACGGTCTGGGTGGAGCGATACAACCGCAAGTACGGACGGGTCGATTCAATCGACCAGTTGAGTGTTTTTGATGAACGTGACCTGGGCAGAGAAGAGCACCGCCTCAAGCTTGTGGGTAACCGCATTGAATGGCTGCAACGGCGACCGGATTTCGCCCGCAGTATGGAGACGCGTATACACAGCCAACGCAGCCTGCACCAGCAACGGCGTACTGGACCGGCTACTCAATGCCAGCCGGAATGGCCGGATAGATTAGAGCGACCATCCGACCAGCAGGGGTTGCAGTTTGGTGTATTCAATCACACTGGCCTTGATGGATTATTGGATATTGAGATTTTGCCAAAAGCGCAAAAACAGATTCTTGATGCTCCAGGCAATATCGATATTGCCAGCTTGCCAGTCGACAGCACCCTTTTGTATAGCGGCTTTATCCATGTACAGACAGAAGGTGATTATCGTTTTCGGGTTGGCGCAGGGCAGGTGGCTTGTGTGAGTGTGGACAAAACCCGCTTGCTTTCTCAATCAGGTAAAAGGGCCGGGGCGGACGAGGTCAGCATCTGGCTGACGGCAGGTTATCATTTTATCGACCTGCGGTTTTTAACAGCCTCGTTACAGTCGGTGCCCGTTTTGGAGTGGATCACTCCCGGGATGCGTCAGTGGTGGTGGAAACCGGTTCCAGCGGAACGTTTTTTCCAGGGAGAGGGCGGCTAAACTGCAACTCGCGGTGTAAACGGTATACGGATATTGATGGTCAGACCATGCGGGTCGGTATTTTTCAAGGTGAACGAGTGCCGGGAACCGTAGATGGCCTTCAGACGGTCCCGCGTATTACGTAAGCCGACACCCTTGGCATCCGGGATGCGGCCGTCAACCAGTTTTACACCCGGCCCGTCATCGCTGACTTCGATCAGCAGGTCACCGGCAAATACCCTAGCTGCAATCTTCAGGTGACCACCATATTCGGAAAGGGCAATACCATACTTGATCGCATTTTCGATCAATGGCTGCAGCAGCAAACTGGGGATCATCGCGCCTTCGGCATCATTTTCAATGTCCAGTTCCAGCGAAAGTCGTTCCTCAAAACGAACTTTTTCGATGTCCATATACAGGTTGAGTGCCTTGATTTCCTGTGCCAGGGTGATTTTCTGCATCGGATCGTTATCCAGTGAGTAGCGCAGAAAGCTGGATAGCCGGGTTACCATGCGGTTGGCGAGTTCGGTATTTTGCTCCAATACCAGTGTGGAAATTGCATTCAGGGTGTTGAACAGAAAATGCGGGTTCAGTTGGTAGCGCAGCATTTTCAATTGCGCTTCATGTGCCATTGCAGCCGATTTCAATGCGCTTTCACGGACTTCCTGGAAAACGCGGTAGGACTTGACCGCAAAATACAGCACACTCCATATCGCCATGATGGTAATGCTGCCCAAGTTGCTTTCGACAAATGACACCCGTTGATATAATTCTGCGGCGTCACCCAATTTTTCATAGTAGGCACCATCATCGCTCATCTTTTCTATCCAGCCCCAGTAAATATAACCCCGGGCTCTTAACCACAAATACCCTGCCAGTGAAGTGCCTGTGATGAGGCCAATGGCTTGAACCCAGATTGCGCGATCCCACAGGAACTGGTACAGGTAACGCAAAGCAACGGATATGAGCATGCCGATGACGGTAATGATCGCAACGTAGATGGCATAATTGGGGGCCACCCCCTCGAGTATCATTGCAGTATAAAGATACTTGCCAACGATTCCCCACAACGCCCAGCCGCCGAGGTGAAATACCCAGAACATGTTTGCGTTGTCTTTTATTATGTTTTTAAATTTCACGTGGCGATTCTACACTTTAAAGAGCGGGCAGGAACGCGACTCATCTCCGCTTTAATGCGGTTTGTCTCAAAACAGGCTCAGGTGGTTATAAATAACGGTGGTTCGAACATGAGCACCGCTGTTTACAGGTAGATTCGGGCACTGCTTCAGTCCTTGTGTGAGCACTGCCAGTGCCAGGCATCCCGGCACATATCATCGAGTGTACGGGTGGCCTTCCAGTTAAGAAGCTGACCAGCGAGGCTGGTGTCTGCCCAGCAGCGGGCGATATCTCCCGGTCGTCGCTCGATGATTTGATACGGGACTTTGCAACCATTGGTGATTTCAAAGGACTTGATCATTTGCAAAACAGATACACCGTGTCCGGTACCGAGATTGACGGTCAATAATTGTGGATGATCTTGCAACTGCTGCAACGCCGCGACATGCCCGTCGGCGAGGTCCAGCACATGAATGTAATCCCTGACACCGGTACCATCATCGGTGTCGTAGTCGCCGCCAAACACACTCACTTTATCTCTGAGACCTGCTGCAGTTTGTGATATGAACGGCATCAGGTTATCCGGCACACCGGTGGGGTCTTCACCCAACAGACCGCTCTGGTGGGCGCCGACAGGGTTAAAGTACCGCAGGCGGGCGATGCTCCATGGCTGGTCCGCCTGCTTCGGCGCCTGGTACAAATCAGCCAGGATGTTTTCAATCATCAGTTTTGACGCACCATATGGGTTTGTTGATGAGCGTGGAAAGTTTTCCGTGATAGGGACGCTGGCCGGGTCGCCATAAACGGTACAGGACGATGAAAATACAATTGTTCCAAGCCCTGCAGCCTGCATCGCTTTGAGCAAGCTGATCGTGCCGCCTACATTGTTGTCGAAATACAGCAATGGTCGTTTTACCGAGTCGCCGACCGCCTTTAAACCGGCAAAATGCATGACGGCGCTTATCGTGTGGCTGGAAAAAACGTCCTTGAGGATCGCGTCGTCGCGGATATCGCCTTCAATGAATTTCGGGGAGCGGCCACTGATACGACCGATCCGATCAATTACGGAAGCTTTACTGTTGCAAAGGTTGTCGAGCACGATCACTTCGTAACCGGCATCCTGTAAACAAATACAGGTGTGCGAACCAATAAAGCCTGTACCGCCAGTGACCAGAATTGTTCGGCTCAAACTGTTGTCCCTCGTTGATCTGATTGATTGAACGCCGCCCATTATATCGGAGGCAAGCCAAGCGTGCAGTGTGGATGGGCCCGCTGATTGATCCCACAGATAACGGCCGCTGGGCTATACTGTTCGTCTCTCAAAAAGCAGTCTTTATTTATGAAAATACTGGTGACCGGCGGCGCCGGTTTTATCGGCTCGGCACTCATTCGTTATCTGATTAACGAAACTGGCTGTTATGTAATAAATCTGGATAAATTGACCTATGCGGGTAATCTGGATTCCCTCGCTGAGGTCGCGGAATCAAGTCGCTATCAGTTTGAGCAGGTCGATATATGCGACCGGGAGGCGCTGGACCGCATATTTGAAACGCATTGCCCGGATGCTGTCATGCACCTGGCGGCAGAAAGCCACGTGGATCGCTCAATCGACGGCCCCGGGGATTTTGTGCAGACAAACCTGGTCGGAACGTACACCCTGCTCGAAGCCGGCAGGCGATACTGGTCGTCTTTGGACAACACCAGACGCGGTGCATTTCGGTTCCTGCACGTTTCAACCGATGAGGTTTACGGGGATCTGGCCGGAAGTGACGACCTGTTTCTGGAGGACACCTCTTATGACCCCAGCTCCCCCTATGCGGCCACCAAGGCAGGCTCTGATCACCTGGTGAGGGCCTGGTTTCGCACCTTCAAATTGCCGGTGCTGGTGACCAATTGTTCAAATAATTACGGGCCCTGCCAGTTCCCGGAAAAACTGATACCGCACATGATTTTGAACGTCCTGAAAGGTAAAGCATTACCGATGTATGGCGATGGCTGCCAGATACGGGATTGGTTGTATGTTGAAGACCATGCTTCCGCGCTCTACCGGGTTTTGCAATCGGGCGAGCCGGGTGAAACTTACAACATCGGTGGTCTGAACGAAAAGAAGAATATCGATGTGGTCAAGGCAATATGCAGGATTTTGGACGGGCTTGTGACCAAAAAACCACAGGGCGTGGACCGGTTTGAGGAGTTGATCACGTTTGTGAAAGATCGTCCAGGCCATGATGAGCGTTACGCAATTGATGCCAGTAAAATCAATTCTGAACTGGGCTGGGCACCTGCAGAGAATTTTGAGTCCGGTATCCATAAGACAGTGGTCTGGTACCTGCAGAATGAACCGTGGTGGCAACGTGTCGTCGATGGCAGTTACCGCCTGGAAAGGATTGGTCACGGTAAATAACCCGGTGGCAATCATGTGCAATCAACTGATACCAACGTGATCCTGTGCAACGGTGACCCGGTACTGGTCTGATTGAAATGGGATTGTGCCATGCCACATATAGGGTGGAAACAACACCATCATGCCTTCTTCAGGTTGCACGTACAGGTCTGGTTCCAGTGGTTCAATGGCCTTGAACCCCGGTTGTCCGAATGTGACCCAACCCTGGTGCTGCGGGTCGTTTTTGCGGATCACGTCAGGCAGTGAAACATAGTACGGGCCACTGTACCAGCCTTCAATATGGTGATGATTCAAGTGGTAGCCACCGGCAGGGTTGCGGATTGACCATCAGCCGGTGAAAGCAATATCGCCGGGGATTTTGCTCAGTGTCGGGTGGGTTGGATCGGGTTTCAGGGTGGCAATGAATTCAAGGATCTGGTTTTTCATCGCCTGTTTTAACAGTTGAATACTGTGTTGGTCGACGTTGAACAGGTGATCGGCTGTCTGTGTGCCTCCCTTGACGGCTTGATGCAGGGGGTGTTGCTTGTCAAAGTGCCATTTCTCGAGGTCGTGTAGTAATTCAGCGTTGAACTCCTTGAGGTCCCGGTATCCCGGCGGTGTGTCGATCTGGCCCGATCAGTCGCAGCCGGGTTGACCAGGGTCAATTGCAATGGCATTGCAGCCCGCAGGGCAGTGTCTGGACAGGACAGAGCAGGCTTCCTGTGGTCTGACGCTACATGAACTCCCTGTCGTGCAAAAAGGCCGCATGTTTTGGAGCCCGCTTTGTCCGACTCCATTCTTCAATCATCGCGGGCGCGACTTCATGCAACTTCTCCAGCACGCCATCGTGTGCAATGTTGGTGCAGAGTTCCAAGCGGTGTCCGTTGGGGTCGAAAAAGTATATCGATTTGAAGATAAAATGGTCAGTCGGGCCTACAACTTCAATACCGGCGGCCTCGATCCGTTGCTTGGCGGCCAGCAAGGTATCCATGTCTTCAACTTCAAGGGCAATATGTTGCACCCAGTTTGGTGTGTTCTCATCACGACCCGTTGCGGGTGAATTTGGAAGTTCAAAAAATGCAAGCACGTTGCCCTGACCTGCGTCCAGGAAGATGTGCATGTAAGGGTCAGGTTCTTTGGTGCTTGGTACATGGTCTTCCGCAATGGCCAGAACTAAATCCATGTCCAGTATGTCCCGATAAAATTCGACCGTCTCCCTGGCGTCATTGCAACGATATGCCACGTGGTGGATTTTTTTGATATTCATCATGCCTCCTTTGACCGCCTCAGGCGGCGTCATCCGCGTTTAACACGCCGCGACGCAGTTGATCGCGTTCGATAGATTGAAACAAGGCCGTAAAATTGCCCTCTCCAAATCCCTCGTCTTTTTTGCGCTGGATGAACTCAAAAAATACCGGTCCGACCATGGTTTCAGAAAAGATCTGCAACAAAAGGCGCGGGTCCCCATCTTCGGTTGACCCATCAAGCAGAATTCCACGTGACATCAGTTCATCCACTGGTTCTGCGTGACCTGGCAGTCGTTCTTCCAGCATCTCGTAGTAGGTCTGGGGCGGGGCGGTCATAAAGGGCAGTCCTTTGGCTTTAAGGGCATCCCAGCAACCGAATAGGTCGTCGCAGATCAGCGCAATGTGCTGAATGCCTTCGCCGTTATATGCCATCAGGAACTCTTCAATCTGTCCGCTGCCCTTGCCGGCCTCTTCGTTCAGGGGGATTCGGATTTTGCCATCAGGGGCCGTCATGGCTTTTGAGCGCAGACCTGTGTACTCGCCCTTGATGTCGAAATAGCGGATTTCGCGGAAATTGAAAATACGTTCGTAATAGTCTGACCAAAAACCCATCCGGCCACGATAGACGTTGTGGGTCAAGTGGTCGATGAGTTTGAAACCACAGCCTTCAGGATTCCGGTCAACACCTTCAAAAAACTCAAAATCTATGTCATAGATACTTTTTCCGCTGCCGTAGCGATCGATAAGGTAGAGGGGTGCCCCGCCAATTCCTTTGATTGCCGGCAAGCGTAATTCCATCGGCCCGGTGGGTATGTCAACTGGTTGGGCGCCCATTTCCAGTGCCCTCGAGTAGGCTTGATGGGCGTCTTTTACCCGGAACGCCATCCCGCACGCACAGGGTCCATGTTCTTCCGCAAAATATGACGCCAGGCTGCCCGGTTCCTGGTTGAGAATGAAATTGATTTCACCCTGACGGTACAGCGTAACGTTTTTGGATCGGTGCTTTGCAACCGCTTCAAACCCCATCAATTCGAATACCGGCTCTAATACGCCCGGTTCAGGTGACGCAAATTCAACAAATTCAAACCCGTCCAGACCCATGGGGTTTTCATAAAGATCGGTCATTGTGTTCTCCGTACAATAGGATGCTACTTTACACGCTCTGAGTTACCGCCGGTTGACAATGGTCAACCAAGGCTGATTTTTCCCGGTTCAACAAACATTATCTCACGCATGTTTATGGCTGTCGCGGTCTTGAGTATTAAAGCCATTACAGACTATGATCAGACTATGCCGGTAATCAATGAAGCTGTACCCGTGGTTGATTTTTCACGCCTGTTGAATAGAGAGGAGGATACAAACGCTGCCGCAACCATCCACCGGGCTTGCTGTGAGTCCGGGTTCTTTTATCTGCAGGATTTCGGCATCGGCGAAGCTGAAATTGACGCGCTTTCAGAAGCGATGCACTGGTTTTTTGCGTTGCCCCTGGTGGTAAAGAAATCCGTTGCCCGCAGTGAGGGGAACAGCCGTGGCTATTACAATACTGAGTTAACTAAAAATATTAGAGATATGAAAGAAGTCTTTGATTTTGGGTGTATAAATGATTCTACAATGCCTGATGATCACCAGGACAACCGCAGTCAGGATGGCTGGAATCAATGGCCCGTATGCGACGGTGACGCATCTTTCAGATCAATCTTGACCCAATATTTTGAACATTGCACTGATGTCGCTTTGCGCTTGCTGGAGGTCGTGGTCGCAAACCTGGGCGCCGATCCTGATATTCTTAAATCAGATTTTCACCCGCAGCACAGTAGTTTCCTGCGTTTAAATTATTATCCGGTTAACGACCCGCTGTCAGTTGGTCAATCCGGCGCTCATAAAGCCGCAGATACGGGTCACATGGGTGTGCATCACCACACCGATGCCGGTGCCCTGACGCTGTTGCTCCAGGATAATGTCGGTGGCCTGGAGATTTATAACCGGGATGCGTGGATACCAGTCCCGCCAATCGCCGGAACCCTGATAGTCAATATTGGTGATATCGTGCAGGTGTGGTCGAATGACCTGTATCGGGCGCCATTGCACAGGGTGGTGGCCAGCACCAGTCGTGATCGTTACAGCGTGCCGTATTTCTACAACCCTGCCTACGCAGCGACCTATGCACCATTGCCTTTTGTCAATGGCAAACAGGCAGAACCGCTTTATTCACCGATCAACTGGGGCCATTTCCGGTTTCATCGCCAACACGGTGACTATCGTGACTTCGGTAATGAGATTCAGATATCAGATTACAAATTTTAGTCACGGTTCTGGATTTTCTCGCGCAGTGCGTTTGTCCGGATCAATATCCCGCAGGGTCACAAGATATAAAATATATGACATAAATGGCATAAACCCTATGAAAAGGTGTAGAATACGCCCGCTGCCAGTTGCGGCGAGTGATTGAGCGTTTACTCTGTACAGGTCGTTACACTTCCTTCCAGATATACCCGGTCCCGTTCTACTTCAGCACAGTCACCATCGGAAGGTGGTTTTTTAATTAGAAATATAGTGAGTTAATTACATGTCAGATACAATCACAGGAACCGTTAAATGGTTCAATGACGAAAAAGGTTTTGGTTTTATTGCTCGTGAAGGCGACCGTGATGTTTTCGTTCACTTCCGTCAGATCCTGGGCGAAGGCCGCAAAACCCTCAAAGAAGGGCAGACGGTTGAGTTCACCCTGGGTGAAGGCGTTAAGGGCCCACAGGCCGAAAACGTACAGCCGCTTTAATAAGGCTCTTTGTACAAAAAAGCCCGGCGGGATTCATTTCCTGCCGGGCTTTTTTTTGTTCCATCACGGCCCCGGGCCGAGCCGTGGGTTTAAAGATCAATCCAGACCGCGGCGCACAAGCAATGGCTGAATGTCAGGATCGCCACCACTAAAGTTCCTGAATAACAGCATGGCGTCGTCTGCACCACCGCGCGACAGCAGGGTCTGACGGAAATGATCGCCGTTTTCACGGCTCATGCCACCGTTTTCCTTGAACCATTCCACCGTATCTGCATCAAGTACTTCACTCCAGATATAGGCATAGTAACCCGCGGAATAACCACCGATGATGTGCGAGAAATAGGTGCTGCGGTAACGTGGCGGTACCATCTTCAATGCAACCCCGGCCTGTGCCAGAGCAGTCGCTTCAAATTCGAGCAGGCCTTCAGCATCGGGCACCTCTTCGGGTGCCATCTGATGCCAGGACTGATCGAGCAGTGATGCGGCGAGGTATTCGGTTGTTGCGTAGCCCTGGTTGAATTTCTGGGTGGCTAAAACCTTGTCCAGCAACTCGACAGGCATCGCCTCGCCGGTTTCATAATGTACGGCGTAATTGGCGAGGATTTCCGGCCAGATACTCCACATCTCATTGACCTGTGAAGGGTATTCAACAAAATCACGGGGTACCGAGGTTCCGGAGAAGCTGGGGTACTTGACGTTTGAGAACATACCGTGAAGCGCATGCCCAAACTCATGGAACATGGTTGTTACTTCATCAAATGTCATTAAGGTGGGTTCGCCTTCCGGCGGCTTGGTGATATTCAGGTGATTGGCGACTACCGGCTGTGTGCCCATCAGGTTTGACTGACTGACATATGCATTCATCCATGCACCACCTCGTTTGGATGGCCGTGCGTAAAAGTCAGCAATAAACAGTGCCAGCGTTGAGCCATCAGCATCGAATACTTCAAATACGCGAACATCCGGGTTGTACACAGGTAAGTCAAAGCGCTCCTTGAAGGTCAGGCCGTAGACCTTTTCTGCAGCGTAGAAAACACCTTTTTGCAACACATTATCCAGTTCAAAGTACGGGCGGAGTTGTGATGCGTCAAAGTCATAGCGTTGTTGACGAACTTTCTCGGCGTAGAAGTCCCAATCCCAGGAAGCCAAGTCAAAGTCACCGCCTTCAGCATCGATGATCTCCTGTATATCGGCAGCTTCACGTTCGGCATTGGCGACGGCTGCGGGGGCCAGTCTGGCGAGCATTTCGTTAACAGCGGTGGTGTTGCGGGCTGTTTGGTTTTCCAGGCTGTAGGCAGCGTGATTCTCGTAACCGAGTAGCTGGGCGCGCTCAGCACGTATTTTAGCCACGCGGGTTAAAATTTCACGGTTGTCAAACTCGCCCCCGTGGCTGCCACGCTCGAGTGATGCTTCCATGATCCGCTGGCGCAGTGCACGGTTCTCCAGCGATGAAAGGGGAGGTTGCTGACTGGTATTCCGCAGTGCCAGGACATATTTGCCTTCGAGGTCCATGGCGGTTGCAGCTTCTGCAGCGGCTTCAATCTGGGCATCAGACAGGCCCTGTAACTCTTCACGGCTATCTACAATGACCGCTGCTGCGTTGACTTCTTTCAGTACATTTTGGCTGAAGTCAGTCTGCAGTGATGCAAGTTCCGCATTCAGTGCCTTGAGGATTTCCTTGTCATCATCGGAAAGCCTCGCACCGGCACGTATAAAATCCTTGTAATTCTCTTCTACAAGGCGATAGGACTCAGGGTCGAGCTCCAGATCGTCACGTAAATCATAGATTGCCTGCATACGCGCAAACAGCTTGCCGTTGAGTAAAATCTTATCCCGGTGTGCGGATAGGATTGGTGCCAACTCGCTGCGGATCGCCTGCAGTTCGTCGTTTGTATCTGCTGCCGTCAGCGCAAAAAATACGCGGCTAACACGGCCAAGGGTCTGTCCCGACACCTCAAGTGGTATCAGCGTATTATCAAACGTAGGCGGCTCAATTTGCTCAGTAATGGCCTCAATCTCGGCCAGTTGTTCCGCCATACCGCGCTCAAATGCAGGCATGAAATGGTTGTTGTCAATTTGGTCGAAAGGCGGGTATTTAAAATACAAAGTGCTTTCGGTAAAGAATGGATTATTTTCCATCGATGCGGATTCGCCAGCGGCCTGTGCAGGTTGTTCAGCTTCTGCACTTGCCAGTTCCTGATTGTCGTCGGTTTTTGAACAGGCAGCTACAGTGAATATCATCACCGTGCTCAGTGCGAGTGATATGCGGGATTTCATTGAATGGTTTCCTTGAAGGCTTAAACAGCCGCACATTTTACCTCAATCAAGGCCTGAGTGCTCGCCTAGCCGGCATATTTCACCAGTCGCTATCAGGCCTGGTCATAATTACATGAATCAATTGAATTAATTGAC
>Ga0114950_10003272_pt1 | contig 12470 bp, 14 predicted proteins | sample N075metaG_FD_83503 | JGI IMG/M metagenome (GOLD analysis project Ga0114950, IMG submission 83503) | Deep subsurface microbial communities from Kermadec Trench to uncover new lineages of life (NeLLi) - N075 metaG | ecosystem: Environmental > Aquatic > Marine > Ocean trench > Sediment | place...
AAATGCTTCCCTGCGTTGGACCGCAAAGGATCGCGCCTGCGTCAATATGAAATCTTGTCCCTATATAGAATTTTACACATTTGACAAAAAGGGTCGGCAAACGAAGGCAATAATAAAATGGCCTGCGAGAGAGAAGCTGAGAGCCATTATATAAAAAAGTGACGTTAAGGGGACCTCTTAGGAGCCTGAAAAGCCTGAACCACATCCCCGCTTGTAGCCAGAAGGGGCCTGTTGCCCAAAGGGATGGAGAAGAGTTCCGGATATTTATTTTGAGTTTTCCCCCTGGTTACATTAACAGCCGCGCTTCCAAATTTAATCCATGGGACTAACTAAATGTAGTCAAGAAAAGATTTGACCCCTTAGTCTAATTCATCTCCGCTTGTTCGGGGCTTGTGGGCATGTCTCCGAGGATCAGGGTCACGCCTTTTTCGCCCAGCTCCTTAACCTGGATCCCCTTATTATGACGCAATTCAAACATCCTGGCAAAGACGTCCGAGTCAATCCAGTGTTCGCCGCCCTTTTCCTGGATCATTACCATAAGCGCGACAATCAGTTTTTCAATATTTTCATCCATACATTATTCTCCGATCATTATTATTTTTAACCCCGCCATGGGTTCTATTCGGCGCGGCGCTAACTTTTATCCGGACCCAATACCAATTGATATCCTTTTTCCCGGACCGTGACAATACGCACAGGCTTCTTTGGGTTTTTTTCAAAATATTTTCTCAGTCTGGCAATAAAGTTATCGATTGTCCGCGTTTCCGTGTCAGAAGTGTAACCCCATACCTTTTCCAGCAACTCCTCTCTGGAAACCACCTCGTTTTTTTTGGAGGCCAAAAGGTTCATGACCAGCGTTTCTTTGGCGGTGAGATGGAACTCGCCCGAATTTCCCCTGGCCTTTCCAGTGTCAAAATTGATCCACATTTTTCCGAACCTGAATATTTCCTTGTTGCGCACCGGCTCCTTGTACCAATCCCCGCGCCGGAGCATGCCCTTAACCCTGAGAAGAAGTTCCGGCAGGTGAAATGGTTTTGTAAGATAGTCGTCAGCGCCCAATTCGAATCCTAAAATCCGATCCTCATCCGTCGTTTTCGCCGTGAGCATCAGGATAGGGAAACGAATATTGGTTTCTCTGATTTTCCTGGCCACTTCAAGTCCGCTTAGTTTCGGGAGCATCAAATCGAGGATCATCATATCAAACCCTCCTTGGGAAAAATAATCGAGAGCAGACTCGCCGTTTTCCGCCAGCGCCATGTCGTAGCCTTCTCTTTCCAGGTTGAACATCAGCCCTTTGGAGATGTGCCTTTCGTCTTCCACTAGCAAAATTTTCTTAGCTGGCGCCATAATTTATTCTCACAGGATCAGGGTCCATCCTTAACTGGCATTTTCTTTATCAGGATCAAGGGGCAGTGACACGGCAAAAGTGGAGCCTTTTCCCTTTCCCTGGCTGTACACTTCGATTTTACCTTTGTGGTTTTTAACGATCTCGCGGGAAATAAACAATCCCAATCCAGCGCCCTCAACGCCCTGAGTTTCCTTATCTTGAACTCTGTAGAACTTGCGAAAAATTTTTTTCAAATCCTTTTTAACCAACCCGACGCCGGAATCGATAAACTCGATAACGCAGAATTTTTTTTGCGCCGTCACGCGGATGGTAATGGGGCCGCCTTCTGGCGTGTAACGCAGGGCGTTGCTGAGCAGGTTACTGAAGACCATCCGTATGGCCCGTTTGTCAGCGTGCAGGGTGGGGGAATCCTGGATATCCAGGCGGGCCTCGCAACCCCTTTCCTTAAACTGCCGTTCATATGCTTGCAACAACTCCTTAAGAAACTGCTCTATCTCCAGAGGGGCCAACTGAGGTTGCATGCTCTTGACGTCAGATTTTCCCGCCTCAAGAATATTCTCGATCAGCCCAGCCAGCCTTTCGGTATCCGTTAGCATGATTTCAATAAATTCCCTGGTCTCCTCGGGAGACACCTTTTGGTATTGCAGTGTCTCCAGATAAAGCTGGATGGAGGCCAAAGGGGATTTCAACTCATGCGAAACGCTGGAGACAAAGGCGCTCTGCAACTGGTTCAACCGGGCCTGCTTGGTCCAGTAAACAAAAATCAGGCACACCCCGGCCAGGATAATCAACATCAAAACACAGCCTTCCAGCAAAATCACCCAGTTAAAATCGGTGGTGAATAACTCGGGCTTGATTTTTTGCGCAAACTCTTTAAACCGCAGGCTATTTTTGATGTACCAGTTTATCCAGACTGCCATAAGGATTATCCAGGCGATCTGAATGCCAACAAAAATAAAGACCGGATGAAATAATAATCGGCGCAGTCTGCTCATCATCGTCTCCGGAAACCACTGGGGTTTCATTATATAAAAATTTGCCGCGCAAGTTCAGCGAAAATAGGGCCTGGAAGCCAGCGCCGCATAAACCAAATGTTACATAACTTTTACATGGCCGCGGCGCTTTTGACTGTAAACTTGCAAAGTCAGGAAGCGTGAGCGTCCTTACCTGAAGAGGGTAAATATCTAATAATTTTGAAAGGGGTCCCAATGGGCGAAGTTAAACATGTCAAACCCGCATATACATTTAATCGCCAGACTTTAGGCGTCTTCATTTTTCTGCACGCGGGCGCCCTGCTTGCCTTTTTCTCGTTTGCATTTTCCTGGAGCGCGGTGGCGCTTATGTTTTTTCTTCACTGGCTGACCGCCTCGGCGGGCATCTGCCTCGGCTACCACAGGTATCTCACGCACCGGAGCCTGGAGTTCCCCAAGTGGCTGGGCTATACCCTGGTGTTGATAGGCACGCTGGCGGTTGAAAACGGCCCCATCAAATGGGTCGGCCAACACAGGATGCACCACGCAGGGTCGGATACCGCCGAAGACCCTCACAACGCCAAAAAGGGGTTCTGGTGGTCGCATTTAATGTGGATGCTGAATATTCATAAGGATTTCGACAACCCCGAACACATCAAAAAATTCACCAAAGACCTTCAGGGTGACAGATTTTACCAGTTTCTGGACAAATACTTTATCCACGTACAGGTCGTTTTTGGATTTATCCTCTTCGCCATCGGCGGCGCTCCCTTTGTGGTATGGGGAATTTTTGTCCGCATAGTCCTTGTATACCATTCCACCTGGCTAGTGAACAGCGCGTCGCATATGTTCGGGTACAAGAATTTTGAGCTCGAAAACGACCTCTCCACAAACTGCTGGTGGGTAGGCGTCGCCGCTTACGGAGAGGGCTGGCACAATAACCATCACGCCTTTCCTCAATCCGCCCGGCACGGTTTACGGCCCATGGAAATCGACGCCACCTGGATTCTGATCTGCCTGTTTAGGAAACTGGGGCTGGCAAAAAATATCAAGGTAGCCACGCTCATACGCCATGAAGAAGAAACGTCCGGTTATTTTAAAGGCGAAATGATTAAAAAGGCCGCCTGACTATTTTATTACCCGCTTCGCGGTCCCGTATAAAATAATAATCCCGTCCCTGGCAATCCTGGGGGCGGGATTTTTTTATTCGCCCTATCCATCCACAGTACACTCTATGTGATAGCCGGAATATTTCCTCAGGTTGATCACCCTGTTTGCAAAAATCAGATACTGCCCCTTGATCCCGGTCAAGCGGTCCGTGAACTCTGCTTCCTTGTCCAGGTTATGGCTGACGATTTTTCCCGGCACAGCCTGGATTGGGTAACGCAACGATCGCGTCTGTTCATCCTTCACGGCATATTTTTTTAAACCCTCCGGAATCCATTGAATAGCCTCGTCCCGGCGAGAGGAGAGATCAGTCTCCGGGATATCTCCCTTCAGCATTTTTCTCCAATTGGTTTTATCCGCCATATTTTTAGCCAGAGCCACCTCGATCAGACCGGCAAGTTTTCTCTCAGGGACTTTTGCGATGATAAGTCCCTGGACCGCCCCCTGGTCTATCCAGCGACTGGGAATATTTGTATGCCGGGTCACCCCGACCTTCACGCCTGAGGTGAGAGAGAGGTAAACAAAATGGGCGACGTTGCAACGGGTCCGATAAAACTCCTGGTCCGCCTCATTGCCATGCTCATGCTCGCAGGTCTCCGGACGCACCGAACACATGGCATTTTCTGGCAGGTCACGCATGCAGGGGAAACAATAGCCGTCGCTGTAGGTCTTTTTGATTTTCCTGCCGCACTCCACGCAGGCGATAATACCCGTAAATTTTATGGTCATCGTTTTCCCTATCGCAGGATTGACGGGGACGGGACGCGCGTCCAAACTTAAAAAATACTCGATAGGGTCCTTTGCCTCGTGAGTCATTTTTTCGACTTGACCGGATACTTTCATGCGCCTCCAAATAATATTGAAAAAAATCTATCGGTTACGGTTTGCCCGGCTTCTATAAAAGTTGAGCGCTAACAGGGCGACGAGGACGGCGAAAATAATGGCGAAGGAATCAAACACAAATAGCGACAATAAAAATAAAATGCAATAGAACAGAACCCGGCTTGCCTGGGAACTTTTAAGAACCATGACCTTTACCCAAAGCATTCATTATAAAACATCCTCAGGCGGGACATGCGGACATCAGGGGAGAACGAAGGTAAACAATTTATAAATAATCATGGCGAGGACGGCGGTGAATGGAACCGTGGCAACCCATGAAACAAATATCACTTTGATAATGCCAATATTCAGGGAAGCCAGACCGCGGGCCATGCCCACGCCGATAACCGACCCTACCAGAGTATGCGTTGTCGAAATCGGCAGACCCATCTTCGAGCAAACAAGGACGACAGTCGCGGCGGCAAACTCCGCGCAAAATCCGCGGGAAGGAGTGATCTCTGTAATTTTCTTCCCGATAGTTTCCATTACTTTTGAGCCCCAGATCATCAGTCCAAACACGATACCCGTTCCGCCCAAAAGGAGTATCCATAGCGGCATGATAACTTTGGACTCGATAGCGCCATTTTGTAAAGTTGCGACTACCGCCGCTAGAGGCCCAACGGCATTGGCGACGTCGTTGGAACCATGCGCAAAGGCGACATAAAACGCCGTGAATATCTGCAGGAACTTGAAAATTTTCTCAGTCGCGGCGTATTGCTCAGCGATGTTTTGTGAAGGGACCATTTTCATCCGGCTGATCAATAGCTTGGTCAACACGAAACCGGCCATGCCCACTCCAGAAGCGATCAACAATGACTCCAGAAAAGACAGGTCAAGAGACAAGTTTTTAAGCCCTTTATAAATCATGGCATTGGCCAGGATGAGCAAGACAAGAAACACCAGATACGGCACGACCCTGATGGCATTTAAAAGAGGGTTCCTGGTTTCAAGAATCTGGGAGGATATAAAGCGAAACATGAAATACGCGACCACAGCGCCCATGGCTGGAGATATAAACCAGGAGGCGACAATTTTACTCATCTTCACCCAGTTGATAGCGTCGGCGCCCCCGGCAATCACGCCGAACCCGACTATGGCGCCGACGACGGCATGGGTGGTCGACACGGGCCAGCCAAGGTAACTGGCAAGGTGCAACCAGATGGCTGAAGCCACCAGGGCGGCTATCATGCCGTAGACGAGGTGTAATGGCTGGTCGGTAAATATATTTGGGTCCAACATCCCTTTGCGGACAGTGTCAGAGACATGGCCGCCGACAAGCACGGCGCCCAGGAACTCAGCCACAGCGGCTACCATCACAGCCTGCCGAAAAGTCAGGGCCTTTGATCCCACACTGGTGCCCATGGCATTGGCGACGTCATTAGCGCCAATATTGCAGGCCATGTAGACACAGGCCAGAATTGCGAATCCGAGCAAGAAAGTGTTTAAGTCCAAAAGAGGCTCCAGGAATTAATTGGCGAGAACATATAAGGAGAGAGTTATTTTGAAATGAAAATGCGTAGCACCTTGCCGATCATTTCCGCTTTGTCGGAGACGCCGCCAAGTTTTTTGTTGACTTCGTTCCAGAGCAGTAAATCAGCCGCTAAAAGAGGTTCTTCCAGAGCAAACAATTTTTGCGCGAGGGTGAACTGGATCTTGTCAGATTCCCATTCGGCGTGAGCGAGTTCTCTGGACCCTCTTTCGATAATTTCAGCCTCTTTGCCGCCAAAAGAGGCTTCCAGTAAAGTTTCCAGTTCGCAGATCAAATCACAGCTTTTAAGAGCGTTCTCCACCACATGGTCCACTAATTTGTTGAGGACCGTAATAACGGGTTCGGGGGTGATAAGATTTTTTATCCGCATCAGCACAGCCAGGTCTTCCACTGCGTCAGCCATATCATCCTGGACTGAAAGCAGGCGGTCAAAGTCCCGCTTGTCCACAGGCAAAAAAATAGTTTTTGAAATCTGACTGCGGATTTGGTCCTTAATAATGTCGGCCTCGTGTTCAAACCGGATAATTTTCTCGGAAATATCTAAAATGCCAGCATAATCCATTGCCTGCTGAGCTTTAAATAGAGGCTCTATCAATTTAATGCAAGCTCTGACTTTTTCGATATGGCCAGTCAAAGGTTTGAATGGAGACTGGGCGAACATTGAGAGGATGGACCGCATGACAACTCCTGAAAACTAAAATTAAATATTGTGACTTTCCTGGTATTTAGAGAAAACTGCTACCATCACAAGGCTCAATTTATGCTCTTCTCAATATATTTGCAAGTTAATATTATGCCAGCCTTGAACAAGGCCAGCCCTACCGCAAGATTTTACCCGCCCATAAAACTCAGCCAATCATCCAGGCTCTTGACTTGCAAATAATGGTTGTCGCGCCGGACGTCGCCCATAGGGGCCGAGTGTTTGCCGCCATAATTATGGCCGGGATAAAGGATGGTATCGCTATCGATCTTAGACAATATTTGCGTGAGAGTTTCGTACATCACTTTGCTGTCGCCGCCGGGAAGGTCAACCCTGCCGCAACCCTGAAGAAAAAGAGTGTCGCCCGCCAGCAGGTTGTCCTTTATCATGAAACATTGCGAGCCGGGCGTGTGCCCCGGCGTGTGCATATAGGAAATTTCTATCTCGCCAACCTTTGACGTATCCCCGTTGTCCATGAGCCGCATATCGGACTGGGAAACGCCTGTCACTTTTTTCAATCCCTCGGCCTCATGCTTGTTGACGAAGATGGGGACAGGGTTTTTTTCCATCAGTTCCGGCAAACCCTGAATTTGCATCCCGAAAATAGAGCCGCCCACATGGTCGGGGTGGTAATGCGTGACCAGGGCGCCGGTCAGTTTCATCCCGTCATCTTCGATCATCTTGAGCAAACCATCGATATCCCAGGCGGGATCGATAACGACGCATTCGCGGGTCTGCCTGTCGCCGACCAGGTAAATAAAGTTGGCCATCTGCGCCGCAGAAGGGTCAGACTGGCCCAGATGGACTCCTGACAATAACTGCCTGAAATAAATCCGGTTTTCATCCGCCACATTAAACCTCCCTGAAAATAGCGCTGAATACAACGCCAAATGAATATTCTATTTGAGAGACCGATTTAGAATATGGGCCAAACGCACGCCGGCGCGCCGCAGTTGTTTTTCGACTATCAGCCGTCCTCTGGCAATATACTCGTCAGTCAGTTCGCCCGCATCGGTCAGGGAAAGAGGGTATCCATATTTAACGCTCAGTTCACGCGATTCGTTCGACCAATTTTCAACATAGGACCTGGTCCATTCCCTCATTTCATCATCGGTTGTCCGCGCGTCAAGTTTTTCGGCAAACTGCGCCAGCGTTTCTTCCTCTCGAAAGATCAAACCGCTGTCCCATAGAGCGTGCAGGTTTGTCGCCTTGCCATTAACCAGGACGTCTATTTTATTGCCGCCGCGGTCGACAAGGTTGCCAAGATGCATCGGCTGATGAATATCCCCCACCAGATGGACCAAAAATTTTAGCGCGTCTTTCCTGGCAAAATAAAAGAGCCTCTTGTTTGCGAGGACCTTTTCAAACTCCCTGATCTTTTCCGTGACGCATTTTTTTTCAGGGCAATCCCTGGTTTGGTCATACGTCCATTTACCGGCCTCGATGTTCGTGTGATGGAGGACGTCGGGCTTGCGGGGGCCGCGCTTAATAACGTCGGCCCAATTAGCGACAAGCGTCAAATATTTTATGTTAAAATTCTGATGGATGATTGCGCGTGTCCTCGGCAAAAGACGGATCTGCGCAATCTCACAGACAATACGATGGCCGTCTGGCCCCCAGGCGGTAGCCATTTCCGCCGAGAAGATCAGCGTTAAAGCCAGGAAACCAGGAAGCCATCGATTTAAGACCGGTCTGCGTCTGCCCTGCAGTTTATTTTTTAATGATGCGCGCATAAATATTTTTGCCGGTTAACGCCCTGCCGCTACCGGCGTAAGAAAGACCGTTTCCCTTGAAATCCATCGTTTCGATCTATCATACCATCCGGTTTTGGACGCTGATAATTTTCCTCACCGTTGGGTTCGCTACCGTTTCCGCCATCGGCGGCATTTTTGACCGGAGCGGGAATTTTTCGCATCAGATGGCGCAAATCTGGAGCCGGTTAATATGCCGTTGCAATGGCATCCGCGTCACCATCACGGGTCTGGAGAATGTCCGGCCCGATCGGGCGCAGATATTTGTCGCCAACCACCAGGGCTATTTCGACATCTTTGCCCTATCCGGCTATCTGCCTGTCCAGATCCGCTGGATGGCAAAATCAAACCTGTTCAGTATCCCGTTATTTGGGTTGGCAATGAAAGCGGCGGGGTATATCAGCGTCAACAGGGACAGCCGGAAAAAGGCCTACCAATCTTTCCTGCAGGCCATTGAGAAACTGAAGTCGGGATCTTCAGTGGTCATATTTCCGGAAGGCACGAGGTCTCTGGGCAATGAGCTTGGGGCTTTTAAAAAAGGGGGACATCTTCTGGCGATGCGGTCGCAGGCCCCTATGGTGCCAGTAACGATAATCGGGACCGGCAAGATCATCAAAAAAGGGAGCGGCCTCATCCAGCCAGGCCCTGTCCGCATTATCATCTCGCCGGCCCTGGAAACAAATGACGCCCCCAGGAAAGACGGCGAGACGGCGCTCAACGATATAAGGGAAATTATCCGCCGCAACCTTGCGGATCATCCCGAAAACTAAAAACGCTCTCCCAGGGTTTAGCCGCGCCTGGCGTCATTTTTTTTCTTTGTCAATAAATTCCCATATCTGCCGCGGGTGCTCGCGCAGGTCTTCTATATTATGCCAGATATTGCGGATCATCCCCGTTTTGTCGATGATGAAAGTCGTCCGGTCAACTTTCTTGACCATCTTTCCCAGGTCGTCTTCTTCCTTGACGACGCCGTAAAGTTCGGTCACTTTCTTATGCTCATCGGCAAGCAGGGTGAACCCCAGCTGGTAGACTTCTATGAATTGCTGGTGCATGTTGACGCCGTTCCAACTGCACCCCAGCAGTTCCACTTCGCGGGTTTTGAAGCGCCGGTTCCATTCGTTAAACCCCACCATCTCGCGGGTGCATTCAGGACTGCTGTCAAAAACATAAAAAGCCAGGACGACCCATTTTTTATCCTGGAAATCCTTGAGGCTGACCATCACCTTTTCCTCGGCGGAAGGGCTGGTCGCGCCCGCCTTATATCCGTACACGGCGGGGAGTTCAAACCCCGGCGCGCGGTCGCCCACTTCTAGTAAATTGGACATTAAATGCTCCCTCGAATAATTTTAGGATGAGTATTATTTATCGCCAAAAGCTTTTTTGAGAAGAGGCTCGATCTCGCCCTTGGCTTCCATCTCGTCAAGGATATCCGTGTCACCGTAGAATTCACCGCCGATGAAAACCTTGGGCAGAGTGGGCCAGTTCGTCATCTTGCTCAAGGCGTCCCGTTTACCCATGTCCTCCAAGCAATTGATGACCTCAAAAGGCACGTTGTATTTATCAAAGAACTGGATGGTTTCCTGAGTGAAACCGCATTTCGGGGCAGTCCTGGTCCCTTTACCGTAAATCACTACTTTATGCTTGGTAATCTCATCTTTGATATCTGATTCATGCGACATTTTTTTAATCCTTATTTAATTCAAAAATTATTTATAAAAATTAAACGGCTACCGTTAATGAAGAGTATGGCTGACCCTACAACAAGCGACGCAGTACAGCCGCGAGACTCAAGCGGGCGTGGCAGTTTTGATTTCAGCCGCGTGTATCCGCCCGTCAGCCATCGCGGCGTTCAAAGTCCCTTGCACCAGACGGTGACGCGCCATGACATTCATGCCCTCAAACTTTGGGGATGTGACATGGATGATAAAATGGTCCTGCATCCCTGTTTTATCCATGACGTCCACTTCAGCGTCAGGGATCTCAACTTTAACCAAATCAATCAAATCTGCAATACCTATCATATTAAGCCTGCCTCCTTAAGCACAAAATTCATGACCAACCAAGTTAGAGCTTTGATTCAGCAAATTTAGAAAGGTTCTAAATCATTTTCCTTGCAAATCAACTTATCACATTATACGCGAACCGCCAATTATTAGCGCATTTTAACAAGAAGATTGGCATTGGTTGATAAAATTTTGTATAATTAACGAATCGCAGTTGAGCAAATCTTATCTAATAGTATAGTGATTATTATCCCATTCGATTTTTGGAGAAAATACTGATGACCGCTGTAGCCGATTTTATTAAAATCACCCCTAATGCCGCCGAGGAAGTAAAAAAACTTATCGAGGCTGAAAACAAATCTGAAATAGGCCTTCGATTAGGCGTGAAAGGCGGAGGTTGCTCCGGCCTGTCATACGACCTCGGCTTTTCTCCTACGAAGGAAGGGGATACCATCATGGATTCCCATGGTTTCAAGGTTTTCATGGACGCTAAAAGCATTATATACCTAAAAGGCATGCAGTTGGATTATCAGGGCGGCTTGAACGGCAAGGGTTTTGTTTTCCAAAACCCCAATGCGGCCTCCACCTGCGGTTGCGGCGAATCCTTCTCTCTGGCATAAAGCCGTTTTTTACCTATGGCAGTCTCTACCAGCGCTGAAAATGAATATATACAGGTACGGGGAAGTTGCGGGTATTTTGAGCTTGATGACCGCCTCCTTATCTCCGTTTTCGGCGAGGACACCCTGTCTTTTCTGCAAACTCAAACGACTAACGACGTATTAAGCCTCGCTATCGGCGAGGGGCAAAACAACGCCATTACTGATCGCAAGGCGCGCCTGTTGGCGGCTTTTTCCATCCATAGGGACGGGCAAAATTCCGTCCTTATCCTCATCGATAAAAAGCAGGGCGAGGGCGTCATCGACCTGCTTGAAACTTACCACTTCAGCGAAGCGGTCAGTTTTGACCCTGCGCCGCCGCAGGGTTTTCTTATCGCCATCCAAGGCCCGAAAAGCCCGGCCCTAATGCAAGAGCTGATTGGCGCGGCGCCCCCTGATAAAATCAACGGTATTCAGACAGCTTCCTTACTGGGACAGGAAGTCCTGATTATAAATAAAACATTTACCGGCGAAGAGGGCTATATTCTAGGCGTCCCGCAGTCCGCTAAAGAGAAGATTTTATCGCGCCTGCTGGAGGCCGGGGAAAAATTCGGGCTTGGCGAAACAGGACCCGAGGCCCGGGAAATCCTGCGGGTGGAAACGGGCCTCCCTGTTTATGGCCAGGATATGGACGCGAAACATATCCTCCCTGAAACCGGCCTTGAGCATAGTTCCGTGAGCTATAGCAAGGGCTGTTATATCGGCCAGGAAGTTATAGCCCGCATCAAAACGTACGGGTCTCCCTCATTCGCGCTTATGGGATTGATCCTCGGACAGGACAATCTCCCGACGCGCGACGCCACGATCAAACTCAACGCAAAAAAAATTGGCGTTATTAAAAGTTCGGTATTTTCCTATTCTCTGCAAAAAAATATTGCGTTGGCTTATATCCATAAAGAGTTCAGAAGCCCTGACCAGGTCCTTGACGTCAGCATTGATGGCGTAGACTGTAAAGTCACTACCGTCCTTCTGCCGTTCCACCAGACGGTTTCGCGGTCAGACCGCGCGGCCCGACTGCATATGAAGGCTCTGGACATTTATAAAAATGAAGAGTCGCTGGAAGAGCCTGTCGCGCTACTGCGCGAGGCTATTACCCTTGACCCGAAGTTTGCGCTGGGCTACGAGGCGCTGGGCGTTTTTCTTTCCAAACAGAACAAACTGGATGAGGCGATCACGCTCATGAAACGCCTGGTCGAAATTGACCCGGAAGAAATAATGGCCCACTCGAACCTGTCCATCTATTATATGCAACAGGGCAGGATCGAGGACGCGGAGCTTGAAAAAGCGGAAGCCACCGCCATACAGTTTGACAAACTTGTCCAGGAAGGCATCGCAAAAAAATCCAGCAAGCAAGAAAAGGAACGAAAAAAACAGGACAATTTGAGAAAAGTTGATATGTTTAAAGCGGTAATGGAAATCGACGCTATCGACGAGGTGGCCAATTTCGGCCTGGGCGCGATCTATCTCGATACCGGCCAGCATGAAAAAGCCCTCCCCCCCCTG
>Ga0114950_10003273_pt1 | contig 12470 bp, 11 predicted proteins | sample N075metaG_FD_83503 | JGI IMG/M metagenome (GOLD analysis project Ga0114950, IMG submission 83503) | Deep subsurface microbial communities from Kermadec Trench to uncover new lineages of life (NeLLi) - N075 metaG | ecosystem: Environmental > Aquatic > Marine > Ocean trench > Sediment | place...
ATTTTCCACGAATGGTGTAAAACCGGTTGATCTTACATTATTTATTCAATGACAGCAACCGGGCAACGTCCGGTGGAAAATGTGCGAAACAGCATGCCGTGGTTCTACAAAAGGAAATCCCCCCTTTACGTAGGGCGGAGGAAATTTATTATAAAACCCCTGAGGGATGAAGCCCCCCAGCCCCCTTCGGAGAAGGGGGAGCTTGTCGTTGCCCCTTATTTATACACCCAATTTATACACCCATAGTCTGCATGAGTATTTTGCGTTAGCAAACCATATTTCTAGTTCATATTTCCTGCGGGCGTCGCCCGCTCCGGTCTGCGGTCTCCTGCCTCCGGTCTCCAATGTTTTTGTCTAACTGGCTTTTTGAGTTTTGGCGTAACGTTTTCGATCGTTTTCATTCAGCATTTTTTTGCGCAGGCGAATTGCTTTTGGAGTGATCTCCGCCAATTCGTCTTCGTTCAGGAAACCCAGAATTTGCTCCAGGCTCATGATTATAGGCGGAGTGAGGATGACATTAATATCCGATCCAGAGGCGCGCATATTGGTCAGTTTTTTCCCTTTGCACGGGTTGACCACCAGATCATTATCCTTGTTGTTTTCACCGATGATCATTCCGGTATACAATTCTTCTCCAGGACCAATAAACATCGAGCCCCTGTCCTGCAAATTGAATAGAGCAAAAGCGGTAGAGAAACCAGGTTCCAATACGATCAGCGTACCATTGAACCGCTTAGCGATTTCCCCGCAAAAAGGAATGTAATTGTGAAAATTGCGATTGATCACGCCCGTGCCTCGGGTCATGGTTAAAAACTCAGAACGAAAACCAAAGAGCCCTCTAGTTGGAACAACAAATTCCAAGCGAACCAATCCATCCCCAAGCGGAGTCATGTTTTTAAAAGATGCCTTGCGTTTGCCCATTGTTTCCATGACGGCTCCCATACCACTTTCTTCGATATCGAGAATGACGAATTCTTCCGGCTCGTGGAGTACGCCATCGATTTTTTTCATCACAACTTCCGGCCTGGAAATCGCAAATTCGTAACCTTCGCGTCGCATGGTTTCAATGAGAATGGTCAGGTGCAATTCGCCACGCCCAGATACTTTGAAAACATCCTGTACTTCAGTGGTTGCCACCCTTAAAGAAACATTCGATTTGATCTCTCGGAATAGTCGATCACGCAACTGGCTTGAAGTGACAAATTCTCCTTCACGTCCTGCAAAGGGAGAAATATTGGAGCAAAAATTTATCGAAAGAGTGGGCTCGTCAATATGGATCACCGGGAGCGCCTCGGGAAGTTTGCTGTCGGCAATGGTTTCACCAATATCGACTTCTTTCATTCCGGCAATGCCAATGATATCGCCGGTCACCGCCTCTTCAGACTCAACCTGATCCAAGCCTTTGAAAGTGTAAAGTTTGGAAATTTTGAAGGCCTGCATGTCGCCTGACTTTTGAATCAGAGTATAAGGGTTTTTAATATTGACCGTTCCCCGGTTTACTTTGCCGATGGCAATGCGGCCAACATAATCATTGTAATCAATTGACGAGACCAGCATCTGGAATGCAGCGCCCACATCACCGTCATGCGGTTCGACTTTGTCGATAATGAGATCGAGCAGAAGTGTGATATCGCTATCCTCGTCATTGGGCTCCAAACGCGAAATTCCCTTTTTAGCCGAGGTATAAATAATAGAGAAATCCAACTGTTCGTCAGAGGCTCCGAGATTAGCAAACAAATCGAATACCAGGTTGACGGCTTTTTCTGGATCGGCACCGGGGCGGTCGATTTTATTGATGACGACAATAGGTTTCAGTCCGAGGTCGAGAGATTTTTTCAGGACGAATCGGGTTTGCGGCATAGGACCCTCGACTGCATCAATCAGAAGAAGAACGCCATTCACCATTTTCAGAATGCGTTCCACCTCGCCACCAAAATCTGCGTGGCCAGGGGTATCGACGATATTAATCTTGTGGTCTTTATAGCGAATGGCAGCATTTTTGGAAAAAATAGTAATCCCACGTTCTTTTTCCAGTTCGTTACTATCCATGAGGCAGGTGCCAGACATTTCATTGTCGCGAAATGTTCCGCTTTGGCGTAAGAGGCAGTCCACCAAGGTGGTTTTGCCGTGGTCAACATGTGCGATGATGCCTATATTACGAATAAATTTTGGATCCATTTTAAAACGATTCCTTTTCGGCAATAGCCGAAATTAGTTAAGGCCTTAAGGTAAAGCCATTGTGTTAAGTTTATATAATTAAACGAATTTATTACTTATTGAGGGAGGTGTTAGGCAAAGCGCAAACGGATTTTGCGGTATACCAGAGGCCTGGCCAGAAACAGTTTACATAGATGTCTGACCCAGTTGCCGGGACTGTTGAGGAGTAACGTCATTTTTACAATTATTTATTAAATGGGGATAAATAAATTTGGCAATCAGTATAGCACATTGTTTTAGCTTGTGGATAAACTATTGAATCGTATACCATATTGAACGAGACGTTTATGCCAACCGCAACACAATAGTACTGTAATTATGGAACAATTGATTCGAAATTATTGCGATTTTTTAACAATCGAAAAACGCCATTCGGCGAATACAGTGCAGTCGTACCGCCGGGACATATCCAGATTCACCGATACCAACTTGGTGAAATCCCCAGATGCGATAACTACTTCAGTTTTACGGTCCCATTTGATGTTGTTAAGAGAGCAAGGCATGGCCTCAAGCTCCATAGCGAGGTGTTTATCATCGATTAAATCCTTTTGCCGCTTTTTGTGCAACGAAAACTACCTTCAGGAAAACCCAGCTGAAATTCTGGAATCTCCACGATTGTGGCAGAAATTGCCTCGCGTGATATCTCCAGCAGAAGTATCGGCGATTTTGGAGGCTCCGAATCCAGATACATCGATTGGTATCCGGGATAAGGCCATGCTGGAATTGTTGTATGCCACAGGAGTACGGGTATCTGAATTGATCGCTTTAAAAACCAGTGACGTGGACCTCAGAGTCGGTTATCTGCGAACGTTGGGCAAAGGTGGCAAGGAACGAGTGGTTCCTATTGGTGAAATCGCTCAGAACGCAATAGAGGTTTATCTGGAAAAATCGCGAATTATTCTCTTGAGAGGTCAGTTAGCTGACGAGATTTTCGTTTCCCGGCTGGGGAAAAAAATGAGTCGTCAAGGATTTTGGAAAATCCTGAAAAACTATGTTTTATTGGCCAATATCAGCGTGAATGTGTCGCCTCATTCACTTCGCCATGCCTTTGCCACCCATTTGCTGGAGCATGGGGCAGATTTACGAAGCGTTCAGGAAATGCTAGGGCATTCAGATATTTCCAGCACCCAGATTTATACCCATATTTTGGAAAAACGCATGCGTCAGGTGCACGATCAATTCCATCCAAGAGCCCGATAAACCGGGGAATGCGGCCTTATATTTTGCTTGACTGGGTTTCAAATTGGAGATAACATCACCAAATCGAATTCCTTCCTGAAGAATCCTATCATATGGAAATTTAAGGGGTTCTTGTTGCACCCAAGCTGATATGATATTCGATGTTGGTGATATACCAAACGATGGTTTGGAGTTTGATCTTCGCAAGGAGAGGAATTATTTTGACATAAATCAATCTGATTGTTTTTTGTCGAATGATGTTATAATCCATGGCACTCTACGAATGGTTGAGTGGGATGGATATTTTGATGGAACTGTTAAAACTGAACTGACCTTAAATTGCTCCCGCTGTTTGGAGGCTTATAAGTTTAAGGTGAATTCAAAGGTTTCCGTGCATTATGTTCCATTGCAGTCAGTTGAATCGGAAAAAGTGGAACATGAATTGCTTGAAGGGGATATCGACCTGGAAGTTTATCAGGATAAACGCATAAACCTTCAGCAAGCCGTTCACGATCAAATTGTACTTTCTGCGCCGATCATGACTTTGTGCAGTGAAGATTGTAAAGGCATTTGTCCCACTTGCGGGGTTAACAAGAATACAGATGATTGCCAATGTGGTGAGGAGCACGAAACCGATCCGCGTTTAGCCATCTTAAAATCGATAAAAGATAAATTGAAATAGCGGACAACGTCCGCAGGTAATATGACCAAGAGATATTGTTTGCCAGCGTAGAATACTCAAGCTAACTGTGGGTTTATAGTTTAAGAGGGCAAAGGCCTGGATTTGACCGGCCTCCGGTTTCCTGTCTCCCATCACTTAGCCTCTCACGCTAGTGGGTGTAAGTTGCCAAATATTTTATTGGAGCAATATATAATAGTTATCAGGAGGAACAATGGCAGTACCAAAGAAAAAGACATCAAAATCCAGAAGGGGACATCGTCGGTCACACGATAGCCTGAGTATTCCGGCTTATAGTGAATGTTCCCAGTGCCACGAGATAAAACGGCCTCACCATATTTGTCCGCACTGCGGTTTCTACAAGGGAAAGGAAGTTATGGAGGTTGAAGTCGTTTAACCTTTCCTGCAGGGCAATTCTATAGACCAATGTTATACGCCAATCCATGTAGGAAAATGGGTTGGTTCCAACAAGTTTCATAAAATAACAAAATGCCCTCTTCATTAGGTGCCGTAAAACTTCAGACGTCACACTAATACAAAATGTCCCAGCCCGAAAAAGAAATAGAATCTCAGTCCCAGGTGAAGATAGTTGTCGATGCCATGGGAGGCGACTATGCTCCTGAATCCGTAGTGGAAGGGGCGGTCCTTGCCGCGAGGGAATATGGCACCCATATCATCCTGGCCGGAATCACCGACCGAGTGAATGCTGAGTTGGATAAATTTAAGGATCGCGATCAATTGCCTATAGAAGTACTCCATGCCGATGAGGTGGTGGAGATGCATGATGTTCCCGGAAAAGTGATTCGCGCCAAACGCAAATCCTCGATGAAAATTGGCATTGATCTGGTCAAACAAGGTGGAGCCTCTGCTTTTGTCAGTGCGGGGAATACCGGAGCAGTGCTGGCCTATTCGACGGTGATTTTACGGCCTCTCAAAGGAGTGGATCGACCCGCCATTGCCATTCAACTTCCAACCTTGAAAGGGTGTTCGATTTTACTGGATGCCGGAGCTAATGTGGATTGCAAGACCATCCAATTGCTTCAGTTTGGAATCATGGGGCATGTTTTCGCCAAATATATTCTTGGAAAAGAAAAACCGGAAGTGGGTTTATTGAGTATCGGCGAAGAAGACAGCAAAGGCAACGAGGTGACCAAAGAAGCGTTTCAAATGTTGAAGAGAAGCCAAATTAACTTCATCGGAAATATTGAAGGCAATGAAGTTTATCGTGGCAATGCCGATGTTATTGTTTGTGATGGATTTACAGGCAACATCGCTCTGAAGATCAGTGAAAGTTTGGCGGAAATGATTGGAACCAATTTGAAAATTCTTTTCCGTACTAACTGGGCCACCAGGTTGGGTTATTTTCTACTAAAACCGCAATTGCTCCAGTTTAAAAAATCGGTGGATTATTCCGAAACCGGCGGTGCTCCGCTCCTGGGGGTCAATGGGGTGTGCATAATCGCGCATGGCAGTTCTTCCTCTAAGGCAATAAAAAATGCCATTCGCCAGGCAACGGATATGATTGAGAAAAAACTCAATGAACATATCCGCGATGATATCGAATCCAATCTGGAAGATCAGCACCTATGGTCGCGCAAAGGTACCCTGTGGAATCAGATCAAGCATATGGCTTTTGGTCAAGAAAATGGAGATGATGTGAATGCGGTCAATGTTCAGGACACTTCGAATATAGCCGAGATAAAAAAGAGTGGGGAAATCGTTGAAGAAATCCCGGAAATAAAAAACACTGTAGAGAATCAAACGGATTCTTCCGAATCCAATCCTCCTAATAAAGAATAAATCACACAAAAATACATGAATGACCGTCTCTTGTTCAGGGCGGAGATAGCTGGAACCGGTGCTTATCTTCCTGAAAAAATTTTGCGTAACTCGGATCTGGAAAAAACACTGGATACTTCCGATGATTGGATTCAATCCCGCACGGGAATTCAGGAGAGAAGAATTGCCGCAGAAGACGAATCCAGTTCAGTCCTAGCCGCGCATGCTGGTAAATTGGCATTGAAATCGGCGGGGGTGAATCCCGAGGATGTGGACTTGATCATCGTCTGCACATCGACGCCGGATATTTTATTTCCGGCAACTGCCTGTTTCGTGCAAAAGCTATTAGGGGCCATCAACTCCGCCGCCTACGATATTTCGGCAGTGTGTTCCGGATTTGTTTTTGGTCTGTCTACTGGTGAACAATTTATTAAAAGTGGCCGTTACAAACATGTATTGATCATTGGTAGTGAAGTAAATTCAAGAATTGTCGATTGGACGGATCGATCCACCTGTATTTTATTTGGCGATGGGGCAGGTGCAGTGCTTCTGCGGCGTAACGAGGACAAAGAAAATACAGGAGTCCTTTCTTCGCATATTTATTCAGACGGGACTTTATCACATTTGATTGAGGTCCCAGGTAGCATTGGCCGCACCGGCATCAATCAATCTGATATTGACGAGAAGAAATATTGCATCAAAATGGATGGGAGTGCGACCTTCAAGGTGGCGGTGAAGCGAATGACGGATGTTGCAAGAGAAGCTTTGGAATTCAATGGCGCCAAGGTCGAAGACTTGGATTTGATTGTGCCGCACCAAGCCAACAAAAGAATTATTATAGCTGTGACCGAGAAACTAAAAGTGCCAATGGATAAGGTCTTTTTGAATATCAGTAAATATGGCAACACCTCGGCCGCATCCATTCCAATTGCCCTGCATGAAGCCAGGGAATGTGGCCGCATCCAACCGGGTAACCTGATTTTATTGATGGTTGTGGGCGCCGGCTTGACTTGGGGGGCAACACTAATCAGATGGTGAAAATTGCATTTTTGTTTCCGGGTCAGGGGTCACAGTTTGTCGGAATGGGAAAAGACTTTTACGATCAGGTTCCAGCGGCTCGTGAAATGTACGAAGAAGCCAACGATATTCTTCAAGAAGACTTCGCATCCCTTTGTTTTAATGGGCCTGAAGACGAGCTGAAACTGACCCAGAACGCCCAGCCGGCAATCCTCATCCACAGTATAATAGCCTTGAAATTGCTGAGGGAAAATGGTATTAATTCGATACTGGCCGCAGGGCACAGCCTGGGTGAATTCTCTGCATTGATCGCGGCGGGAAGCCTCAGCTTTAGAGATGCAGTCCGCTTGGTACGGCTACGTGGTCAGTTTATGCAGGAAGCTGTTCCGGTAGGGGTCGGAGCAATGGCCGCCATCATTGGCCTACCATTGGAAAAAGTCGAGGCCTTATGCGCTGAGATTTCCAGTGACGATGCTTTGGTACAAGCGGCTAATATCAATAGCTCCGAACAGATCGTAATCGCAGGGCATAAAAATGCTGTCGAAAAGGTATCAGAAGAAGCCAAAAATATTGGCGCCAAAAAAACCATTATTTTGCCTGTGAGTGCGCCGTTTCATTGTCCCCTTATGAAAAAGGCGGAAATCAAACTCGCGGCCGAATTGGAAAAAACCGAGTTTCAAAATCTGTCCTTTCCCATTATTACCAATGTCGAGGCAAAACCCAATTTAGAAGGCGAAAAAGCACGAGATTTATTGCGTCAACAAGTGTGTGCTCCGGTCCGTTGGCTGGAAATCATGGAAACGATAGTCCGCCATAAAATCGATACGGTGGTGGAACTGGGGCCGGGAAAAGTTTTGTCTGGGCTGATGCGTCGATTTAATAAAACTATCAAATGTTACCAGGTGGGGGATAATGCTTCACTTGAGAAAACTCTTGCTGAATTAAAAACCTGATACTCAAGTGGAAGTGACAATGGAGCATGAAGGTAAAATTGCCCTGGTAACAGGTGGTGCGCAGGGAATTGGACTTGATATTGTCAAAGATCTCGCAAAAACAGGGGCTCACGTAATAATTGCTGATATCAATATTGAAGGTGCTGAAAAATCTGCTGAAGAGGTGAGGGCATCCGGTAGCTCGGCAGAGGCTGTAAAACTGGATGTCTCTAATAGTGAAAATGTTAAAGAGGTGTTTGATAAAATTTTCAAAGATCACAAACCTCTGGATATTCTGGTCAATAATGCCGGAATCACCCGCGATGCTTTGATGATCCGTATGAAAGAAGATGCGTGGGATCTCGTTATCTCTATCAACCTCAAAGGATGTTTTCTTTGCGGCCAACAGGCGGTGAAACAGATGATGAAACAGAGAAAAGGTTCCATCGTCAATATTGCTTCTATCGTTGGGGTGATGGGAAATGCGGGTCAAGCCAACTATTCTGCGGCGAAAGCCGGTTTGATTGGCCTAACCAAAACCATGGCGCGGGAAGTGGCGACACGAGGCATTACGGTCAACGCGGTGGCGCCTGGTTTTATTGATACGGAAATGACGCGAGTTCTGGATGAATCCGTTAGGGATAAATTAGTTGAACAAATCCCATTGGCCCGGTTGGGCCTTCCACAGGATGTGGCGGATTGTGTGGCGTTCCTGGTTTCGGACCGGGCCAGTTATATCACTGGCCAGGTTATTAATGTTAACGGTGGCATGTTGATGTAATTAAATTTAGGAGTTAAGAAACTATGTCAGTTGAAGAGAAAGTTAAAGAAATCATAGTCGACCAATTGGGCGTTGATGAAAAACAAGTGTTGTCGGAAGCTTCGTTCATTGATGATTTAGGAGCTGATTCTTTGGATACGGTAGAATTGGTTATGGCTCTGGAGGAAGAATTCGATATCGAAATTCCCGACGATGAAGCAGAGAAAATCGCTAAAGTTCAAAATGCGATCGACTATATTAAGAATCATACTAATTGAAGTTACCCATAACGAACCCCTGTCACTCGTATGAAAAAACGTGTTGTTGTCACGGGAATGGGTATCATTTCGCCCCTTGGGATTGGATTGCAGGCAAATGAGACTGCTGTTTTTTCCGGGGAGTCAGGTGTGGACTTCATTTCTAAATTTCCTACCGATTCCTTTCCAGTCCGGATAGCTGGAGAAGTCCGCGGATTTTCTCCCGAAGACTACATCAGTCACAAAGAAATAAAGAAAATGGATACTTTTATCCATTACTCGGTGGCTTGTAGTCAGATGGCTCTGAAGGATGCGGGTTTTGAGATCAATGATGCCAATGCGGAACGAGTGGGAGTTTTGGTTGGCGTTGGGTTGGGTGGTTTGCCAGCCATTGAAAAATACCACGACATCATGAAGGAACGGGGAGTGAGAAAAATCACTCCTTTTTTCATTCCCATGCTGATACCCAATCTGGCATCCGGGCAAGTCTCTATTCTCACCGGAGCGAAAGGTCCTAATTCCTGCGTGGTGACGGCTTGTGCTACCGGAACCCATTCCATTGGCGAAGCGGCGAAAATGATTCAATACGGCGATGCAGATGTCATGATTGCCGGAGGTACCGAGTCGGTCATCACACCGCTATGCATTGGCGGGTTTCATGCAGCCAAAGCCCTGTCTACGCGAAACGATGATCCCAAAGGCGCTAGCCGTCCATTTGACAAAGACCGGGACGGTTTCATCATCGGCGAAGGTTGCGGAGTTGTTTTGTTGGAAGAGTTGGAGTCGGCGAAAAAAAGAGGTGCGAGAATCTATGGGGAAGTCATAGGCTATGGAATAAACGGTGACGCCCATCATATAACCGCCCCGGCACCAGGGGGGGAAGGTGCGGCACGGTGCATAAACCTAGCTCTTAAAAATGCCGGAATTAATAAGGAAGAGGTGGATTATATCAACGCCCATGGAACATCTACAGGGGCGGATGCTTCCGAAACCGCCGCGATCAAAACTGTTTTTGGCAACCACGCACGAAAATTGGCTATCAGTTCCACGAAGTCGATGACGGGTCATTTGTTGGGTGCCGCAGGAGGTGTTGAAGCAATTTTTACATTAATGGCGATGCAAAAAGGAGTGCTTCCTCCTACCATCAACTACACCACCCCTGACCCTGATTGCGATTTGGATTACGTTCCCAATCAAGCACGAGAGAAGAAGATCCGCATTGCCCTTTCCAATTCATTTGGTTTTGGTGGCACTAACGGGGTTCTTGTTTGCAGAGAATTTCAAAACTAACGGAGTCCACTTCGCATTGAAAGTTTCCCAGATAACCTCCTATGATTTCTGATGAACGCAAGAAAGAATTAGCAAGCCTCCAGGAATCCCTCAACTATAGCTTTAAAGAAATTTGGCTTTTGAACAAAGCTCTGACCCATAAGTCCTACGCCAATGAGAGTAGTGAGGCACTAAAGCATAACGAACGCTTTGAGTTTTTGGGAGATTCGGTGCTGGATCTTGTGGTTAGCGACTATACCATTGACGAGTTTATGGATTATAAGGAAGGCGTGTTGTCCAAAATCCGTGCTTCGGTGGTCAATGAAGCCTGCCTGGCTGATTTGGCCAGAAAGATGGATCTTGGCAGTTACCTTTTGCTTGGAAAAGGCGAGCGGCTTTCAGGCGGTCAAGATAAAGATTCACTTCTAGCAAATGCTTTCGAGGCAGTCGTAGGCTCAGTCTATCTGGATGGCGGTTTTGATTCAGCGTCAAATACTTTTCTGCCGATTCTGCAACCGGAAATCGAAAAATATGCGAACAACCTTTCTTTCCGCGATTATAAAAGTGAACTGCAGGAGTATACTCAAAATAAAATGATGTGTATTCCGACCTACAAAGTAGCCAGGGAAATGGGGCCCGATCATCAAAAAGAATTTGAAGTGGTTGCGTCCATCAAAGGGCAAGAGCATGGAAGGGGAGTCGGAAGGAGCAAGAAAGAAGCCGAACAGTCTGCCGCCAAAGTGGCGTTGCAACATTACTTTAGTGAACCTAAAGAAAATTGAACCTATCAACCTGAATTGATTATGAGCAAAACCAAAGCAAATTTCTGCATCGGTCAACTGATCCACCACAAACTTTTTGGTTACCGTGGTGTCATCGTTGAAGTCGATTTACAATTTAAGGGCTCGGACGAATGGTACGAGGGCATGGCAAAATCCCGTCCACCGAAAGACCATCCCTGGTACCATGTGCGGGTATTAAACGCCCAGCATATGACCTATGTCGCCGAACGTAACCTCGAAATAGACCCGGTCACACAAAACTAAAACAACGGCGGGCCACGCCCGCAGGAAATATAAACTAGAGATATGTTTTGCTAATGCAAGATACTCATGCAGACTATGGGTATGTGTTTAATGGGCAACGACAAGCTCCCCCTTCTTTATAGTTCGTCTTCGCGAACTGATAAAAACATCATGGCTGTGGTATTTTAATCGTCATCGCGAGCCGCTAGAAACGGCGTGGCCACCCAGAGGTTTTGCTTATCCTGGCACGGCATGCCGTGTCTTCACGCAAACCCAAATATGGATTTAACCGGTCTCCGGCTTCCAGTCTCTGTTGTTTTGGCCTCCCGTCTCCGGCTTCCGGTCTCCGTTGGTTTACCTTCCCTCCCGCACCTCTACAAAACAAAATGTTGGATATTTTTAATATGGAAAAGGGCCAATTTGTGCTAAGTTCAATCAAAGTCCGAATATGCGAAAATTAAATCGGGATTTCAAACAGCGAACCACTACACCGGTGCAACCCAGCATGAACAACCAGTGCCCCTCCGCTCGCAAAATCCCTGAACCGTTCTTCGTTGCATCAATAATGGTTATAAGAAATGGAATGGCTAAAGGACGCGGAAGAAATTTTAGATTGGCTAGCTAAATATAAAGATGGCCTTTTAATTATAGGAGCGGTCATTGTGACCGTTGTTGCAGGCGGATGGGCTTTGTTTATGTTTTTTCGCAAGCCACCATCTCCAAAATTTGGTTTGGATGAAAAAGATATTAAAAACCAATTTGAAGCAAGCGATGAAAAGATTTTAAAAGAATTAAATGAAATCAAAAGTTCATTAAAACAGGAAGCCGGAGTAGATCAGAAAACTACTGAAAAAATCAAAGCCCTTGAGCAGGAACTCGCAGGCGTACGAACCAAGCTGGCCAATACAAAAAAGGCATTGGAAGACCGGGAAGAAGTGCTGGCGGAAACTGCAAAGGCTTTAGAAAATGAAAAGTTTAAAACCGTTGTTCCTGAAAAACAATTGGTTGCCGCCCAACGCAAACTGACTGAAGGGAATGCCTCGCAAGCAGTAAATTTGTTTGTCCAGGTTTTGCAAGATGGGAAAACTCGTAACAAAGCGGGAGCGGAAGCGGCGTTTCGTCTTGCCAAACTGGCTGAGGACCGTGTCGAATACCCCGAGGCACTGATGTATTTTCAAGATGCTGTTCAGCTAGCTCCTGACAACTCGCTTTATTTGAATGCGGCGGGGAATATGTTAAGTACCCTTGGAAACTACGATCAGGCCATCGAGCATTATGAGAAGGCGCTCGCCAGTGATCTAAAGACCTTTGGCCCCGACCACCCAGATGTTGCAATTAATTGGAATAACCTGGGAG
>Ga0114950_10003274_pt1 | contig 12469 bp, 7 predicted proteins | sample N075metaG_FD_83503 | JGI IMG/M metagenome (GOLD analysis project Ga0114950, IMG submission 83503) | Deep subsurface microbial communities from Kermadec Trench to uncover new lineages of life (NeLLi) - N075 metaG | ecosystem: Environmental > Aquatic > Marine > Ocean trench > Sediment | place...
AGCCAACACCTTCGTAATCGCCGCCGTCAACGTCGTCTTCCCATGATCAATATGACCAATCGTCCCCACATTCACATGCGGCTTCGACCGCACAAACTTCTCCTTCGCCATCAGCGCTCTCCTCCTATTCGCCTCTGACCTTGGCCACGATTTCCCGCGCGGCGGCCGTAGGGACTTCTTGATATGAGTGGAATTGCATCGTGTAGTTGGCACGACCCTGGGTACGGGACCGAAGATCAGTGGCGTAGCCGAACATCTCCGCGAGCGGCACCATCGCCTTGACGACCCTGGCCTGATCTCGCTGTTCCATCGCTTCGACCTTGCCTCTGCGGGCAGAGAGGTCGCCGATGACGTCACCCATATAGTCCTCGGGGGTGACGACCTCGACCTCCATGATCGGCTCCAGCAATTTGACGCCGGCCGCCGAAGCAGCATTCTTGAGGGCCATCGAACCTGCGATGCGAAACGCCATCTCACTCGAGTCCACGGCGTGGCTCGAGCCGTCGACGAGCGAAGCTTTCACGTCGACGAGCGGGTACCCGGCGAGGATCCCTGCGTCGAGCGCCTGGCGCATGCCCTTTTCCACGGCGGGGATGTACTCGCGGGGGACGTTGCCGCCCTTGACCCGGTCCTCGAACAGGAACCCGCTTCCGGGTGGGAGGGGCTCGAGGTCGACGACGACGTGCCCGAACATGCCGTGGCCACCGGTCTGTCGCTTGAACTTGGCATCGATCTTGTGCACCGCCCGCTTGATGGTCTCTCGGTAGGCAACCTGGGGGCGTCCGACGTTGGCCTCGACGCTGAACTCACGTACCAGGCGGTCCACGATCACCTCGAGGTGCAGCTCGCCCATCCCGGCGATGATCGTCTGGCCGGTCTCCTCATCCCCGTGCACCTGGAACGTGGGGTCCTCCTCAGAGAGCTTGGTCAACGCCTCTCCAAGCTTTTCCTGGTCGCTCCTGGTCTTGGGCTCGATGGCGACCGAGATCACCGGGTCGGGGAAGGTCATCGACTCGAGCTGAATCCGGTCGTTGATGGCGGTGAGTGTGTCGCCGGTGCTGGTGTGCTTGAGCCCGACGGCAGCCACGATGTCGCCGGTGCGAATCTCGTCGACATCTTCCTGACTGGCGGCATGCATGTGGAGCAGGCGCCCGAATCGCTCCTTCTTGCCGTCGACAGAGTTGAGGACCGAATCGCCCTTTTTCACCGTGCCCGAGTAGACGCGCAGATAGGTCAGCTTGCCGACGTAGGGGTCGGTCATGATCTTGAAGGCCAGCGCAGAGAAAGGAGCGTCATCCGAAGGGGGACGTTCCAGGCGTTCTTCCTCGTGGCCGGGCTTGAAGCCTTGTACCGGTGGAAGATCGGTGGGAGCGGGGAGATAGGCGACGACGGCGTCCAGGAGCGGCTGGATACCTTTGTTCTTGAAGGCAGCTCCACACAGTACCGGCACGAAGTCGCGGTTGATCGTTCCCTTGCGAATCACGCGTCGGATCTCGTTCGGATCGAGGTCGTGGTCCTCGAGGTACTTCTCGAGCAGGGACTCGTCCTCAGCGGCGACGACGTCGAGCATCTTGTGGTGCCACTCCTCGGCGAGCTCCGCGTACTCTTTCGGGATGTCGATGACCTCGCGCTCCTTGCCTTGCTCGTCGTGCCACACGATGGCCTTCATCTCGACAAGGTCGATGACACCACCGAAGTCGGCTTCTGCGCCCATGGGGACCTGAATCGCAACCGGGTTACCGCCGAGGCGGTCCACGATCGACTGCATCGAGGCGAAGAAGTCGGCCCCAACGCGGTCCATCTTGTTGATGAAACTGATCCTGGGAACGCCGTACTTGTCTGCCTGGCGCCATACCGTCTCCGACTGGGGCTCGACACCGGAGACCGCGTCGAAGACTGCAACCGCCCCATCGAGGATGCGAAGCGATCGCTCGACCTCGACCGTGAAGTCGACGTGTCCGGGTGTGTCGATGATGTTGATCGTGTGGTCATTCCACTCTGCAGTGGTTGCGGCGGCGGTGATGGTGATACCGCGCTCCCGCTCCTGCTCCATCCAATCCATTACGGCCGCGCCGTCATGGACCTCACCCATCTTGTAGGTGCGCCCGGTGTAATAGAGGATCCGCTCGGTGGTCGTGGTTTTGCCCGCGTCGATGTGGGCCATGATCCCGATGTTGCGGATTTTCTCTAGGGGGACGGTGCGTGCCATGGTCGTGTTCTTCTCGTGCTCTACCAGCGGTAATGGGCGAAGGCCTTGTTGGACTCGGCCATCTTGTGGATGTCCTCGCGGCGTTTGACCGCGGCGCCGGTGCGATTGGCTGCGTCGAGGATCTCGTTGGCCAGGCGTACGGCCATAGTGGGCTCCTTGCGTTTGCGGGCGAACTCGACCAGCCAGCGAACGGCGAGCGTTTGGGAGCGACGGGGCCGGACCTCGACGGGGACCTGATAGGAGGAGCCACCGACACGACGGGAGCGCACCTCGACGGACGGTTTGACGTTGTCCATGGCGCGTTGCAGTGTCTTCAGCGGATCGTCGCCTGTGCGCTGCTCGACGGTGTCCAACGCCCCATAGACGATGCGCCGGGCCACGCCCTTTTTGCCCCGCCCCAGCACGTTGTTGATGAGCTGGGTGACGAGGACAGAGCGGTGGACCGGATCCGGTTCGAGTTTGCGGACCTCTGCAGGGGCACGACGCATGCTTACGACCCTTTCTTCGTGCCGTAGCGAGATCGAGCTTGCTTGCGCCCGTCGACGCCGGAAGCGTCCAGGGCGCCACGAATGACCTTGTAGCGAACACCGGGGAGATCCTTCACCCGGCCGCCTCTGACCAGCACAATCGAGTGCTCCTGCAAGTTGTGGCCTTCGCCGGGGATGTACGCGGTGATCTCTGCACCAGAGGTGAGACGAATGCGGGCAACCTTACGCAGCGCCGAATTCGGCTTCTTCGGCGTCACCGTGTAGACGCGGGTGCAGACTCCCCTTCGCTGCGGGGAGCCGGCAAGACCGACGGTCTTGGACTTCTTCGATTTTGGCTTCCGGCCCTTACGGACCAGCTGCTGCACGGTCGGCACGTGAGTACCGCCCCTTTCTCGCCTGTCTTGGCGACACACCTCGACCCATGTTCGGAACCGGGGTTCTTACGAACGAAAATCGGCGTCGCCACCTAGCTTCGCCGATCCCCTCGGTGAGCCTCTCCGCTCACGACCGCACCTTGAGGCACCTCAAAGTAAGCGCAGGCTCCGGCGGGATACCGGAACGAGAGTATATCGGTGCCACGGACTAGTACGCAATCCCTCAGGAGATCAGTAGCAAGAAAGTAGATCAGTAGACGTGCTCAGATCGGAAACGCCGGCGGTTCCTGTTCGGGCTCCTTCGGCGTCGGTTCCGCCGGCGGGTGGGGTGCGATCGTGGGCTGCTCGTTCGAGGGCACCTGCCGACTGGGGCGGGGGCGGGACCTCAACCCGCTGAGCAGGATGAACACCAGGAAGATGGCGATAAAGGTTTGCTGGAAATAGAAAGCGGTGGCGATGAGCCCAACGCCGACGACGGTCGATACCGCGGTGGCGATAGTGTCCGCCCTCTTCGTCCAGAAGATCGCCAGCGCGTGGTTGAGCATATGCCCGCCGTCGAGCGGGAGCAGAGGGATCCAGTTGAGTACGCCCCAGAACAACCCGACGAGAACAAACGTATCGAGGAAGGCGACTCCCCATAGGGGGAAACTCTGATAGCCACCACCACGACCGAATCCGAGAATCAACAATCCGGCCGCTATCCCGACGGCGGATCCTGCCGCGGACACGACAAGGCGCTTCCCAGGGCTCATCGTCGTTCTCGGCACCCACTGGGTATAGCCACCGAGGGCGAAAAGGGTGATCGTCACACCTGTGGCGCCGTAGCCCCTGGCAGTGAAGGCATGCCCCGACTCGTGGAGGAGAACGGCGAGGAACACGGCTGCCGTCCAAGCCGCAATCTCAAGAGCAGTGTCGTACCTCCCGATGCCGAAGAAGGCGACGATCAGAAACGACCAATGGACGGTCACCGGAACGCCGAGTAGTGGGAACTTCAGCATGCGTGAAGGGTAGGAGGGTTATGAGGACAGGTAAGCGCTACGTAATACGGACTACGTAATACGGACTACATCGGTTCCCCCGCTGCGCGGGGGAACCGATCTGCCTACTCGTCGTCCTTGTCCTCGGGCTCGGCCTCGTCGCCGCCGAGCGATGCCAGCCACTCTGCCGGGTCGGCCGGCAGGGCATCGTCCCCCGTCTCCGGGATCTCGTCTCCGAAGAGACCAAGGGCACCCATAACCGTCGCCTCCGGGACCATCGGCTCGATGTTCTGGTAGAACTTGGAACCGGTACCGGCGGGGATGAGCCTGCCGATGATCACGTTCTCCTTCAGACCCCGCATGAAGTCGGAACGAGACTGGAGAGCAGCCTCGGTGAGCACCCTCGTCGTCTCCTGGAAGGATGCCGCCGACAGCCACGAGTCCGTGGCCAGCGACGCCTTGGTGATCCCCATCAGCTCGGGACGACCCTCCGCTGGCGCCTTGCCCGCCTCGACAAGCTCCAGGTTGGCGTCGCGGAACTCTTGAGCATCTATCAGCTCGGCGGGGAGATACTCCGAGTCACCGGCGCTGACGATGCGCACCCTGCGCAGCATCTGACGTACGATCAGCTCGATGTGCTTGTCGTGGATGTCGACGCCCTGCGATTGGTACACCTCCTGCACCTGGTCGACAAGATACCGCTGAGCCGCGCGGATGCCGCGGATGTCGAGGACCTCCTTCGGGTCGAGCGGACCCTCGGTGAGCTGGGAGCCGGCCTCGACGGTGTCACCTTCGGCGACCCGCGGCCGCGCCCGCCGTGGCAGCTGATGCTGCACCTCTTCGTCACCATCAACGACCGTGATGTAGCGGGCGTTGGTATCCTCGTCCTCGTCGAAGCGGATGACCCCGCCTAACTGGGAAAGGATCGCCTTTCCCTTCGGGGTCCTCGCCTCGAACAGCTCGACCACGCGGGGCAGACCGTGGGTGATGTCCTCACCGGCGATACCGCCGGTGTGGAATGTTCGCATGGTCAACTGGGTACCGGGCTCTCCGATCGATTGCGCCGCCATGATGCCGACTGCGGTCCCCGGCTCAACCATATGGCCCGTCGCCAGATCGATGCCGTAGGAGAGTTTACTGATGCCGTACCGGGACTCGTCGGTGAGTGGTGAGCGCACCCGGAGCTCGGTGAGATCCTCCATTTCTTCGATGCCGATGACGGCGTCGCGATCGAGGACCAGATCCTTCTTCAGCTTGCGACCGTCTGGCAACTCGACGAACTTGCGGCCGTCCTTGACGTCCTCAGCGAGCGCACGGCCGAAGATGTGGTTCTGCAGGTGGCGGACGGATGAACCGTCGTCTTCCCTGGTTCTGATCACGATACCCGGATCCTCGGACTCGTCGTCGTGGATGATGATCTCCTGGGAAACGTCAACCAGCCTGCGGGTCAGGTAGCCGGAGTCGGCAGTGCGCAGCGCGGTGTCGGCGAGCCCCTTTCGGGCACCGTGCGTCGAGATGAAGTACTCGAGCACCGACAGCCCTTCCCGGAAGTTCGACTTGATCGGCTGCGGGATGATATCGCCCTTCGGGCTCGCCACCAGACCGCGCATGCCGGCGATCTGCCTCAGTTGCATGATGTTCCCGCGGGCACCCGATCGGACCATCATGTCCATCGGGTTGAACCGCTCCTTTTTCAGGGTCGCCGACATGGCATCCTTGACCTCGTCGGTAGCCTCTGTCCAGATCTCGATGAGCTCCTGGTGACGCTCCGCCTCGGTGATGACGCCCTTTTGGTACTGCGCTTCCATCTTCTCGGCGCGTTCCTCGTAGCGCGCTATAATCTCCGCCTTCTCCGGCGGGGTCTTGACGTCCTCGAGGCCGATGGTGAGGCCCGCCTTGGTAGCGAACTCGAAGCCGAGCGATTTGATCGCGTCGAGGGTTTGCGCCACATCGGGCTTGTCATAGCGGCGGATGATCTCGTCGATCACCGTGCGCATGTCTGCCTTGAACACCGGTGCGTTGATGTAGGGGAACGATGTGGGGAGCCCCGCGTTGAGAAGCGCCCTCCCCAGCGTTGTCTCGGTGAGGCCTTTGGGGTCGGGCGGCTCCTCGTCGATGAGGTCGCCGAGCGACCGCTTCAGCTCCTTGTGGGCCTGCGGGTCGCCGGCAAGCTCGCCGATACGCAGCTTGATGGGAGCGTGCAACGAGATGTGTCCAGCCTCGTAGGCCATACGGGCTTCGTCGACGCTGGAGAAGGCGCGGCCTGCGCCCTTGGCATCTTCGATCAGATCCGACAGGTAGAACACACCGATAACCATGTCCTGGGACGGAGTGACGATCGGACGGCCCGACGCCGGGCTGAGCACGTTGTTCGGCGACAGCATCAGCAGCCTGGCCTCGGCCTGAGCCTCGGCCGAGAGTGGCAGATGTACTGCCATCTGGTCGCCGTCGAAGTCGGCGTTGAACGCCTCGCACACGAGCGGATGCAGCTGGATCGCCTTTCCTTCAACGAGCACCGGCTCGAACGCCTGGATCCCAAGGCGATGCAGCGTCGGCGCTCGGTTCAGCAGGACCGGATGCTCCTCGATGACGTCACCGAGAACGTCCCACACTTGAGGACGGCGCCTCTCGACCATGCGCTTGGCGGCCTTGATGTTCTGGGCGGCGTCGATATCGACGAGCCGCTTCATCACGAAAGGCTTGAACAGCTCGAGGGCCATGATCTTGGGCAGCCCGCACTGGTGCAGTAGCAGTTGCGGTCCCACCACGATGACCGAGCGGCCCGAATAATCGACGCGCTTGCCGAGCAGGTTCTGACGGAATCGTCCCTGCTTGCCCTTGAGCATGTCTGACAGCGACTTCAGGGGCCGGTTGCCCGGGCCCGTCACCGCCCGACCGCGTCGGCCGTTGTCGAACAGTGCATCCACGGCCTCTTGCAGCATCCGCTTCTCGTTGTTGACGATGATCTCGGGCGCTCCAAGGTCGATCAGCCGCTTCAGGCGGTTGTTGCGGTTGATCACCCTGCGGTACAAGTCATTCAAGTCGGACGTGGCAAAGCGGCCGCCATCGAGCTGCACCATCGGACGCAGATCGGGCGGAATCACCGGAACCACGTCGAGGATCATGCTCTGCGGGTCGTTGAGGCCCTCCGCGAACGGTTTGATGACCTTCATCCGCTTCATCGCCCGCTGCCTGCGCTGCTGCGACCGGGCTTCTAGATCCTCACGGAGTTTGTTCATCTCCTCGTCGAGATCGAGTCGAGCGATGAGGGCCTTGAGGTTCTCGGCGCCCATGCCGCCCTCGTAGTAGTCGCCGTAACGGTCGACGATCTCGCGCCACAACTGCTCGGATTCGATCAGCTGCTTCGGTTTCATCGTCCGGAAGGTGTCGAAGGCCTCCTGCAACAGCTCGACCTCCACGCCGGCCCGCTCCTCGCGGTCCTTGATCTCACGCTCGACCTCGCGACGGCGTGCGCTGACTTCCTGGGTCTTGGCGCCGGCCTCCTCCATCTGCTCGAGTTCTTTCTCCAGGCGCTCGAAGCGCGCTTCCTTCCACGCCTCGTGCTCTTCGCCGATGAGCTGGAGTTCGTGGCGGGTCGCCTCTTCCAGGTCGACAAGATCCGCCTGCCGCTTGTCGTCGTCTACGAATGTGACGAGGTAGGCGGCGAAATAGATGACCTTCTCCAAATCCTTCGGTGACATGTCGAGCAGGTAGCCGAGACGGCTGGGGACGCCCTTGAAGTACCAGATGTGAGTGACCGGGGCGGCGAGCTCGATGTGGCCCATGCGCTCCCGCCGCACCTTGGCGCGGGTGACTTCGACTCCGCAGCGTTCACATACCACGCCGCGGAAGCGCACTCGCTTGTACTTGCCGCAATAGCATTCCCAGTCGCGTGTCGGTCCGAAGATGCGCTCATCGAAGAGCCCCTCCTTCTCCGGCTTCAGCGTCCGATAGTTGATCGTCTCTGGCTTCTTCACCTCACCGAACGACCACGCTCGGATCTGGTCGCTTGCCGCCAGGCTGACCTTCAGTTCATCAAACAGTTGCGTCACTATGCCTACCCCTAGATGTTGATTTCGGCCTTCTCCGGCCGAGAGATATCGATCCCAAGCGATGCCGCGGTGCGGAACACGTCCTCCTCGATGTCCTCGAGCTCGACTTCCTCACCAGCGGAGAGCATCTCGACGTTGAGGCCGAGGCTCTGCATCTCCTTTACCAGTACCTTGAATGACTCAGGGATCCCGGGTTCCGGGATGTTCTCGCCCTTGACGATCGCCTCGTACACCTTGACCCGGCCACGGACATCGTCGGACTTGATCGTCAGCACCTCCTGGAGGGCGTAAGCGGCGCCGTATGCCTCGAGCGCCCACACCTCCATCTCTCCAAATCGCTGCCCGCCGAACTGGGCCTTGCCGCCAAGCGGCTGCTGGGTAATCATCGAGTACGGGCCGGTGGAACGGGCGTGGATCTTGTCGTCCACGAGGTGGACCAGCTTCATGATGTACATGTACCCGACGGTGATCGGCGAGTCGAATGGCTCACCGGTCCTTCCGTCGTACAGCGTGGCCTTGCCCACGGCATTGACCATGGTGTCACCATCGCGGTTGGGATTGGCGTGTTCGAGTACCTTGAGGATCTCGTCCTCGTGAGCGCCGTCGAACACGGGAGTTGCCACCTTGGTCCACTCAGGCGCACCCTTTGCCGCCGGGCTGTCCAGGCCGTCAAACGGCTCCCAGCCCTGCGCCGCTCCCCACCCGAGATGGGTTTCGAGCACCTGGCCGAGGTTCATACGGGAAGGAACGCCAAGCGGCGACAGGATGATGTCGACCGGGGTGCCATCCGGAAGGAACGGCATGTCCTCCTCGGGGAGGATCTTGGCGATCACGCCCTTGTTGCCGTGTCGTCCGGCCAGCTTGTCGCCTTCCGAGATCTTGCGTTGCTTGGCAACGTAGACGCGGACGAGCTCGTTCATACCTGGAGGCAGGTCGTAACCTTCGTCCCTTCTGAACTCCTTGACCGCGATCGCCTTACCGGTCTCGCCGTGCGGGACCTTCAGGGACACGTCGCGGACCTCACGCGCCTTCTCACCGAAGATGGCACGGAGCAGCCGCTCTTCCGGCGTCAGCTCCGTCTCACCCTTGGGGGTGATCTTGCCGACGAGGTAGTCGCCTGGGTCGACCTCGGCTCCGATGCGGATGATGCCCCTGTCGTCGAGGTCGGAGAGCACCTCTTCGGCGACGTTCGGGATGTCCCGCGTAATCTCCTCGGCGCCGAGCTTGGTGTCGCGGGCCTCGATCTCGTGCTCTTCGATGTGGATCGAAGTGAGCACATCTTCCTTGACCAGCCGCTCCGACAGGACGATCGCATCCTCGAAGTTGTGCCCGTTCCACGGCATGAACGCCACCAGCAGGTTGCGTCCGAGCGCCAGCTCGCCATTCTCAGTGGAAGGGCCATCGGCAAGCACGGTCCCCTGCCTGACCTTGTCGCCTTCCTTGACGACGGGCTTCTGGTTGATATTGGTGCCCTGGTTGGAGCGCTCGAACTTCTGCAACTTGAAGGTGTGCCGCTTGTTGCTGTCGGCCTCCTTCACCACGATCTCGGTGCCGGTCACGGTCACAACCTCACCGGAGACGGGGCTGAGGATCACGTCGCCGCTGTCCGTGGCGGCGCGTTCTTCCATACCGGTACCGACCAGCGGGGCGTCTGTGGTGATCAGCGGTACCGCCTGGCGCTGCATGTTGGATCCCATGAGGGCGCGGTTGGCGTCATCGTGCTCCAGGAACGGGATCAGGGCCGTCGACACCGAGACGAGCTGCTTCGGTGACACGTCCATGTAGTCCACTTCCTTGGGAGGGACCGAGTCGACCTCACCGCCGGTCTTACGGACGAGGACGCGGTCGTTGACGAACGATCCGTCCTCCTTCAACGGCGCATTCGCCTGGGCGATAACGTGCCCTTCTTCGAGGGACGCCGTCAGATAGTCGATCTTGCGGGTGACCTTGCCTTTTACGACCCGGCGGTACGGGGTCTCGATGAAACCGAAGCGGTTGACCTTGGCGTAGCAGGCCAGCGACCCGATGAGGCCGATGTTCGGACCCTCCGGCGTCTCGATCGGGCACATCCTTCCGTAGTGGGACGGGTGCACGTCGCGGACCTCGAAGCCGGCCCGTTCCCTGGAAAGGCCACCCGGACCGAGGGCGGACAACCGACGGCGATGGGTGAGCCCGGCAAGCGGATTGGGTTGGTCCATGAACTGGCTCAGCTGACTGGTGCCGAAAAACTCCTTGATCGAAGCGACGACCGGCCGGATGTTGATCAGCGTTTGCGGCGTGATCGCCTCCGGGTCCTGGGTTGTCATCCGCTCCCGGACCACACGCTCCAGCCGGCTCAGCCCAACCCGGATCTGGTTTTGGATCAGCTCGCCGACGGTACGGACGCGCCGGTTCTGGAAGTTGTCGATGTCGTCGACGCGGAACTCGTCCTTGCCATCGTGGAGGGCGATGAGGTAGCGAATCGAGCTGAGGATGTCCTCGTCGGTGAGCATCCCGTCCTCGGCGATGCTGTACTTGTCGAGGTCGACTTGGGGAAGACCGAGTTTTTGGTTCAGCTTGTAGCGGCCGACCCGGGTGAGGTCGTAGCGCTTCGGGTTGCTGAACAGGGTGTTGATCAACCCGCGGGCCGACTCGACTGTGGTCAGCTCTCCCGGCCGCAGCTTGCGGTACAGGTCGAGCAATGCCTCGTCCTTGTTGTCGGTCGGGTCCTTCGCCAGGGTGTTGGCGATGAGCTGCGAGCCGTCGAACAGGGCGAGAATCTCCTCGTCGGTCTCTGCGATGCCGAGGGCGCGGATGAACGTCGTCACGAACTGGCGACGCTTGCGATCAACCCTGATCCCGACAGTTTCCTTCTTGTCGACGTCGAACTCGAGCCAGGCACCGCGGCCGGGGATGATCTTGCCCGAGTACAGATCGCGGTCGGTCGTCTTGTCGATGCTGACGTCGTAGTACACCCCGGGGCTGCGAACGAGCTGGCTCACGACAACGCGCTCGGTTCCGTTGATGATGAAGGTGCCGTTGTCGGTCATCATCGGGAAGTCGCCGAGAAAGACCTGCTGCTCTTTGATCTCACCGGTCTCGCGGTTGAGGAATCGGGCGGTTACGAATAGCGGGTTCGAATAGTTGCTGTCGCGGTCCTTGGCCTCTTCGATGGTCTCGGTCGGGTCACCGAATCGATGGTCGGTGAGCTCGAGCGCGAGGTTTCCTGTGAAGTCTTCGATCGGGGAGACTTCCTCGAACATCTGGCGAAGGCCGCTCTCGAGGAAGATCTTGAATGACTCGCGTTGAACACCGAGAAGATCGGGTAGTGGCTGGATTTCGGGCAGTTTGGCAAAGGACAATCGGGTCGAACGCGCACGTGCCAAAGGAGGGGCCTCCTAAATAAGAATCGACGACCACCGGGCGAGGGCGAGCGTCCGAGCATAGCAGTAAACCGGAATAGCGCACAACTATTCCGGCTCTTCCTATGGAGAGTCGCGAAAACACACTCAACTTGCCCTCAGACGATACCGCGAACCGTGACCAGGAGTCAAGGGTCATCCGACCAATGAGTCCCAAGTCACAGGTCACAAGCAGGAACCCCCAGCACCCACATCAACAAAAAGCGGGCTCGCTCTCGACCGATCCGTCTCCCGTTTTGACTTGCGACTTGCGACTTGCGTCTTCGTTACCTCAACTCGACCGTGGCGCCGGCTACCTCCAGGGCCTCCTTCGCCTTTTCGGCAGCTTCCTTGTCCACACCCTCGAGGACCGACGCGGGCGCACCGTCCACGAGCGTCTTCGCCTCCTTCAGGCCGAGGCTGGTGAGGTTGCGGACCTCCTTGATCACTTGCACCTTCTTCTGGCCGACTTCGGTGAGCATGACGTCGTAGTCGTCCTTCTCTTCGGCGGCGGCTTCGCCATCGCCACCGCCAGCGGGGGCTGCGACTACGGCGACGGGTGCGGCCGCCGTCACATCGAATTTCTCCTCGAAGGCCTTGAGGAACTCGGACAGTTCGAGGACGCTCATCTCCTCAAACGCCTCGAGCAGCTCTTTACTCTTCAGCTTGGTTGCCATGGGTTCTCCTTTCAGTCGTCAGTCATCAGTCGTCAGGCGCGGCGTCCTCAGCCGCAGCCGCGGCGTCCTCAGTCTCAGCCGCGGCGTCCTCAGCCGCAGCCGCGGCGTCCTCAGCCGCAGCCGCGGCGTCCTCAGCCGCAGCCGCGGCGTCCTCAGTCTCAGCCGCGGCGTCCTCAGTCTCAGCCGCGGTTTCTTCCTCGGGCCGAGGACTGTCGACTGAAGACTCCGTGCTTTCTTCCTCGGGCCGAGGACTGTCGACTGAAGACTCCGTGCTTTCTTCCTCGGGCCGAGGACTGTCGACTGAAGACTCCG
>Ga0114950_10003275_pt1 | contig 12466 bp, 8 predicted proteins | sample N075metaG_FD_83503 | JGI IMG/M metagenome (GOLD analysis project Ga0114950, IMG submission 83503) | Deep subsurface microbial communities from Kermadec Trench to uncover new lineages of life (NeLLi) - N075 metaG | ecosystem: Environmental > Aquatic > Marine > Ocean trench > Sediment | place...
GCCCTATGCGCTGCCATTACCGCTGCCGAGACCGGCTGCCGGGTCTTAATCCTTGAGCGCGCACCCAAAATCATGCGCGGCGGCAACACCCGGCATACCCGCAATCTGCGCACAATGCATGCTGGCCCTGTGGCTGGTCTGGTGGAAAGCTACAGCGAAGATGAATATTGGCAAGACCTGCTACGCGTCACCGACGGCAACACTCAAGAGGAACTTGCGCGTTTAACCATCCATGACAGCGAATCGTTGTTGCACTGGCTGCTGGACCACAACGTGGCGTTCCAACCCAGCTTGAGCGGCACCCTGAGTCTTGGTCGCACCAACGCATTCTTCCTCGGCGGTGGCGGCGCGTTGCTGAATGCGCTGTATCTGTGCGCAGAAAAGCTTGGCGTCACCACTGTCTACAATTGCGACGTTCGAGACCTGCAAGTTGCAGATGCACACTGCAGTGCAATCTCCGGCCGGCACGAAGATATCGAATTCAGTATCAGCGCAGACGCGGTGGTAGTTGCCAGCGGTGGTTTTCAAGCTAACGTCGCCTGGATGAGGCAGGTCTGGGGCGCAGCAGCAGACAACTTTCTCATTCGCGGCACGCCTTACAACGAAGGCCATGTGCTGCAGGCACTCATGTCAAAAGGCATAGCAACCATCGGTGATGCCCGCCAATGTCACGCCGTAGCCATTGACGCACGCGGGCCAAAATTTGATGGCGGCATTGTTACGCGCCTGGATTGTGTGCCGTTCAGTATCGTCGTGAATGACACCGGTGTGCGCTTTTACGATGAGGGGGAAGACTTCTGGCCCAAGCGCTACGCCATCTGGGGTCGTTTGATCGCGGCGCAAGACAATCAGATCGCTTACTCCATCATAGACTCCAAGGTGACATCGAACTTCATGCCGTCTGTCTACCCGCCAATAGAAGCGACATCGTTGCGCGCCCTGGCCGACGAATTGGGGCTGCCGGCAGATCAACTGAATGCAACTGTTGACGAATTCAACGCTGCCGTGGTGACTGCTGCGTACGACCCTCAAACGCTGGACGATTGCTCAACCCGGGGTCTGACGATCAATAAATCTCATTGGGCGTTGCCGATAGATGAACCACCGTTTTATGCCTATCCATTACGACCCGGCATCACCTTCACCTACCTGGGGCTGCAAGTGAATGAGACTGCGCAGGTGAAGATGGCTAACGGGCCGTTCATTGACAATTTGTACGCCGCCGGTGAAATCATGGCAGGCAACATTCTAGGCCAAGGTTATTGCGCAGGCACCGGCATGACCATTGGCGGCGTGTTCGGACGCATTGCGGGAGCACAGGCCGCGTGTCACAGCAAATAACAATCTCGGACATCACGCCGGCCCAGGCAGAAGCGCGCAGGGTTATGACCATCTGCAACGCATGCCGCTATTGCGAAGGTTACTGCCCAGTGTTCCCCGCCATGACCCGACGCACGCAGTTCGATCCGGCAAGCCTCGACTTCCTTGCCAATCTTTGCCACAACTGCAACGCGTGTTACCACGCTTGTCAGTACAAACCACCCCATGAATTCAAGGTTAACGTGCCCGAGGTGTTGGCCAGTGTGCGCATCGAAAGTTATGAAAAATACGCCTGGCCACAGAGCATCGCCTGCGCCTTCACACGCAATGGCCTGGTGCTTTCGCTGGCGACAGCGGTCACTCTGGCTCTGGTGCTGGGCCTGGCGCTGAGCCTAATCAATGCCGACGTAATGTTTGCGCAGAACACAGCACCAGGCGCTTTTTACACAGTGATCAGCCACGGCTTGATGAACCTCGTCGCTGGTGGCACATTCGGCTTTTCGTTGCTCGCCCTGTGGATTGGCGGTGCACGTTACTGGCGCGAAGCGGGGCTATCCTGGCGAGAGTTCTGCCGTCCGGCCAATCTGATCCATGCTTTCCTGGCTGCCGCGACGCTGCGGCATCTTGGTGGTGGTCATGGGCAAGGCTGTAATACTGCCGACGAGTCGTTTTCCAACCAGCGAAGGTACTACCACCAGTTCACCATGTGGGGTTTCCTGTTATGTTTCGCGGCTACCTGTGTCGTTACGGTTTACGAATACGGATTTGGCTGGATATCACCTTTCCCTTTTTTCAGCATGCCCGTGATGCTGGGCACCGCAGGAGGCATTGGCTTGTTGGTGGGTCCGGTCGGTCTGTTCTGGTTGAAGCTTAAAAGCGACCCAATCCCTATGCTGGCACGCACCTATGGCATGGACTATGCCTTTCTCGCGCTGTTGTTTTTGATCAGTTTGACCGGTTTGAGCTTGCTCGCCCTGCGCGATACGGCGGCTATGGGCATGCTCTTAGCCATACATCTGGGGTTTGTTCTCGCCCTGTTTATCGTGCTGCCGTACAGCAAATTTGTGCACAGCATCTATCGCTTCGCCGCGTTGGTGCAGTCAGCACACGAATCAAATTCTGCGCCATGACGATCTGGCATAAACAATTCATCACGGCGGCGATGTTATGTGCATGGGTCGCCGGCTCAACGTTCGCCGAATCGGCCAGCACCCCGCAGATCGAAACCATTCACTTCCTCATCCCCGGCGCCGCTGGCGGCGGTTGGGACCGCACCGCGAGGGGTGTCGGCCAGGCCCTTACACAAAGCGGTTTAGTCGGCAGCGCGCGTTACGAAAACATGTCCGGGGGCGGCGGCGCCAGAGGCATCGCTCATGTCATCGAACTTAACGACCCAACCATGTTGCTGGTGAACTCCACGCCGATCGTCATCCGTTCCCTGCAGGGAATATTTCCGCAGTCGTTCCGTGACCTCACGCCCATCGCCAGCATCATCGGCGATTATTCCGTAATAGCAGTACGGACCGAGTCACCCATTGAAACTCTGGCCGAGCTGGCCGCAATACAGCGCGCCAACCCAAAGAAACTTGCCATTGCCGGCGGTTCTGTCACTGGCGGCACCGACCACATCGTGGCCGCGATGGTCATCAAAGGTCTGGGTGCAGATCCAAGCACCACCAAGTACATTCCCTACGACGCCGGTGGCAAGGCGATGGCCGGATTACTATCCGGGGAAGTCCAGGCATTGTCCTCAGGTTTCGGTGAAGTGATCGATCTAGCTCGTCAGGGATGGGTGCGCATTCTTTGTATCGCCGCCGAGCAACGACTGGCGGCATCTCCTGACACGCCCACATGCATCGAAGCAGGCGCAAAAGGCGCGGTGTTTGTGAACTGGCGCGGTTTCTTTGCCAGCCCTGGGCTGTCTGCTGAGTGCACCGCCATCTATCGGCAGGTGCTCGGCGCCATGTATCAACAACCGGTGTGGCAGGAGATCAAACAACGCAACGGCTGGGTAGACATCTACAAACCCGGCGCTGAATTCACCCGCATGCTCGAAGACCAGGAACAGGTTATCGGCACTCTCATGCGCGAGCTCGGCTTGTTATGAAACGCTCTAAAGACAGATTGGGCGGCATGCTGCTGCTGGCCTTCTTCGGCAGCTACGCCTGGCTCAGCCAGGATATCCATCTGCCCCCCGCCTACGCCGACGCAGCATTTACCGCACAGACGCTGCCCCACTTCCTCGCCGGTCTCGGCATCCTGGCTGCAGCCTGGTTGGTCGCATTTCCTCCGAAACTCAGTGAAGTCGTCGAAACACGGCCGACCACGCAATCTTTGAACTGGTCACACCTGCTCAGCTTCTTAGCGTTGATGTCCGTTTACGGCCTCAGTCTGCGACCGCTGGGTTTCCTGCTGTCCACCAGCGTGTTTCTGATGGCCGGTCTCCTGCTTCTCGGTGAACGCCGTCCATCTTGGCTCATCGGCGTGGCAGTGCTCGTGACCGCTGGTTTCTGGGCTCTGATGAGTCTCGGCCTGGGTGTGTTTTTATCGCCGTGGCCCTATCAATGACCATCAAGTGACCAGTTATTGACTAGTTGTCTAAAAAGCGCTAGTCTATATCAATGGAGATCACCTATACCCCCCATGCTGTGGAGAGAATGATTCAAAGGCAGATTGCTCCATCAGACGTCGAAATATTAGTGGCTGAGCCGGATGGGAGAATCAGGCAATCACACGATAAGGTGATCTACTATAGAAACTTCAAGGGGCGTTCTGACAATGCATTGGCAGCAGTAGTCGTACAAATCAGACACATTTATTGTCAGGTGATTACAGTAATGGTTAATTTCCAGGACCCAGGATGAAGATACATCACAACTCAGAAATAGATTACCTCTCTATTGATTTTAAAGATGAGGTTGAAGCCAGCTCCCAATATGCAGATGGGATCATCGTTCGTTATGACAAAAAGGGAAACGTCATTGGCATAGATATTACAGATTCAATGAAGCTATTCTCAAGCTCGAATCTAATGACCTTACAGGAAGCCTGTAAATTTCTGGGAATCTCAGAATCCACAATGAGGAGAAAAATCAGAAGTAGTCAAATTAAATTTACGAGAGAAGGGAATAATTATCGATTTAAAAGATCCGATATCATCCGGCTAGCCGCCTAAGGCAGCAAGGGCGCTGCTAAACCGCAATGCGAACTATTCTCTCACGCCTGCTCAGCTTCTCGCCATAAATGTCCGTATATAGTTTCAGACTGCGGTGTTAGAAGGCATCCTCACTGGTCTGTCAGCCGCATTTACCCTACAGGCGATGACCTTTCTGATGATCGGCTGCCTGGCCGGTACATTTATCGGCATGTTACCGGGGCTGGGGCCGATGACCGCCATCGCGATCATGATTCCGATCGCTTCAACCTTAGACCCTGCTTCGGGCATCATCATGATGGCAGCGGTCTACTACGGTGCAATCTTTGGCGGCTCAACCTCATCGATTCTAATCAACGCCCCCGGTGTCGCTTCCACCGTCGCCACTTCCTTTGACGGTTTCCCCATGGCCAGACAAGGCAAGGCCGGCAAAGCCCTCGCCATCGCTGCGGGTGCTTCATTTTCCGGTGGCATTCTGGCCGCAATTTTTATGGTCGTAGCAGCGCCCTCTCTCGCCGAGGTGTCACTGTCTTTCCAGTCCACAGACTACTTCGCGTTGATGGTCTTGGGCTTGGTATCGGTCTCCGCATTTGCAGGATCCAGCGGCATGCTCAAAGCGCTGTTGATGACCATCGTCGGCCTGGCATTGGCCACCGTCGGCACCGACCCCTCTCAAGGCGTTACCCGCTTCACCCTGAACAACCTGGATTTGCTCGACGGCATCTCCTTTTTGCTGCTGGTTATGGCCACCTTCGCCCTGTCCGAAGCCTTGCTGGCAATCATGCGCCCGGCCAATGACGATCTTCGCCTGGAAGAAAAAGAGGCCACACAACACCTGGGCTCAATGGCGATAAGCCGTGCCGAACTGGCGGAGATCGCCCCGGTAGTAGTTCGCTCATCTGTACTGGGGTTTTTTGTTGGTCTGTTACCCGGTGCCGGTGCCACCATCGCCAGTTTTCTCGCCTATGGTAGCGAACAACGCATCGCCAACCCGGCGCAGCGAGCCAAATTCGGACATGGCTCAGTGCGTGGTCTCGCTGCACCTGAGGCTGCCAACAATGCCGCGGCGACCGGTTCCTTTGTGCCGCTTCTGACCTTGGGCATACCTGGGTCGGGGACCACCGCGATTCTATTGGGCGCTTTCATTGCTTACGGCATTCAACCCGGACCGCTGCTCTACATTAATGAGCCTGAAATATTCTGGGCGGTGATCGTGTCGATGTGGATCGGCAACGTCGTGCTGTTGGTCCTCAATCTGCCTCTCATTCCCTACATTGCCAGGATGCTGGCGGTGCCTTCGAGGTTTTTGTTGCCGCTCATACTGTTTTTCTCCCTCATCGGTGTATACCTGGTGAGCTTCAACACCTTCGACATTCAAATGATGGTGCTGTTCGCCGCCGCCGCGGTGGGACTGCGTCTGCTGGACTTTCCCATGGCACCAATGATTCTAGGATTTATTCTCGGCGGCATGATCGAAGAGAATTTAGGTCGCGCACTGTTGATTTACGACAACAGCTGGTCGTTTTTGTGGCAGCGTCCATTGACCATGGGCATCTTGTTACTTGCCGCAACGGTGCTGTTGGCGCCGGTCATCCGTTTTGCTTTCAAACGCAAAGCTCAGTAGCGTTAACAGATGTCTAACTTCACACGCCACGACAATGTGGTCGCGAGTTTCGTTCGCCAGATAACACTGTGCTGCATGTTGGCGTGGTTGACGGCCTGCGCCCAACAACGCGCGCCAATGCTGCAAGCTCCGGATCTACCCGAGACCTGGCAAGCCAACAATACTGCCGAACCCGTCCTGTCGCATTGGCTGGATTCCTTACGAGCCCCTTATCTACATGACCTGGTCGAACTGGCTTTAAACAACAACTACCAACTGGCCCAACAGGCACTGCAAGTTAACATCGCCCAGCGCCGAGTCGGTGTTGTACGGGCAGACCGGCTGCCGACGCTGAATGTCTCATTAAGCGGCCAGCGCTTTCGTCCGTTGGGTGATTTCAATGCGATCTCAGAACAAGCAGAGGTCAGCGCAAATATCGGCTTTGAGTTAGACCTCTGGGGCAAGCTCAGCGATGCACAGCGCGGTGCCGAGTTGGATCTGGCGGCAGAAAAAATGCGTTACCTATCTGCCGAACGGCGCCTGGTCGCACAGACCATAAGCTCTGCCTTCAATGTGGTTTCGGCCAGACAACTTCAGGACGTCTTCAATCAACGCCTGGACAATCTAGCGCAAGGTTTGGATGTCATCGAAAAAGGCTATCGCAGTGGCTTGAATGAGGCGTTGGATGTTTATCTGGCGCAGAACACCGTGGAGCAGGAACGCGCGAATGTTGCCAACCAACGCCAGGTCAGTTTCGAGGCCACCACCAACCTCGAACTCCTGTTGGCTCACTATCCCAGCGCACAATACACCGTGGCAGAACCCCTGCCAGTATTGAGGCCGCTACCACAGATTGGTATCCCCTCGGATTTGCTGAAACGCCGACCAGACATTCAAAGCGCCTGGTTGGATCTGTTAGCCACAGATGCCGCTCTGGCGGTAGCGCACAAAAATCGCTTCCCAAGCCTCGATTTAAGCGGCAGTGCGCGCGATGCCGCCTCGGCCATCAGCCGTCTGGTGAATGGCGGCGATCTGGCATTTAGCGCCGCTGCAAGTTTGTTTCAACCCCTTTTTCAAGGCGGCAGGCTAAGCGCGCTCGAAGCTCAGGCTCGCTTGCGCGTTGCCCAGTCCGAACAACGCTACCTTGAAGTTGTGTTCGCCGCCTTCGCCGAAGTAGAGAACGAATTGAGCCGCGCGATGTCTTTACAAGACCGCTACAATGCTTTTTTAAAGGCTGAGACCAACGCGGAATCGGCCCTGACACTAGCATTCGCTCAGTATCAAAGGGGTTTGGTTAACTTTACGACAGTACTGGAATCCCAACGACGCGCTTTCGACGCACAAACGACGGTTGTGCAATTACGTAACCAACTGTTACAAAGCCGTGTAGCATTACTACTCGCTTTGGGCGGCAATTTTTAGGCTCCACTCACAGGCATTCGATGAAACGCATCATTGTCCCATTAGTCATCCTCGCTGTGCTGATTGGCGTTGGCAGCCTCATATTGCTGAACCCACCAAGCGCACAACGCCACGGTCCGGCGCTGGGACCGCAAACCGTTGTCGAAGTCGTCAAGGTAGCAGCGCAGGACTATCAGATTATAGTAAACAGCTATGGCACCGTGCGGCCGCGCACGCAAAGCATTCTGATAGCTCAGGTGAGCGGCCAGATAGTCAGCGTAAAAGACGATTTCCGGCCCGGCGGGTTCTTCGTCACCGGAGACAGCCTGGTGACCATCGATCCACGAGACTATCAGGCGGATGTGAAAATCGCTGAGGCTACACTGATGGACGCGTTGCAGGCCGAAGCACAAGAAGCCGCGCGCACCGAACAAGCACAGATAGATTGGCAACGCCTCGGCGGACCCGATGAAATCCCGTCGGACCTGGTGCTGCGCATACCTCAATTCGAAGCTGCCAAAGCCCGCGTTAGTTCTGCGCGCTCAGTGCTCACCAAGGCCAACCTCGACCTGGAACGCACCTCAGTGCGCGCATTGTTCTCCGGGCGAGTGCTGCGACAGATGGTAGATATCGGCCAGGTGGTCACGGTAGGCACCCAGTTGGCGGAAGTTTACGCGACAGACTTCGTTGAGATTCGTCTGCCAATACGCAACGCCGACCTTGCCTTCGTCGAATTGCCAGAAACCCAGACCGCCGACGCGCCTGGCGTGGTGATCAACTCAGATCTGGGTGGTGTAAAACAATGGCATGGGCAAATTATCCGCACCGAAGGCGCGATTGACGAAGTGGCCCGGCAACTGCACGTTGTGGCGCAAATAAACGACCCATTCGGTACCACAAACCCTGCCGAGCGCCCACTGAAAATCGGCGAGTACGTGACCGCGGAAATCACCGGAAAAAAGCTTACGAATGTTATCGTCATACCGATCGACACTATCTATCAAAACTCTTATGTCTACGTGGTACGAGATGGTTTGTTGCAACGAAGAAACATCGAAATCGCCTGGCAGAATAGCGTCGAGGCAATCGTTACAAGCGGCCTGACCAGCGCAGATGCACTGGTAACGACACCCTTGGGTCAAGTCACCTCGGGCACGCCGGTGCGTATCGCCGGCGAGCATATCGTCTCTGATCAACACCGTTCCGCTGCAGAACCACAGCCCGCAACTTCAGGCGTCGCGAATTGATCGCCTGGTTCGCACGTAACGACGTCGCCGCCAATTTGTTGATGGTGACCATTATGCTGGTCGGCGCATATGCATTGCTCAACGAAACCGCGGTAGAGATCTTTCCTTCTACCGACCCGGAGACGATCCGCATCCAGGTACCCATGCGCGGCGTGACACCGGAAGACGCCGAGCTTGGTCTGGCGGTGCGCATTGAAGAGGCCATCGAGGGCCTTGAAGGCGTGAAGAAGATGACCAGCATCTCTGTAGAGGGCAGCGCCATCGTCTTTATCGAGGTCGACGAAGGCAGCGAACCCCGAGTCGTTCTCGATGAGGTCAAGACCCGCGTGGACGCGATTAACACTTTCCCGGCGGAAGCAGAAAAGCCTGTCATCAGTCTGGCTCAACGCACCCACGGTGTCATCACAGCGGTGGTTTCCGGGGCTTACAGTGAGGAAGAAATACGCATTTACGCGGAGCGTGTTCGTGACGACTTGCTGCGCATGCCAGGTATTACCCAGGTTTCGCTGGACGCTGTGCGGCGCTACGAAATCGCCATCGAAGCCTCTCAGGACCGGCTGCGAGAGTACTCTCTCACCCTGGCCGATCTGGCCGCCGCCATACGCTCAAGCTCTGTCGATCTGTCCGCTGGTAATGTTCGCACCAAGGGCGGGGATGTACTCATCCGCTCGAAAGGTCAGGCCTATCGTCGTACCGAATTCGAAGACATTGTGGTCAAGACCAATCCAGATGGCACCATCATCCGGGTCGGCGATGTCGCTAACGTTCGCGACGGCTTTCAAGAGGATGCCATCAAGACTCTGTTCGACGGCGAATTCGCCGCGATGATCCAGGTCGACCGGGTCGACAGTGAAAGTGCTTTGCAAGTTGCCGATGCCGTTAAAGACTACATCGCCAGCAAACAAAACACGCTCCCCGTGGGCATGTCGATGCAGTACTGGGACGACAACGCCCAACAGCTCCGAAATCGTTTAGGCGTGCTTGGCACCAGCGCCTTGCAAGGCGCAATTCTGGTGATCGGCTTGCTCGCTCTGTTCCTGCGCCCGAAAATAGCCCTGTGGGTATTCGTCGGCATTCCAATCAGCTTTCTCGGCGCCTTTTCGCTGATGAGCCTCTTCGGCATCACTTTGAACCTGATGAGTGCTTTCGGCTTCATCGTGGTGCTGGGTATTGTCGTCGATGATGCCATCGTCACTGGCGAGAGTGTTTACCGGCGCCTCAGCAACGGCGAGGCCGGTATTGATGCGTCCGTCAACGGCACCAATGATGTCGCCATTCCGGTGACTTTTGGCGTGCTGACGACCATGGTTGCATTCCTGCCTCTGGCATTTATCGAAGGACGCTTTGGCACCATCCTGGGCCCTGTCGCCGCGGTCGTTATTTCTGTGCTGGTTTTTTCTCTGGTGGAGTCGAAACTGGTATTACCAGCACACCTGAAAGGCATGGGCAAAGGCTTTGATAAGGAAAACCCCGGGCGTTTCGCCACCTGGCAAAAATCCTTCGCCGACGGCTTCGAAGAAAAGATAGTGCTCTACTATCGTCCGTCGTTGATGTTCTTAACCAAACATCGCTATGCCACCCTGGCAAGCTTCTTAGGCGCTCTGTTCATTATCGTCGCGCTGATATTCAGCGGTTGGACCCGGTTTACCTTCTTCCCTTCTATCCAGGGCGAAACCGTTTCTGCCACCCTGGTGATGCCAGTCGGCACACAGTTTTCCGTCACCGACCGCTACGTTAAAAAAATGTTTGATGCCGCCCGGCAATTGCAAACAGAGTATATCGACCCGGACACCGGCGAGAGCATCATCCAACACATTCTGTCCAGCACCGGTTCACAACGCGGTTCCTCGGGGTCCCAGTACGGGCGCGTAAGATTCGAACTGGTGCCGCCTGAAAAGCGCACGATTCAAATCACCACCAACGAAATCATCGCGCAGTTCCGGCAACTTATCGGCCCGGTGCCCGGCGCCGAGTCGATGAACTTTCGCGCCCATTTCTTCCGCGTTGGCGATCCGGTGGATATTCAGTTGAGCGGCAATTCATTAGAGACCCTGGCGGAAGTTGCAGACAAAATAAAAGTCCATCTGCAAAGCTATCCGACGGTCTACGAGATCGCCGACACCCTCTCCGATGGCAAGGAAGAATTGCGTATCGAATTGACTCAGCAAGGTCATGTGCTCGGCTTGAACCGCAACAATATCGTCAGCCAGGTCAGCCAGGCTTTCAAAGGTTTTGAAGCGCAACGCATCCAGCGCGGCCGCGACGACATTCGCGTGCTGGTACGTCTGCCGGCGAGCGAACGCGCGGACTTCTCCACCCTGGACGAAATGCTGATCCGCACGCCCACCGGTCGTGAAGTGCCTCTTTCGCACGTGGCTACATTGGAGCCGGGCAAAGGACCACAGCAGATCAAGCGCATCGACCGCTACCGCACTGTCAATGTGACTGCCGAAGTCGAAAAATCTCGTACCAACATGACCGTGCTGCTGGCTGATATTGGCCAGTATGTTGAGCAATTGTTGCTGCAGTACCCGGATATTCATTTCAAAATGGAAGGCGAGGCGCGGGAACAGCGCGAGTCCTTCGCCAGTTTACAGAGTGGCATCATCATGGTGCTGTTTGCTATTTACTGCATGTTGGCGCTGCCGTTACGCTCCTATACCCAGCCGTTGGTGGTGATGTCGGTTATCCCGTTCGGCCTGATTGGCGCCATCGCCGGACATTGGTTCATGGGCTACAACCTGTCGATGCTCAGCATCATGGGCATACTTGCGCTGAGCGGGGTGGTGGTTAACGACTCACTGGTACTGGTAGACGCTTTTAACAAGCAACGCGAAGCAGGTGCAACACGGTATGAAGCCGTCCTCAACGCCGGTGTCATCCGTTTTCGCCCGATCATATTGACCTCTTTGACCACCTTCTTCGGCTTGATGCCGCTATTGCTGGAAAAATCAACCACTGCCCAATTTCTGATCCCCATGGCGATATCATTAGCGTTCGGCATCTTGTTTGCCACCGCAATCACGTTAGTCCTGGTGCCCGTTAACATCCTGATCGGCAATGACATAAGGCAGTTGTTCACACGCAAGACTATCAAACCTCCAACAGAACAAGGTTTGCCGAACGTCTAACGATGATTCCTCACGCCATAAACAATCACGATCAGAAACCATTCGTACCCGCAGTAATCGCATTTACCGCGCTGTTGGTCACCACAGTGATCCTCTGGCTGCTGACGTCAACCCTAGGCAGCACAGATCTGCAGTTCCTGGACGACCCCTTGCAGTGGCTGCGGTTGTTGGAAAGCCAGGCCGCGTTTGACACCCTGGGCAATGCGGCGGAAGTGGTTGCGGCGGTGTTGGCCATCGCCATCACCGTGGTGGCGATCATCGTCGAGCTGGCTGCAAACAGATACAGCCACCTGATAACACGGCTATTCATTCACGAGCCGTTAAACCTGGTGGTGCTCGGCTTGTTTGTCGTCACCACCCTGCAATGTGTGTGGACTGCCGCCACGCTCACGGAACCTACCGGCACCGCACTGTTACCCCAGGCCGGCTTCGCCATTACCATGGCCCTGGTGACGGTATCGTTGCTGTCACTGCTGCCTTACATCTATTTCGTGTTCTCGTTCTTATCGCCTATCAGCATCATCAATCGAATCTCCCGCAACGCCTTCAACATCATCCGCAAGGCTCGCCCCGCACGCATCGAACTGGCGCAACGTAACACCTTAAACGC
>Ga0114950_10003277_pt1 | contig 12464 bp, 7 predicted proteins | sample N075metaG_FD_83503 | JGI IMG/M metagenome (GOLD analysis project Ga0114950, IMG submission 83503) | Deep subsurface microbial communities from Kermadec Trench to uncover new lineages of life (NeLLi) - N075 metaG | ecosystem: Environmental > Aquatic > Marine > Ocean trench > Sediment | place...
GCCAGCGTGTGGATACCCGTAAATTATCCCTGCGCGTAGGCATATTCGGTGCCGAGCCCTGGACTGACGCCATGCGTACAGAGATAGAACAGCGGCTCAATCTCGAAGCGGTAGACATCTACGGATTGTCTGAAGTCATGGGCCCCGGCGTTGCCCAGGAGTGCCTGGAGAGCAAGGACGGGCCGACCATTTGGGAAGATCATTTCTATCCTGAAATAATCGATCCTGTTACCGGTGAAGTGCTGCCGGATGGGCAGGACGGAGAACTCGTATTCACCAGTCTGACCAAGCAGGCTATGCCTGTTATTCGCTATCGCACTCGGGATCTTACCCGGTTGCTGCCCGGCACCTCTCGCACTATGCGGCGTATGGACAAGATTACCGGTCGCAGTGACGACATGCTGATCATACGCGGTGTGAATGTATTTCCCACGCAGATCGAGGAGCAGCTTCTGTCCGTAGATGGACTATCGCCTCACTACTTTATCGAGCTCACTAAGCAGGGCAACCTGGATGTGATAGAGATCAACGTGGAGTTAAGCCCTGGCGCGAATACGGGCAGCAAGGAAGAGGTGGCGGCCACTCTGAAAAACCGTGTGAAGTCTTATGTGGGCGTATCGGCAGGTGTCAAGGTGCATGAACCCGGTGGCATTCCGCGCTCTGAAGGCAAGGCGCAGCGGGTGATAGATAAGCGTTAATACCTTGCCCTTACCTATTTTCCACTGCAGTCGCATAGCGAACTATTAATGTTAGTGCTCCCCAGTCTTCGCTGGCCATCATTTTCGCGCTTGACACTTGAGATACTGTCTGTGTTTTTTGCTGGCTAGATGTACAAATCTGGCCGAATAATCCGAAGAAGGAAGGCCTGATTTAACCGCGAAGCGTAAATCTCGGGGGCTTGCCCCCGAGTTGGATAGCTTACTATGGGGATTTTCCCATTGTGGGGTATCCAACTTATGGAGTTGCAGAAAAATACGCATTATGTATATCGGTTGATGTACCATTTTGTATGGTTACCAAAATACCGGCATAAGATTTTCCGTGAGCCTTATCGAGGTGTGCTAAAAGGTATTATTGAGAAAATAGGCTATGACTACGATATTGACATGGTCGAGTTAGAAATCCCTACAGATCATATTCATATGGTGGTTCGAGGAGAGCCCAAGATGTGTCCGAGCTGGGTGATGCAGATAGTAAAGAGTATTTCGGCCCAAGAATTTTTCCGACTATATCCGGATATAAAACAGCACTACTTTTGGGGCGGTAAATTATGGACCCAAAGTTATTTTGTGGAAACGATCGGGAACGCGAATGAGGAAGTGATAAGGGCGTATGTCCAAGACCAGCTTACAGAGCAAGAAAAGAGGGAAGCCAGATCAGAGCAGCTGGGCCTATTCTAAAACTCGGTCGCTTGCGGCCGAGTTGTTTATAGAGATACATTATAATACTAAAAAAATTATAAAGCGTTATATATACTAATTGTTGTCGGTAGAGGGGTTATCTTGTTCCTTTTGGTTATTTATCATCGGACTATCAGGCTGAAACTGCGACCCCTGAAAAATAAAAAGTGTGATAAATATGAACAAAAGGTGGTAATAATACTATTAAATTAGCGTTTTTAACGTGTTAATGTTACGTATTCGCGCATTTTATAGTTTGTTCTGCTGCGAAATCTGGGCTTATGTCATCAGCTGGAGGTGAGGTATGCAGTGTGCGCTCCCGTAGCTGGAGAAGGAGAGTTATTTACAAAGCGATACAAAAGAGTTGACATAAATTATAATTACGTTATATTTTATGCCGAGCGTTAATTATAAGATGCTGCCCGTAGAGAATGATAATCATACTTTTCTGAGTGGATTTTTTCTGGCGGGGAGATCAAATTAACAACCAATCTAATGGAAGGCGGAGTATGAGTTTCTGTGAATATTTATTCAGATTGTTGCGGAAGTTGTACTCAAAGGAGTTTAGGTAAGTACGGATAACTGTTTATGTGCCAAACCCCGGTTTGGCGATAGGCGCGGAGCTTCAATAATTATTCTTTAAGAGGAAACTATGAAAATGAAACGCTCTCCACTATTCACCGCTGTTAGAAACACGATGCTCGTAGGTCTGGCTTCCGTCGCATCTACGGGGTCATTCGCTGCCCAGTTAGAGGAAGTTATTGTAACCGCTCAATTTCGTGCGGCGAACGTTCAGGATGTACCTATTGCGGTCACCGTATTAAGTGCCGATGCAATCGAGAAGGCTAATATTTTTGATGCTACTGGCATCGCAATGAATACTCCTGGTCTGGCCTATGGCGAGTTTTCCCCCGGTCAGGCAAAGTATTCCATGCGCGGTATCGGCTCAGCTGATGATGGCGCTGGCCTGGATAATTCAGTGTCACTATTTCTTGACGGCATTTATGTAGGGCGTGGTGCCGGTGTCAATTTCGACTTGTTCGATATAGAGCGAATCGAAGTCCTCAAAGGTCCCCAGGGTGCGTTGTTCGGTCGGAACACCATCGGCGGCGCTATTTCGGTTATAACCCAGAAGCCCGCAGAGGAATTTTCTGGTAAAGCTTCTGCCACTGCCGGTAATGAAGGCATACTCCGATTGCAGGGGATGGTTACCGGGCCGCTTACAGATAGTCTGGCCGGCAAACTGGTCGTTAACCACCGTGAACACGATGGCTTTGTCGACAATGTGGTTACGGGCACAGATAATCACCAGGATGAAGATCAAACGTCTCTGCGCGGGCAATTGCTCTGGAGCCTTGACAATAGTGAATGGTTGCTTTCTGCCGATTATCTTGAGGATGATCGCGGAGACGCAGGCCGTACACCGGTTCGGAACCGGGAAGGCCGGGGGACTCCAGTTGAGAATTCAGAGGCACTGGGAGGAAATAGGCCACAAACCACGACTTCACCTATTGTCGGCTTTACAGATCGGGAGATTAGCGGAGTTTCGTTGCAGGGCAGCATTGGTTTTAGTAATGGTGAGTTGATTTCTATTACCGGATTTCGCGATGTTGAATCAAATTGGGAGATGCCTTCAGTTGGAGTTTCCTTGAGTTATCCTGACAACAATGATCCTGATGTGTTCGGTCTCGACGTCATGGACGATATTGATGAAAGTATAGAAACCTTCTCACAAGAATTTCGCTTCGTGTCGGATCTGGGCGGTGACTTCAGCTTTGTGGCTGGCTTGTTCTATTTCACCGAGGATACTGATCGAACTGAACAGTTTCGCCTCGACCGTAATACGGTTTCGGGAGGCCAGGTGACGGTTGGAAATGAGTATACCCATACCGCGAACGAAACCACCTCTTATGCCGCCTATGGTCAGGCTCAGTGGGAGCTCTCGGAGCAATGGACCGTGTTGGTGGGAGGGCGATATACCTATGACGAGAAGGACTATGAAGCGACATCTGTTGATTGTGGCTTAACTCCCGAGGAACTGGCTGCAGCGGGCTTCGAAGGTTTTGCGCCCTGTGAAGGTGTTGGCGGTAGCGTCAATATCATCAGCGAAGCTTTCTCTGTCTCAGCCAGCGATAGCTGGACAGACTTTTCTCCCATGGGCTCAGTGCAGTATCGTCCAAACGACCAGACCATGCTTTTTGCCACGGTCTCGACAGGTTTTAAAAGTGGTGGTTTTGCTGGTTCTCAAGGTGTTGCTTCAGCAGCAACCGATCCGGTGGATCCTGAAGAGGTGATCAACTATGAGTTGGGCTTTAAGAGCGATTTTCTCGATAACAGCTTACGCCTGAATGCGACTGCCTTCTATATGGATTACACCGACATGCAGGTCGTCATATTTGGGCCAACAGCTGGAAGTGAATTCGGTACGTTTCAAACCCTGAATGCTGGCGAAGCTGACATATCAGGCATAGAGGTTGAATTTGATTGGCGAATTACGGATTCCTTCAGCCTAAGTGGTAACTATGCTTACCTGGATACCGAGGTTAATGATTTGATTGTGAACGGAGTCGATGAATCCGGGGCGCGCTTGGCACAATCCCCCGAAAATTCGTACAACCTAATCGCCGATTACGATGTGATGCTCAATAATAATGGGGGAAACCTGAATTTTCACGTCCAGTTCTCCCATGTTGATGAGCAGACGAATACTACGAGTTCTGAGGCTCTCATCAATTTCACTGATGAGGTTGATCTGCTGAGCGCTAATGTCACCTGGACGTCTGAAGGCGAGGGTTTGCGTCTCTCGCTGTGGGGTAAGAACCTTACTGATGAAGAGTATATTGCTCATACCTATACAGTTGGACCCGGTGTAATTGGTATCTGGGGTGCTCCGCTAACGTATGGTCTTACTGCGACCGTAAGTTTCTGATGGGGGGAGTGTTTCATGACCCATGGAGCATTCCCATTGAATCGTAAACGACTATTACGGGACCGGGGGGGATACCTCCGGTTCTAGTATAAGTTTTCCGAGCTCGTCATCAGGGTTAGGGTCTTGATAGCTACTAACCCGGCGTGGTAGATCGCTTTCTACATGCCCCTTCTTGATTTCTATCGATAGCATTGGAGAGGAGGCTGGTCCAATGAAGGAGCAAGAACGGGAAACACAATGACGTGTACGTGTACTCAGGCATGCTGAAGAGTGTAGAAATATTCGCCGCACTTGCGGATACTCTGGCCTGGCCAGATCCACTTTTTACCGGTGGAAGGTCGAATATGACAAATATGGTGAAGAGGGACTGCGTAAGAAGCCCCCAGTGGCAAAGCATCACCCGAGAGCAATACCCCCCGAGATTGTCGAGAAAGTCATTTACCGCGCCGTACTTACCATCAGCGCCAGGGTCGTAGTGGATTTTGACCAGAAGTAGCATGTCGCATCATATCGCCTCGGGGCGAGCCATGCGTTTTATGCGCTCGCCTCTGGCAGCATTGGTCACACGCCCCTGGCTTGACGCGGTGGTTTTGGCTGCAGGACGCCGCTATATCTTTCCCCTGTCACGACTGTGGGCTATGGCCAGGGAAGCGGAAGGTGATCTGGATCGGTTTATTACTGCCCTGGGAATCAATAGCCTCAAACCTCGATTGTTACGCAAGTTGTCTACGGCGTTGGATATTTTCGAGCACTGTCGGCTCAAGGCGTCTATGACCGAGCAACTTTGGCAGGATTACCTGTTCGGCTCGGGCGACGTGCAACTTGAACGGTTACTAATAGCCGAGCAAATGCGCCTGGATACGCGTACCGCCTACAATATGACGCGCAGACACTTTACCGCCTTTCGCCACTTGCTAACCACTTCGGTAAAAATGACGCCTACCACACCCGCGCAAGTGACGGGACGATTTGGCGCGAAGGGCGAGCACCTCGCTGCCCTGTTTCAGCTGCCATCGTCATTTCCGACGGTGGAGTGTTCCCGTCGCATTCCCGTACCCCGTGGCGAGGATTTCTGGATTCGCTTCCCATCACCTTCTACGGCGATGAATGACATAGTCTACGCGCGCGTACATGAACCCCCGGGTGTCAGCAATCCGCCCACGCTGATCTTTGGCCACGGAATGTGTGTTGAGTTCGACCACTATCACAACCTTATCGATGAAGTCGCGGGACTGGTGGGGCAGGGTATTCGCGTAATTAGACCGGAGGCGCCCTGGCACGGTCGCCGGGTATTGCCCGGGCATTTCGGTGGTGAACAACTGCTGTCCACTGCGCCGGCGGGCATGTTTGATTACGTGTCTGCCCAGCACAAAGAGTGGGCGGTAATCATCGACTGGTGCCGCCAGACCAGCAGCGGTCCCGTTGCAATCGGGGGTGCCAGTCTGGGCGCCCAGACGGCCAAGTCGATAGCCATGCGCGCCACTGACTGGCCCCAGGCCCTGCGCCCGGATGCGCTGTTCGTTGTGATACACAGCAGCCATATCGCAGAAGCTGTGTTGGACGGTGCGCTTTCAGATATCTGGAACCTATCCGGGGCACTTCGGGAAGTGGGATGGAGCCGTGAGTTGGCCCGAGAATGGTTGCTACGATTGGATCCCATGCAACAGCCTTGTATGCCTGCCGAGCGTGTTGTTAGCGTTACCGGCACCCACGATGTGGTTACCCGGCAAGCCTGGGCCAATCATCAACTCGATTATTGGCAGGTGCCGCAAGGCAATCGCTTCAGTTATCGCCGAGGCCACTTCAGTGTGCCCTTGGGAATGATCCGCGACCCCCGACCGCTGGTTCGTTTGCGGGAAGTGTTGGCGCAATGTTGAGCGGGAGATAGCTGATGTCTGCGACAGTCATTGTGCCACTGTGGTTACTGTTATTGTTGCTGTTGTTTGCCCTGGCGGGTCTGTGGCTGATCGTTATTGTCCCCCTGTTGCGCGGTTATTGGTACCGACGCCGCCAGGCTTCCTTGCGCCAACTTGACGAGCAGCTGGAATTTGGGCTCTCGAATTACGCCCTCGCTCGACGCAGCGAGTGGCGAGATCGCCTGCTCAATGACCCGCAGGTGTTAAAAGCCATAGAGTCCGTAGTCGCCGATGGCGATGAATCCATTGACGCGGTGCAGGCACGGGCCAGGCGCGACGCTGACGAAATTGTGCCCTTTTTCAGCACGCGCTTATATTTTCGCTTTGGCTATTGGGTGGGCCGCTGGCTGATTCGCATGATGTATTGGGTGCAGGCAGATTTTGGCGACAGACAAGGACTGGCAGCCATCGATCGAAATAGCTGTGTCGTTCTGGTGTCCAACCACCGCTCCAATATCGACCCCTTTCTACTGATCTACTTGGCATCAAAGCGTACTGCCATTTCATATTCTGCAGGTGAGTGGGCGCTGGCCTGGCCTTTGCGGTACCTGCTACACGCGATTGGCTTTTATATTATTCGCCGCGATGGTGGCGGGGATCGCTTGTATCGTACCCTGGTGGAGCGCTACGTTTATCTTGCCGCTTCCCGCTGTGTGCCGCAGGGGCTCTTTCTGGAGGGGGCCCTGAGTCGGAATGGCGAGATGCAGCCGCTCAAGCTTGGGCTATTGAACTATGTGCTCAAGGCGCACGGTCAAGGCAGTTGCACGGATATTGTGTTCGTGCCGGTGGGTTTGAGCTACGATCGTATACCGGAAGATACTACGCTTGTTAATCTCGAACTCAAGCGCTTTGCCGATAAGGGTCGGCTATATCCGCTGCTATCCCTGGGGCGTTTCCTGGTTTTGATGATGCCGCGAATGATGGGCCTGGGCAAACCCTATGGCAAAGTTGTGGCGAATTTCGGCAGTCCGCTGTCCCTAAACGATTGGCAGGCGGCGACAGGACAATCGCTGATTATTGCCGATGCGGATCGCAGGCGCGAGAGCGTAAGCAACCTGGGAGATGCGCTAGCGCAACGCATTGCGGAATTGATCCCGGTGCTGCCGGTGGCACTTTTGGCTTGTGTAATCCTGACGAGGGGCGAGGAGGGCATATCTGAACTTCGCTTGAAACGGGACGCGCTGGCACTCGCTGAGTCGTTGCGAACCGAATCAGTTAACGTCGCTCTGGATGTCAACGCCGAGGACCACTTGTTTAGTCAGGCCTTGTATATGTTACTCAAACGGGGGTTGGTCGAAGTTAGCGGCGACGGGAACATACGGCTTCTGGGCAATGCCCGATTGCTGTTGGAATACTATCGCAATGCGATTCCCGCCCATTTGCGGCTGAGCCCAGGCTACCCCGCGCACGCCATCAGCGATAAGATACGGGGCGCTTCAATCTGAAGTAACCCATAAACCAAGGAGTAAATGTTTATGTATTGTTTGACCGTCACCTACCCCATTGGCGAAGATACCCGATTCGATAGCGACTACTATCAGGATCAGCACATGCCGCTTTGCGCCCGCCTGTTCGCGGATTTTGGTTATCGCGGCTCGGTGCTGCGCAGCAATCAGGGAAAAGCTCCCGCCAGTGGTGATCTCAATTACGCATCGGTAGACCTGCTATTCGATAGCCTGGATCAATTGCAGGCCGCCTTGGCTGCCGGGGGCAGGGAAGTCTCCGCCGATCTGGTGAACTACACCAACGCTAAACCCACCATGAGTTTTTCCGAGGTGAGTGTGGATATTAGCGATTAGCACTCGAAGGGCCCGGCCGGGGAGTGCCGCGCGTGGGTACTTCGACGGCGCCAAGGGCGAGGTTGATGACATGAATCCAGAAACAGGCGCCTTGGAAATATGGCGTAATGTCTGGTTAGTGCTTGACCTTCAAAGTATAGGTCCGCTCTGTGTGGGCTTTTACATCCTTTTCATGTAACCATGTCTGTTTCTTTTGGAGGTTTTGGTACATTAAATATTGGTCATCGAAATGTTTAGCCTTGGTACCATCTGGCTTAATAAAACCACTCTGTCCAGGGGGAACGACCTCATAACCCTCTACACCTTCGGCCTTAAATACGGTCATATTATTTTCAGTGCCGCGGTTCATTAGAGGCATGTCATCACGACGTGAAGCTGGTAGCGCTTGTGGAATGCCTAGAAAATTCTTATGTGAAAAACCGGTAGGCGTTACTGGCAGGTTCCACATAGTGATATCTTGTCCATATTTCCCGGTTAAATTTTCTATGCTTATATCAAGCGCTTTAATCCAATAATCCTCGGCACTATTTCCGTTTAAGAAGTCATAGTCGATGCGCCCTTGCAAGATTTCGTAAAGTAATTTGAGCCCTGTTGCAATGTTGACACTACCTGATGATGGCTTCTTAACCGATGCGTAACCAGTGCTGTGGGCAATGACAGATCCAATATTTCCCGGGAGGTCATTCGCCAGGACTGACGTCATCATTTCAGTCAACCAGGCTTGAAAAATGGCATTACCGGGGTGCTGATATCCGTTTCCTGCTGAGACGAAAGTACCTTCCCCGGTCATCAGTTTTCTATTGCCATCCCAGTCTTTTAGAGTTTCTTTAATAGAGCGATATAGCGTATTTTTATCTTGGGCTTTGTCTAAAACAGCTAGCATTAACGGTTTAAAATAAACTGCGCTCGGGTCCTTAAATGAGGCTTCCATCATGAGATCCCAGGCTTCATCAGGGGTTACTTTTCCAGCTTTGGCCAGTGCATCATCTATTATTTTGATTCGGTCTGATGCCGTCCAGGACGCCCACCACTCATCGGGGTTCAGTATTCCAGCTCCCGGTTTATTATTCCAGTTAGCTATATAGTGGCTGGATGGATTGAATACTTGTGGGTTTTTGCTCGGTGATTGGATAGCTATCCAGTCCATATCGCCTTCACCACTTACCGGCAACCGGTTGTCATGCCCTTTAGCTCTGACAGGAAATGCACCCATAGAGCCATAACCAATATTTCCCTCATTATCCGCAAAATACCAATTCACATTTAAGCCTGACTTATAAACAGCTTTTTTCCATTCTTCATGATTTTTCGCTCTGGTAGCTTCGATCCAACCGGTTAAGGTGGCAAGCTCGCGACCAGCCCATCCACGTTGTTTTGCGTAGGCTTGATTATGTTCAGTATCTATATGCACAACAGGGCCATGAACGCTGTTATAGGCGGTAAAGTGAATGCTTTCTCCCCCTTTTACCTTAATGACTTCTTGGCGTGAGCGAAGTTTTTTCCATTCCCCTTTGTATTTATATTGGGTGGGATCATCAGGATTAAGCGTTTCGCGGAAAATATCGACATTATCAATAACACCCCAAGTGCTTCCCCAAGCGATATCTTCGTTATAACCAAACATTGGCAGAGGGTATCCAAGGGGGGCATTACCAACCGCATTCCATGAAGGGGAATGAAACCCAACGGAATAAGTATAAGCCGGTGCAAACCAGCCGAACTGTGGGCCATTCACGATAACAGCTTTGGCACCTTTTAAACGTTCAGGGCCTAGCACTAAGACATTACTAAATGACCTTCCGCGCCGTGCAGGGTCGTGGTTGCCTATATTTGGATCGTTAAAAGCCAGTAGTGGCTGCGAAACTGGCTCCGAGGTTTCAGAGGAAACAAATTGCCAGTCTTCCTTAGGAATTGTGGTGGGGGCCAAATCACTAACCTGAGGAATAACAGCATTGAAAATTTTCCAGGCATCTTCCTCGCCGTGTGCTTTTATGAGGTCTGTAAGCAATGATTGATTTTCCAGCTCTGTATTAAAGTCGCCAAATCGCAGTAGCATAGAGCCAACAAACATCATAACCACATCATAATCGGTCCAGGTGCCTGGGTTGAATTTATTGGCCTTGAATTCAAACGGCATAAGATTTTCGGGGTCTGCTTTGACTTCTGCAATACGGGCATTTATGCCCTCCGAATATCCTTTAAACAGACTCTGCATGTTTTCATCAAGCTGTGAAATTTGTTGGCGAATATCATCAGGCCAGAAAAGAGTTCTTTGTTTTTTATCGAAGTCAGCATATTTGCCGCCTAAAACTTCAGCCACCATTCCTTGCGTAGATCGTTTGAGCATCTCTAACTGATATAAGCGGTCTTCAGCAAGAACATAGCCATAACCATAAAAAAGGTCATAGTCAGTTTCACCGTATATATGAGGTGTCCCAAAGGTATCGCGCGTGATGGTTATTTCATGTTGAGAAGAGGCATTTACGCCTTCAGTTGCGATGGCAGGGCTAGTCACCGCGAATATGCTGCTAATTAAGAAAAAACTTAAACGGCTGGTTCTCATCCTTATGCTTCCTTATTCTGCGTATAAATAGATAGATAGTGCCAATTACTTAATATATTGGCAACCGATACAGTTCGTCGCCCGCGAGGGAACCATCCAGGCCAGGGACGTGATTCCACCGGGCCAATCCGGCTTTCTTGCACCAGGTGGCAAGGCCGGACCCCACGGCACGGACCAGTTGGGGCTCTATGCCGACTTCGGTTACAAGTCTGTGCCGTTTACCCTGGAACAGGTGAAAGCCGCGGCTACCAGCGAGCAGCAACTGCAGATTTCCCCTTGACCTCAGGGGGTTAATTGCCGGCGAGGGCGGCTTCAACAGCGGCTGCGATTGACAGCAAGCGACGATCACTGCCGGCGGGGCCGTCCAGCTCGAGGCCTATGGGCAATCCCTCCGAGGAGACACCGGCCGGCAGGCTGATACCCGGTATGCCGGCATTGCTTGCCGGGTCCGTGTTGCGGATGTAGGTGGGGAAAGTCGGCACCTCTTCGCCACCGAGCTTAACCGTAGACATATCCTCTTGCAGCGCACGCGCTGGTAATGGCGTGGTCGGGAAGATAACGGCCTCGACCTTGTGGCGCTCGAAATAATCACGGTAGGCCTGCTGTAAGAGTGGCCGCTGAACGTCACGGGCCTCCAGGTAGGTCGCCTCCTCGATAACGCCAGCCAGTGCATCACCGACGATCTGCTTCACATCAGGGCTGGCAATGAGGCTTACCAATTGATCCGCTGTGGTGCCGGGCAGGTACTCTTGCAGGTATTGCGGCAGTAATTGCGATGTCTCGTACAGGACGATAGGAAAACCGACTTTTTCGTTCAACTCGGGAATGTTGGTGAGTTCCGCCTCGATCAACTCTACGCCGGCACTGGTAAGTCGCTCCAGTACCGATGTCATCACGGTGGCCACATCCGGATCCAGGCCTTCATAAAAATAGCCCCTGGGTACGCCGAGGCGTAGGCCTGACAGGGTGGCTATCGCACCCTGTTCATGGGTCTCGCTCAGTACCTGGTCCAATAGCGCCGCCTCCGCTACTGTGCGGGTAATAGGCCCTGCGGTATCGCGGGTATTGGAGACCAGGGTCATGCCCGTGGTGGGGTAACGGCCTGTGGTGGGTCGGAAGCCTACCAGTCCATTGAGCGCCGCCGGGATACGCACCGAACCGCCGGTGTCCGTGCCTATGCCTGCCGTTGCCATCCCCAGCGCGACCGCGGTAGCGGTGCCGCCGCTGCTGCCACCAGCCATGTAGGCCGGGTTCACCCCATTGCGCACCGGGCCAAATGCAGCATTGTTGCTGGTGATCCCGTAGGCCAGTTCATGCATATTGTTCTTGCCGATTATCTGGGCGCCCGCGGCCTTGAGTAGCGCGACGACACCGGCATCCTGTTGCGGAGTAAACTCCCTTAGCAGGGGAGTGCCGGCCGTATTGGGCAGTCCCGCAACGTGGATGTTGTCCTTCACCGAAATTACCATTCCCGCCAGGGGCTTGTTTTCACCGGGCGCGACCGATTCCAATTGACGGTCGACACTGATAAAAGCGTTGTATTCCTTGTGGTTATCTATGGCCTGGTAATAGTCGCCGAGATCCTCAGCTGTGGCTCCTGAGACCAAGGCAAGGCTGGCCCAGGTAACCAGGGCGCGATCCGAGCGAGTGGATGTTCGATGAGTCAAAGTCGATGGCTGTTTATTGTTATCGTTTGTCATAGCAAATTGTCCATGATGGGCTGAGACTAAAGTATTACACAAATCTTAAAATAATATTATTATTATGTATCATATAAAGAAACAGCCTGCGAAATAATTGAGTAAAAATCGGAAACCACTTTTTCATCATGCCCACAGCAGACTTACAGCAGCTTAC
>Ga0114950_10003279_pt1 | contig 12463 bp, 4 predicted proteins | sample N075metaG_FD_83503 | JGI IMG/M metagenome (GOLD analysis project Ga0114950, IMG submission 83503) | Deep subsurface microbial communities from Kermadec Trench to uncover new lineages of life (NeLLi) - N075 metaG | ecosystem: Environmental > Aquatic > Marine > Ocean trench > Sediment | place...
CGGCCGCGGCCACCGGTGTAATGGTCACCGACCAGCTCCCCGGCGGCTACACCTATGTCAGCGACAACAGTGGCGGTGCCTACGACAGTGTGAGCGGTGTGTGGACGGTGGGTAGTGTCGCCGCCGGCGGCTCCGCTGCCATCGACATCACCGCCACGGTCAACGCGGCTGGTCCGTATCTGAATACATCCGAGGTGACGGCCGCTGTGGAGCCGGACCCGGACTCGACGCCGGGTAACGGCATCACCACCGAGGACGACTATGCCGAGCAGGTGACGACACCTGTGTCAGTAGACCTGACGATGACACAAACGGTCACCGACGTGAACGGCGGCGGTCTGGACCCAGGGGATGTGCTGCGGTACACGATCACAGTGACCAACAGCGGTGCAACTGATGCCAGCTCGGTCCTGGTAACGGATCCCGTTCCGGCAAACACCACGCTGGTGGCGGGAAGCTTGACTTCAGACGACCCATCGGACATTACGTTCGAGGGGAATCCGTTGAGCGTCGACGTCGGCGCTCTGGCGGCGCTGGGAGGTGGCGACAACGACGTCGTGATCACCTACGAGGTCACGGTGGACCTGGGCGTGACCGCCGGCACCATGATCAGCAATCAGGCGAGCCTGACGGCGAGCGGCGGCCTAGGGGCGCTCTCGGACGACCCGGCGACCAACGACGGCCTCGAGACGGGCAATGATCCTCTCGACCCGGCCGACGACGATCCGACTCTGGCCGGGCCGGTCACAGCCCCCAGCGTCCTGACCATTGGGATCAGCGCCGACAAGCAGGATGTGCGCCGCGGCGAGTTTGTCCTGTACACGGTGACGATCACAAACGTGACCGCGTCGGGACTCAACAACATCGATATCCAAAACGCCCTGCCGGTCGGCGTGACGCTGGTGTCGGGAACGGTGACCCTGGACGGCCTGCCTCAGGCCGACCCCGCTCAGGCGGCTCCCCTGCTGTTCCCGATCGGGACGGTCAATGCGGGCCAGACGGTGACTCTGACCTATCGAGCCGTGGTGGGTAGCGGCAGCGTGATTGGTGATCTGGTCAACTCCGCCACGGCGGCGGACGCCGCGCTGCAGCCCCTCTCGCTGACAGCCAGCGTCCTGGTGCGTCTGATCGAGGATGCGGAGTTCGATCTGGCAACGATCATCGGCAGGGTATTCGACGACAGGGACGAGGACGGACGACTAGACCCAGGCGAGAATGGAATCGGTGGGGTGATGGTCGCGATGGAGGACGGCGTTTACTCCATCACGGACCACAACGGTCTGTACCACATCGTTGCAGTACGGCCCGGCAATCGTCTGGTCAAGGTCAACCGGCACACGCTGCCGCCGTACGACCGGCTGACGCTGCCCGAAGCCAAAACCGTGACCGTCACACCGGGTCTGCTGGTCAAAGTGAACTTTGCTGTGAAGGTGTCGGAGCCGCAAACCTTGGAGGAGGGCCGGCCGGCGTCCTACGGCATTGCACTGACCCTAGACAACGTCGACGCGCGAGCTGAGGTGGTGGGTAATCTGGAAGACATGACAGTCGTGGTGAACGGAGTGCTGGCCCGCCTTCCCAAGGCCCACGCCCGCATGGACGTGATGAGCCTGGAGCGCAACCTGACCATCGTCGAGGGTCGTCTGGACAAGCCAGCGCTGTTCGCCCTCTCGTATCCCTCCGATCGCAGCGTGAAGGAGTGGAGCTTCGAGATCTTCGACTTCGAGATGAAGAAGGTGCGCGACTTCCGCGGCACAGACACCAATATCGAGCAGGTCGTCTGGGACGGGAAGGATGCCTCGGGGAAGGTGATTCGTGGCGGTTCGATCTACCAGTACCGGTTGACGATCGAGTTCGAGGACGGATCAATGGCCCAGAGCCCGGTTCGCATGTTCGGGGTCAACCTGACGAAGGCCATTTCGTTCGAGTTGACCGGGGCGCTGTTCGAGACCAACTCAGCGAGGACCCATCCGTCGGCCCGTAAGGTGCTGGACGAGATCGTGCTAACGCTGAAGAAACATCCGAACGAGAAAGTCGTGGTCTCGGGCCACACGGACAATACGGGTACGGCCGCGTGGAACCGCGAGTTGTCGTTGCAGCGTGCCGAGAGCGTGCGGGCCTATCTGGTCTCGGCCGGGATCCCGGAGGATCAGTTGTTGATCAAGGGGCGTGGTTCGGCCTACCCGCTGGCTTCCAACGAAACATCCGAGGGTCGTGAGCGCAACCGGCGGGTCGAGATCAAGGCGATGCTCAAGGAGACGGATCGAGCCCGGGTCTATGCCTCCGAGACGGAATCGGTCGCCCGTGAAGTGGTGGTCAACGACCGCACCGTGCCGACCGAAGGTGACGGGTCGTTCCGCACCTCAGTCGAGTCGCTCGAGGGGCAGGGTGTGGTCTCGGTTGGCATTCGTACCGAGGACGGCGGTCTGACGGCTGCAAGGTTCGATCTGCCGACCATCACCATTGTTGAGCCCCGCAGCGACCGCAAACTGGAGATCGGCAACCGCGATCAGGTGATGCAGTTAATGGAGCCAAAGATGGTCGACGGCAAGTTGCATTATCCCAAGGTCAAGATTCCGGTCAGGGGGCGCACGGAGCCCGGCAACCGAGTGTTCGTCGACGGCGAGCAGGTCGAGGTTTCCTCAAGCGGCATGTTCGAGACCAAGCTGTCGCTCGTGGTCGGCGAAAACACGTTCGGCATCGTGGCGATTGCCCCCAATGGTCATACGTCCATGGCCAACCTCGATGTCAACCTGAGCGGAAAAGACGAGGAGCAGAAGCTAATTGTCGTACGCGACTCGATACCCCAGTTTAGCATCAAGCTGCCGCCACGAGGCGCAGTATTGCCCAATCCCAGCCTGTTCGTTCGTGGCACGGCCTCCCCGCAGGCGATGGTAACCATCAACAAGACGGAGTTCCCTGTCGGCAGCGACGGCAGCTTTGCCGGCAACGTCAAACTGCCCGAAGGAAAGTCGAACATCGTGGTGGCGGTGACGATGCCGGATGGTTCTAAGGCCGAGGTCGGCGTCCCCATCACCGTCAAGGAGGACTACCTCTTCCTCGTGGCCCTGGGCGACGTGACGGTCAACAGCATCACGACCAAAGGGTCGGCGCCGGAAGAATTCGAGGACGAGCTGTACGTCGACGGTCGGATTGCCTTCTATCTCAAGGGTCGCATCAAGGGCAAGTACCTGATCACTGCAGGGCTCGACACAGGTGACGGCCGCCTGGACGAGATCGGAGACCGGCTCAGCGACCGCAACAACCGTGATTTCTTCCGCACCCTGGACCCCGACGCGTTCTACCCTGTCTACGGCGACGGCAGCCGAACGGGCCGGGACATCAACAGCCAGGGGCGATTCTACGTTTTGTTCAACGCCCCGTCTTACAGCGCTGAATGGGGCAACTTCAATTCTGGGATCACCGGGAACGAGTTCGCATCGTTCAACCGCACGCTGTACGGTGGGAAGGCGACCTGGACGACGCTGAGCAAGAACGCGCATGGTGAGCCGATCGGAGACGCGATCGTCTTCACCGCCGAGCCCCAAACCAGGTCGGCTCACGACGAATTCCAAGGTACCGGAGGGTCGCTGTACTTCCTGCGCAACCGTGACGTGGCGAACGGATCGGAGAAGGTGCGCCTGGAGGTCCGGGACAAGATCACGGGCATCACTGTTGCCAACGTAGCCATGCGGAACTACGTCGACTACGAGATCGACTATGCCGAGGGGCGCCTGCTGTTCCGCCTTCCCATTACCTCCGTCTCCGAGAGTTCGACCATCATCAGCGATGAGTTGTTGAACGGTAATTTTGTCTTCGTGGTCGTGGACTACGAATTCAAAGAGCTATCGACCACCTTCGATAATTCGACTTACGGTGCGCGCGTCAAGACCGCAGTCAGCGACCAGGTCAGCCTTGGGGCCACCTACGTCAAGGAGGAACGGCCGACCGGCACGTACGACCTAGTTGGCGGGGACATCTCGGTGCGGCTGGGCGAGAAGACGCGGATGACCGCGGAGTGGAGCCAGAGCGAGAACGAACTTATGCCGGGATACGTGTCCCTCGACGGCGGCCTTTCTTTCATACAGAAACCTGTCGCCGCAACTGGCGAGCCGGCCCAAGCCTACCGCTTCGATCTTACCACGGGCGGCGGGCCCGTCAGTGGCACGGGCTACTTCCGCCACATTGATGCGGGCTTCTCGTCAGCGTTCGCGACCGGCCAGAACGACGTCGATCAGTACGGCGGCACGTTCAGGGTCAACGTCGGCAAGTCCGGTCAGTTCAATCTCCTGCTTGACGAGCTCGACACCGAGGGCGTCTCCACCGTTCTCACCGGCACGCTGCAGTACAAGCATCGTCTCGGCAAGTTCGGGATCACCGCCGAGGGACGCTACCAGGATACGGAGAATGTCGCTTCAGCGGACACAGCCGAAGGGATCGGCGCGGTCCGTCTCGACTTCCATGTCACACCCAAGGTGAATCTGTTCACCCGATACCAGACCGACTTCCACCAAAAGGTCGACGGTGCACCGACGACCAGCGGTACCAAGGACCAAATCACCCTCGGTGTCGAGGCGGAAATCACACCGAAGGTCACGGCCAAGGCCGAGGTGACCGCGGCCGAGGCTGGCGACTCGGTACTGGTAGGCCTGACCACAAGGGTGGACGAGAAGACGATTCTGTATGGCACCTACACTATGTCTCCGGATAACGCTTCCGGTATCACCAATACCCTGACCGCCGGCGCTGCCGTCGACATCGGCGATCGCACTCGTGTTTACACCGAACAGCAGTTCAAGAGCAGCAGGGAAGAGCTGACCACGAGCAACGTGGTCGGGCTCAATGTTCGCCTCAGCGACCGCCTGACCACAGGTGTCAGCTTCCAGCGCACCAACCTCGATGGCACCAGTGGCAATCCCGGCACGCTGCGGCAGGCGACCTCCGCCAGCGTCTCCTACCTGCACCCGCGGTTCAGGATCTTCTCCAAGGTGGAGCTTCGCCAGGACGAGAGCAGCCTGCTGGATCAGGAGCAGTGGGTGGCAAGCAACGCGTTGGAGATAAATCTGTCCGAAGACTTCACCTTCCAGGGCCGCTACAACTACGGCGAGACCAGCGACAACCTCACCGGCGTGGATGAGCAGATCTACACCGAGGAGAGCTTCGGGCTCGCCTACCGGCCGCTGAACCATGACTGGGTCAATGCGCTGGTGCGCTACACCAGGGTGAGCAATCTGCCGCCGAAGAGCCAGATGACCGTGCAGGACGATCACGAGGACCGGGTCTTTGCGTTCCAAGTGGCCTTCGATCTGGGCCGGCACCTGACGCTGACCGAGAAGCTGGCGCGGCGCGACCGGACTCTCACGCCGAAGCTTCAGGCCGAGCTGGAAAGCGAGCTGCAGCTGTGGATCAACCGCTTTGACTTTCACCTCACCGAAAAGTGGGACGCGGCCCTGGAGTACCGGATCATGTCTGTGAAGGAGGCTGCCGACAACTCCACGGATGGATTCCTGCTCGAGGTCAACCGGCTGTTGCTGGGGCATCTGCGACTCGGCGTCGGCTACAACTTCACCAATTTCTCCGACAACGCTCTGACGGCCAATGACTACGAGGTCAAGGGCTTCTTCTTCAGGATCCAGGGTAAGTATTAGATGAAGATGCGAAAACGGACCGGAATCGTACTGCTGTTGCTGAGCCTTCTCGGCGTGGGTGGGTTGTACCTGCTCAGCCGCCCAGTGGGTGGCGGCCACGGTCCATCTCTGCTAACCGGGTCGAGGCCCTCCGACCTGCCGACACCTGAGCTGCTCTCAGGCGCTCGCTCTCTACCGGGCGGTGCCCTGGCCACCCTGGTTCGCTTTGAACGCTCGGTGAAGTCGAAGCGGGCCGACGAGCTGATCTGGGAGCAGGCCCAGGAAGAAATGTCGCTTTACGGAAACGACGCGGTCCGGACGTTCGAGCGATCCCGGGCCGACATTCTGTTCGGGCACAACGACATCATCGAGGTTGACGAGAACACCCTGATCATCATTACACGCCGCCAGACCAGGAACGAGGATGAGATCTCGATGGCACTTCTCTCACCTGCTCTTCTCAAGAGGATTTCGGACCAGCCCGTCGAGGAGCAAGAACGGTTGCTGCAGGAGGCGATGGCCGCGAGAGAAATTCGCGTGGTGAAGATCACCGGTGGAGGAGCCGATGGGGAAAGCGTGCGGGTTGGTGTGGCGACCCTCTCCGATGAGTCGAACGTGATCGTCTCGCGGGCCGGGACGGTGAAGGTGATCGGACCCGATGGGGCCGAGATAATCCTGGAAGAGAACATGGCGACAGCGCTCGGTCCCGGCGGTCTACTCGCCGCCCCGCGGGCGCTCCTTGGCGCTCCCGCGCTCGCATCGCCTCGAGACGGAAAGGTCTACGCGTTCCAGCGCAAGACACCGCGCGCAAAGTTAAGTTGGAAGTCGGTGAACGGCGCCGATGCCTATCAAATCGTCGTGGCCAGGGACTCGGAGTTCAACAACATCTTCTTCGAGGAGGTCCTGCAGAGGACCTCGTTGGTCGCCCACAACTTGGAGCCCGGCAGTTACTATTGGCGGGTCAAGGCTCAGGACGCCGATGGCATCGAGGGCGCCTTCAGCGCGACTCGCACGATCAAGACGATCCAAGACGACACGCCGCCACACCTGACCATCGCGTTCCCTCCTGACATGTTCATCTCGCCTGGACCGAAACTCAAAGTCAACGGCAAGACGGACCGGGGAGCGCGAATCAGGATCAACGGGCACACAGTACCGGTAGCCCGCGATGGAGGCTTCACTTACACACTGGACCTCTCGGAGGGAGCCAGATTGATTATCGTCGAGGCAATCGACGCGGCAGGCAACGTCGAGTACGGAAAGAGGGTGGTCACTTATCGGGGCAAACGCTCGCCTGTTGCCGTACTATCGGAGAATCCATGAAACGAATCAGCCTGCGTTTGAAGCTGTTGATAGGGATGTTCGTGATCCTCAGTATCTCGATCGGTCTGGTGACTTCACAGGCGGTGATGCTGTTCCAGGAGGACAAGTCGGCATACGTGTTCGATCTCAACGCCTCCCAGGCCATCCGGATCGCCGACGAGATCCAGGCCAACGTTCGCCACCTGTCGCAAAAGATGCGAATCTTTTCTAGCACCGTCGGGCTCGAGGCCCCACCGGGGGTCGAGAAGCGTTGGGTCCTGCAATCGATGCTGCGGCAATACCCGGAGTTCCTACTATTCACCCGCAGCCGCCCGGACGGTTCCTTGGAGGCATTGTTCCAGTCACGGCTGTTGAGTGAAGCGGGATTATCGATCGAAACGCTCCACGGCGCTTACCTGAAGGCGCTGCCGATGCAGAGCTTGAGCGATCAGCCGATGATCGTGCGTCTCAGTCAGTCGTCCACTCTCCCCACCTTCACGCTGGCGGTTCGTGGCGACTCAACCGTCGAAGGTGAGCGCGGACCGATTCTAATCGCCGAGTGCGCGCTGGATCGCCTCTATGCCAGCGCCGGCGCGTCACGTCTCCATGAGATCTACATCACCGACAACGAGGGCAAGCCATTCCTTTCCGCAACGGGTGCAGCCGTTGGAACGTCACCCACATTCGCCGACTTGCTGCCGAAGACCTCAGGTACTGCCGGTACGCAAGAGTACGATGCCTCAGGCGTACCGATGCTCGCGGCTTACGCTCCCGTGGGTGACCTCGGAGTTTGGATCGTCGTGCAGATTCCCAAGGCAAGAGCGTTCGAGGCGGCTCGCCGGGTGATCATACGGTCGGTTGCCATTGCGGGCGCCGTCCTCCTCTTGGCCACTACTCTAGTTCTGTTCTTCGCCGGATCGATCACGAAACCGCTCATCGTGTTGAGTCGTGCGACCGAGCACATCGGACAAGGGCGATTCGACGTCAAGATTCCGGTCTCCGGCCGGGACGAGATCTCGGCGTTGGGCGAGCGTTTCAACCGCATGGCCGAGGAGCTGACGACACGCCACGAGGCTCTCGAGGAAGCAAACCAGCGCCTGATGGAGTCAGACAAGATGAGCGCTCTGGGTCAGCTCAGCGCCGGCATCGCACATGAGGTCAAGAACCCGTTGGCCTCGATCCGCGGTTACGCCCAGCTCGGGCTACGCAAGATTCCGCCGGACAACCCGATGGCTATGTACTTTCAGACGATCGAGAAACAGACCGGCCGCGCGCTCAAGATTCTGAACAACCTGCTCAAGTTCTCCAGACAGGAGCCGGCCGAGATGAGTCGGACCGACGTCAACGAGGTGGTCACCGACACGGTGAAGCTGGTGGCGCACCCGCTCGGAATGAGAAAGGTGCAGGTGGAGTCGACACTATTCGACGGACCGCTCAACGTCATCGGCAACGCCAATCAGATCGAGCAGGTGCTCCTGAATCTGTTCATGAACGCCGGCGACGCGATGGAGGACGACGGTGGCGGAACCCTGACCGTGACCACCGATCTGGTCGACGGATCAGTGCAAATCTGCTCAACCGACACAGGTTGCGGCATACCACCGGACGTGAAGAAGAAAATCTTTAATCCATTCTACACCACCAAGCCGGTGGGCAAAGGCACAGGTTTGGGACTGTCGATTTCCTACGGAATCATCAAGGAGCACAAAGGGGAGATCACGGTCGGAAGCAAGGTCGGCCACGGCACGACCTTCACGATCAAGATCCCTCTCGCTCCCGAGACGACGCAGGATCAGACCCAGGCCAAATCGAAGGAAGACAAGCGAGTGCGGGTAATCAGCCTGCGTTGAGGATTAGCCATGCAAGAATTCACGATCCTAGTTGTTGACGACGACCCCTCCATCCTGAAGATGCTCAATGAGCTCCTGACCAGCGAACCGAATTACAGAGTTGTGCTGGCCGGGGATAGCAAGGAGGCCGTTCGCGCCTTCTCCCACGAGAGGAGGATCGATGTCGTGCTGACGGACATCCACATGCCGGACTTCACCGGCATGGAGATGATGTCCGACATGAAGAAAATCGGGTTTGAGCCGGAGATCATGGTGATGACTGCTAACGGTTCTCCGGAGAACGTCGAGAAGGCGCGCAAGATCGGGGCGCGCAGCATAATTTTGAAACCCTTCGACAATCTGGAGGTCATCGAGGCCGAGATGCGCAAGGCGATCGAGGCCGCGGCCGCGAAGAGGAGCAAAGAGCCGCAAGATGAGGTGACTGATTTGACGCCCGCTGCGGCCCCGACCGAGGGGCTGACGGAGCAGCTGACCAAGGAGGCGACGGAAGAACTACCCGACGAACCGACCGAGGATTTGGCCGCGAGGTTGACCAGGGAGCTGGCGGAAGAACTGGCCGAAGTGCCTACCGAAAAGCCGACGTCGACGCCGACCAGAGAGGAGCCAAACGAGGGGCCGACGGTAACGCTCAAGACAGAGGAATCGACGGAGGAGGTGACGGAACTAACGGAGGACGAAGTGACCCCGTCCGTACCTGCACTCGCGATCAACCAGCCGGAACATCCAACGGCCGAAGAGATCTCTGCTCCACGGCTAACGCGTACGTTAGCCGGAAATCGACATCACGTTCCGGGAGAAGCCACGGAACCGGCAAAAGATATTACACGCCCGCTGAAAGCGGATCCGGCCCCTGTGGCAACGGCCCCTACGGCAACGGCCGAGGCTGCCGAAACGACGGCTGAGGAGACTACACAAGAGATCCCGGCCGATCTGGAGAGCATCTTCCGCGTGGGCACGGACCTCGACGCGGAGGGCTTAAAGTTGCAAGTACCGATCGTCTGCCTGCAAACCTGGGAGGAGCAGGACGCCATCGACGCTTTACGGCGGCTGGCCAGCGCGCTGGGGCGTAAGCTATACACGTGGTCCTCCACCCGAGGAATCGTAGCCCTAACCGGAGAGGTCCTCGGACAGACCTACGTCGATCCCAACCGATCGCGGGGATTTAGCCGAGCCCGGGGATTCAGGCATGCGGCCAGCGCACTATGGCGCAAGCTATACCCCTGGTCCTCCACCCGCAGAATCGCAGACGGAGCCGAAAAGATCCTCGGCGAGGCCTACGTTGACCCCCTCCGAGCGCTGGACTTCATCAGGCGCCAGGAGCGCGACAGCCTGTTCATACTGGCCGACTTCGGGAGCTGCCTCGAGGATCCTCAGATCGTTCGGACCCTGCGGGAAATAGTGATGGAAGGGCATACGGCGCAGGCGATGATTGTCCTGACGGCTCCCCGAATGATCATCCCTTCCGAGCTCGAAAGCTACTGCGCGTTGTTCGAGTGGCCAGCGAGCAAAGAACGTGACATCAAGGACCTGTTCGACGAAGTCCGGAAGGGAGTGGAATCGTCCGTTGGGCGACCCATCTCCATCGACGCGGGCGCACGCGAAACGATTCTCAAGCGGCTCAAAGGGATGTCCGACGGCCGCGTCCGGTTCGAGATTGCCCGTGCCCTGGTGAAGAGAACCCGAAGCTGATCGACCGCTGCTCAGCCAGGGGAAGGGCGGCCGCGCGAACCGAGCTCGGAGAGAACGTCGTCGAGCTCGACCTTGCCCGCTAGCTCTACGCGCAGAAACTGGAGCAAGCCGTCCAGTGACTCCTGCACCTCGTGCAGGCGAGTATCCGACTCGTACTCCGCGAGATTGGCCAGCAGAATACGCTTGTTGATACGGCCGTCCGGCTCGATGGCCAGCTCCCTGATCAGGTGCGCGCCTCTGAACGTCGCCTCGCGCAGCCGCCGCCTCATACGTCGCTCCGCACTCTTATCCCCCTGCCGGTTGAGCCGATCCAGGATCGTCAGGAGAGCCCGTCCGTAACGAATAAGCTCGACCTGGATAGCTTCTTCTTCCTCGCTGGTCTCGTGAGCGACCGCGGCCGAGCCCGCATCGAACGCAATCATCTGAATCCGCAACAGACCTGCCGACAGCAGAGCGTGCAGCGCCTGCCAGCCCTCGAACTCGCCGTGACCCGCGTCGTCTACAACCTCTCGCACGGTGCGCCGGCCGTCCACCAACCCAAGTACGTCGCGCTCGACATCCGAGAGATTCGCGGCCGCGGAGGCTTCCTCGACAGTCTGCTGTGGTGCGAGCACGACTTGGTCACTCTGGATCTTTTCGCGCACGTGGGCCCACTCGTCCAAGCGCCGCGCACCCTCAAGGATCAGATTGAGGACGCCGGCATCGAGCACGACCTTCTCGACCGGTGGGTCTCCTTCGCAGAACTCGAACGCCCCATCCTGCCAGTGAAACAGGGAGTACACGATCTCGCGCACATGTCCCTTCACGGCCTCCTCGAGCATCGACTGCGTGAGGATCCCGAGCCGGATCATCGTTGCGCCCAGCCTCTCCGGGCTGCGGACTTTCTCGGCAGTACGCAACTGATTCTCACTTATGGTGCCGTGAGTCAGGAGATAGGCACTGAGGCGATCCTCGTGCATCGACGACCGCGCGAAGACGATCTCGCCTCTCTCCCACTCCAGGGTCTTGGCCTCCTCACCGCGAGTGCAACGCAACGCCCCGGTCTTACGGGCGTTGTGGAGGAGCATCAGAATGTCGGGCAGTGCGATCGATTTCAGATCGCCCGCCAGGATGATGCCGCTCATTCGCGTCTTGCCCGAGTAGGGGCTGTCCCTCCTGAAACCCTGATCCACCTTCTAGATTCTGGCATTTGCATCGACCGAAGTATATGTGACCTTTCTTCTCCCTACAAGATACTCAATCTGCCCCGATGGCCGGCGGCCATCGCTGCGGGGAGGACCTTCAGCGCCACCTTTTGGCCGAGCTTCGTGCCCTCCGCCGACTACTCTCCGGCAACCCCGAAACTGTAGAGCTTTCCCCGGGTCCGTACGTAGAGCCGCCGATACGCGACGTCGTGACCTCCGGAACAGCCCCGGGCGATGCTCACGGAAGCGCGATCCCTCAGCGAGGCAATGGGAATGCGTGGGCATATTCAGTGGATCGATGCACTGCTCTCCGGGTCCCAGGCCCTGGCCTAGACAACTGCAAGATCCTGGCTAAACGGAATCGGTGGAGGCAGTGTTCAGAACGTCCAGCGGAAGGCGGCCCGGGCGACATTGCTCTGTCCGTTGACACCGTTGGAGCCCTTGACGATCTTCAGACTGGCCGACATGTGCTTGGTGAACAGGTACGCGCCACCGGCAGACCAGACGAAGTTTCTGAGATCGTCATCGGAGGGGGTATCCAGCTCGGCGGCGACCAGGGCGATGGTGCCGAATGCATTGAACTTTTTGCCGATCATATGCGATATGCCGAACTTGACCTCCAGCGCTTTGGGGTCGGTCTTGACGCCGCCGTTGGTCGTCTGATCGCCGGTCCACAGTCCGAACTCCACGATCAGGTTGGTTGCGTCGGTGAGACCGTGGGCCAGGCCGACATTGATGTTGAGGTAATCGTTGTCGCCGAACTCGCTGCGGTCGAAGGTCCCCAGCACGCCACCGACATACCACTTCTCGTTGA
>Ga0114950_10003280_pt1 | contig 12462 bp, 10 predicted proteins | sample N075metaG_FD_83503 | JGI IMG/M metagenome (GOLD analysis project Ga0114950, IMG submission 83503) | Deep subsurface microbial communities from Kermadec Trench to uncover new lineages of life (NeLLi) - N075 metaG | ecosystem: Environmental > Aquatic > Marine > Ocean trench > Sediment | place...
AGACCACGTCAAAGTCCTTATGGTCCGGCCCTGTGCTGATCTCCTTACGAGGAAAGGCGATTTGTATGGACCCATCTTCGGATCCTTCTTCGGTAAATAGATATACTCCAAAGGAGTCGCCAACTAGGGCGAGCCTCCCGTTTTCTCTCATGAAGGCTTCAAAGTCCGCCGGTGCCACGCCTCGGACTACGAAGTCCAAGTCGTTAGGTTCCTTTCGACGGATGCGATCTCGGATCGCCCCGCCTACTAAGAAAACCTCTGCACCTAACTCACTTTGGAGCTTCCGCAGGGTTTTCAGTGCTTTCATTTTTCTCCTCACTTTCAGTAGGTGCCTGTGCGGGCCCTACTGATCATTCCTTGTACATCCTTGTGCCGTGAAGCCACCTGACGGCTTCTTCCTTGATCTGCCTGGCGCGTTCCCGCGTGAATCCCTTCATCTCTCCTGCTTCCGTTAGGGTATGTCCCTGGAGGAGAGACACCACTACGTCTTTCGCGTCGGGCTTGAGGCTACCCAAGAATTTGCTGAGAAATTCACGGCCTTCCGTCAGCTGCTCGGGCGAAATCTCGAACTCTTTTTCTTGTTCGTAGCTTTCGATGTTTTCCTCTACCCTGAGGACCAATTCGATCATCTCTTCGTAGGACCGGTTGGAATTGCTGGCCAATTTCTGGATCCTCTCCTTCAGACTTCTGACCTTCGACAGGACTCCATTAGGAGCGGAGGCATCGAACTCGGGGCATTCCAGTGATTTAAGAGCCGTTTCTGGATCTCCCGGCGACTCTACGGAGTCGATCTGCCTCCTGAGCTGATCGATCAAGGACATGGCGCGCGCCATGTAGTTGGGAAACGTGTATTGCGTGTTGTTGGAGAGGAAGAACTCGAACATGTGGCTCTTGATCCTTACGATCGCCAGCTGTCGAAATGTCTTGGGACCGGTTGCCTTCTTCGGATCGAACCTTCGAATGGCGTCCAGGAGCCCGATGAGCCCTTCCACGACAAGATCTTCATAGTCGACCGTGGGTCGAGAATAGTTCCTGGCGATGACGAGGATCTCCCTGAAGTAGGACTTCAGGATGTCTACGTCTTCGAACTGGGAGGGGTCGGCGATTTCTATAATCGGACCCCTCAACCCTTCTCTCAGAACCTTACTGACGGTACCCATTTCAATTACGCTCCTATGAGTCTGCCGATCCTCTGCAACTCAGGCTTGGTGCTGATGTACCCTTCTGACTCCAGATACCTTCTGCCCTCGTCGGTAAGGACCCGACCCCGTTTAGTTCTACAGATTAAACCTTCTTGGACCAAGTAGGGTTCTATCGTCTTCTCGATTGTACCCTTATCTTCGTTTGAAATCGCCGCTAGGGTGTCCAGCCCCACGGGATCCATTATCTTCGAGAGTTCCTTGAGGATCTTGATGTCCGTCTTCGATAGCCCCCTGTCATCAATGTGCAGAATTTCCTGCAACACGTGCTCAGCTAAGTCTACCGTGACTACTTGTCCGTAGGTTGGGTTCTTTTGCGCCGCTACGATACGAGCATCATTAACTCTTTCAAGGAACCTCACGATGAGTCTGGGTACCCCTCTAGATCTTTTGGCTATGGCGTCTGCCACGCCGCTGGCTAGCGGTATACCTATACTCTTCGCCTGAACGTTGACGATCTCGATGGATTCGTCGTAAGTATAGGTTTCGAACTCCGATTGGAGCTTGAACCTATCCAGAAATGGTTTGGAGAGTTTACCTGCCAGAGTTGTCGCCCCGATCAGGGTGAACCTAGGCACCCATTCAAAGACGTCAACCCCCGAGATTTTTACCGGAAGCTTCCAGTCTTGCATGGCTATCCCTAGGTTTTCCTGGGCTAGTAAGGGCAGCTGGTGGCACTCATCTATGAAGACGATCTGTGGCTGGATCCGCCCGATGATCTTGCCATCCTGGTCGTAGCCCTCTCCTGGCATACGAAGGAACAGTTTTCTCAACTCTGTGGCCGTCTTAGCGGTATTGGGGGTCAGCGCCATCGGGGTAGTACCAAATTCTTTGGCAACAGCCTCCGCTAACGTGGTCTTTCCAGTCCCTGCCGGTCCCTTCAGGAGAAGGTGTGGTAGAGCAGAATTGGTAACCTGAGCTGCTGTGATGGAGATCCTCAATAGCTTGAGCAAATCTGGGTTGCCTATGAAGTTTCTCATAGTGATCATATACTATATACCTCAGAAGTCCTACTAAATTATACGTCATTTGGTAGGTTAATGCAACGTCTTTCCCTTCTTTTTCCCCGGAAAGAGGAGCAAGCTTCTTTCTACCGCTGAACAGGGGGCTCCGCCCATTTCCGGGGAGTACGGGACGCCGCCGAACGCAGACCCGACGTCATCCTCCAGAGAATCCAACTCAGGATCATGGGCGGGGAGAGCAGTAGAGTTGCTACCAGCAACATTGGTCCCACTACCCCTACTGCTAGAAGAAGCGTCGTCCAGCTCAGGGCTGTCTTTAGATCCTCCAGAAGCATCTTCGCCGCTATCAGATACGGCCGAAGAAGTCTCTTCAGAATCCGATTCGTCTCCGGCCACAGCTTTTTTTTCGGCTTCCTCCAAGAACTCCTCCAGAGTAGGAGGGTCCAGATAGTCTTTGACTCTCTTCTCCGCTTGGATTAGGAATGCCTTCCTACCAACCTCATCCCCGGCTACCCGGAAGAAGACGACGTCGGGGGTGTAGGGGTTCCTATAGTGTGACGATACGCCGCTTATGCAGGAGCTGCGGCGGTCGATGGCGGGATATTCATTTTCCTTGTCGTGGTGGTACTTGAAGTGCCTCACCACGTTGATTTCCGAAGCTTGCATTTTACCCAGGAACTCCTCTATCCTGTCCCAAGCCAAGGTGTCCATCATCGAGTGGAAGGAGGAGATAGACTGCCCCGGAGATACGTACTTAACGACCTGGGAAATCCACCACTGGGTGCCGTGGTAAGCGACGATGGTGGTTTCCAGCCTCTTGGTGGCCTCGACCCACGCCCTCCCCTTGAGGGTGTGGCATTTGAAGGCTCCCCTGGGAGGCGTATACTCCACGATCACAAGTCTGATCTTCTTCTGGGGGTCCTGTCTGTTGACCAGGGTCGCCTCCACCCTCTTGGGGCATGCGCTCGTCGTCGCCATTACGAACTGCTCCTTGTCTTCTTCTAGCTGGAACTCTTCCCTAATCCCCGACTGTTCGAGAATATGGCAGATGACTTCGTAGCCGTCGCTTTGAGATTCTTGGTCGCCCTCGACCTTCACTTCATCCTCGAGAGGGCCAAGCTCGTTCTGCTTCCATTCGATGCCTATTAAGAGGTATTCGTTCAGGAAGATGGCCTCTTTGGCGCCGGTGTCGTGCAACAGCCTCAGAAAGCGTCGGCCACCGGCGGTCCCTGCGCCCACTACGTTGGCGTAGAAAATCGACGCTGCGCTAGCTAATCGCTTTCTGTGTACGAGACAGACTTCCAGTCTATCTCTATCTCCGGTGCCGAAGTTGGTTTCCATTTGGAGATCTCGCTGGTGAGAATTAAAACTTTATGTCCTACTCCATCGTACTCCCCTACTCTGGAGAATCCTACACTCTCGAAGAGTTGAATGCTGGAGAGGTTGTCCTCCCGGATGGTAGCGTAAGCGAACGGAGTTACGCACATCCCGAGGGCTCTCTTTAGGAGGAAGCGTCCTATCCCCTTCCCCCTCCATTTCTTACGAACGGATAGGTGCTTGATTTCCGAGACATGAAAACTTAGCCTGCGTACTCCCACGGCCCCGATGACCAGCTTACCGTGGGTTTCTACCACGTAGTCGGTCTCGCTGCTGAGAATATCTATGGCGTGTCTCTTTCCTGCCAATCTATTATAGGTGTTCAGTAAATCCGCTAGCTGGCAGGCGATGTCCTGTGCGTCCATGCCTCTGTAAAACATACACTACTCCCCTAGTCGCTTCAGAGCCCCCTCGGCAGCATTCTTGCTGACGCCGTCGGAAATGGCCCGCATGAGGCGGCTGATGAGCTCCACCCCGGCTCTTTCCTCTTCCCTGGGTGCCGTCTTCTCACTCCTTGCCTTCTTGGAAGGAGCAGCCTTGACGTCTGCGCCCGCGAAGCTTCGGATGGCTGACACGTACACCTCCAACTGGGTATCTGTCAGTGCTGGAGCTGTCTGGATGTTGGTCACTCGGCAGGTCTTGCCATCGACAATGGTGCTGACCGCCCCCAAATCAAGCTGAGCGGCTTCCATGGCAGCTATGGACATGCTGATGGCGTCGTCCGGGACCTGCTCCAACGGGCTGTCAACGTAGGTCCAGCCTCTCTTAACGCTGCGCTGTAGATGGGCCGACCCGTTGAGTAGGTCGCCTGCCATCTGCTTCGCCATCCACTCTATGACCTCACCGGAGACTTCGGGGGCTCCGCTGTCCTCCTTCTCCGCCTTCTTGCGGAGCTTGGTGACGAGATCTTTCGTGCAGGCGTGGAGCGGATCCTGGTTCAATGTCTTGCACTGAGCGGTCAGGGCCTCGTCCCGGAAGATGTGGATTCTGTACTCGGTACCGGGGCAGAAGGATCGGAAGTAGTGCTCTTGTCGGGTGTTCTTCAGCATGAGCTGAATAGCCATCCGAACGTCTTCTTCCGTATGGCAGAAGAGGGGATCTCCTTTGTGCGTGGCGGTGTGACCGACGAGGGGAAACATGATGGTTCCAGCCTTGATGCCCTCTTTCACCCTCTTCAACAGCGCTTCGGTTCCACCCACCTTGCTGGCTACGTAGCCAGGAGTCGGGATATTGGCGGACAGCATCTCTTTAAGGAAACCAATCTTGTCTCGATTGGCCTCGACCGCTGCCGGGGGGTTGATGACCCGAATATCCCGAGAAGCCACTAGCTGCGCTAGTCTCTGGGGGTTGAACTTCTCACTGGGCTTACAACCCCAGCTAAGAAGGATCTTGTGAGCGCTGAAGTCCACCGACTTCTTGCCTGAGGCGTAGTTAAGGGCTTTCGCCAACTTCTTCCCGGTTACGTCGGAACCGAAGGAATACCAAACGAACCCACTCATTACTTTCTCCCTATTTCTTGGCCGCTACAGCCTCCAGAGCCGTCCTGACTCCGGAATTGTTCATTCCTCGAAGAATCCTCTTGTCCTCGCACCAACCTGGGCGCAAGTCGAGGTTCAAATGTTTTCTTACTGTGGTCGGGTCTGCCCCCACCAGCGCCATCAAAGCATTCAGCTCCTCTGAATACTCGTCAAACTTCTCCAGATCCCTGATCTGAGCACGCCACTTGATCAAGTGGTCCTTGGTAATGGCGGCGTGGTCGGACTTGTTGATGATGTTGAGGACCCCCCGGCCTACGCCGCTGATCCCAAAACCCTTGTAGAACTCGCTGGACTCCATCCAAGGATAGTCGAAGTCCTTGCCGGCAAGCTTTGCGTAGGCCGACTCGGTGATGGCCTTGGTTGCTCCCACCACAAGTTTAGCGAGGGTGGGGTGAACCATCCAAAGGCCGCTCAGCACCCGGTACTCGAAGCGATCGGGGTGAGACCTAACGGAAGAGTTGGTTTCCCCAGAGTCTCCCGTACCTGCCATTCCGTAACCGTAGTCGCATCCTTTCCTTCTGTAGTGAGGGTTGGGAGTGTCGAACCTAACCAACGGGAATGCCAGAAGGTGGTCCAATACTCTCGCGATACCGTTGTGGCAGTAGTAGAAGCCCTCGTCGGGGTCAACTTGTGCGGGGCGTCCAAGATGGATGTGCCCTCCGAACCAGTAGTTTCTACTGGAGCCGGTGAAGGTGGCCCCTCCCACCCAGCCGTAGTGTTGTACCGCAGCTGGAGCCTGCTGGAGAATCTTCTGGATGTTGTCCACCATCGTAATGTGATCTACGCTTGGAGCGGGCCGCACCTCGACCGCGGGGCCGTCGCTACCGAAGGCACCTGCCTTCTTGAGAACGCTGCTCCCCCGCACTAAGTGGCCCGCCGCATCGATCAGTCCGAACTCAGGATCTGCTCCTACGGTGATCTCCTCCACCGAGTCAGAGATCCAGACGCTTTCCCCCTGTCTTCGGTTGACCCTCTGCAGGGTGGATCGGGTTACGAAGCCCGTCGAGAGGGCTTCTCCTTCGCTTATCTTCCCAGCCCCCAACTTCCTGGTCAGCTTCTGGACGTCCTCTTTATACGCTTTCTTGACCTCTAAACCGAAGCGATGCTCTCCCTTACCTACAACGACTACACTGTTGGTGAACCCGAAATAGCTCCGAGCCTTACGGGGGAGACGGATGATTCCGTTCTCATCCTCCGCGGACATCGTCGCGGACGTTGTCAGTGTGAGCTGCACTTTACGGGCCATACATTACTCCTACTAGTACCCGTGTGTTCTTGCTACCCTGTTCCTGCAGTCAGAAGCTTGGGCTTCTTATCTCTCTTTTGGAGAGACTTCCGAAGCTCCGCGTCCTCGAACTTAGGGGCGAGAGTCTCAATGATTTTCATGGTGTCAGCACCTTCCAACACCATTTGGGCGGTCTTGAGGACATCCTCCCTCCGAGAGGGGCTGAGTCCTGGATAAGCATCCAGTACCAGCTTTACGTTATCTGTGCGGAGTTTGTAGTGCCTCTCGTGGAGGACGACGAACACCTGGGACAGGACCTTGAACTCCCAGATCTTCTTCTCCGCCAGAGACTTCTTCTCTTCCGCTCTCTCTATTCTCTTGTGCTGTCCTCTAGCCCCCTCCTTGACTCCTTCGATTTCGTCGGCGGAATCGCCGCGACCAAGGGCGTAGTAGAGCGCGAAGTGGATCTTGGATAGCTCACTTGCTAAGTGGAGATGTCCCATGTTCTTCAAGTCGATCACGTCGATCCCTAGATGTCCTGACAGCTCCCGATCACTTTCGTAGCTGACCGTAAGTCCGATCGACTTCGCGGTCTTCCACCCCTTCTCTGTTTCTTTGGACTCGTCAGCAGACATGTCCAGCGCCTTGCCGTCGGAATCCATAATCTCTACTTCGACTGTTGTGACCTCTTCATCCGTCTCCTTCTTGGCGGACACCCTGTTGGCTTTGTGGGCGGTACCACCGACGTTGGCCTTGCTAATCTTGGGCTTGTGAGCGGTTCCCACGACACTGTTCAAAGAGATAGGCTTCTCTGATTCCCACCCCTCGATGATCTTCGCGTCGTGCTTCTTGAACTCTCCACCCTCGGAGATCTTATCGAATGACTGGTAATTGAGGAACTTAGGGAACTCTTTGCGGGAGTCGAAGATTCTGTAGTCTCGTTCGCCTAGCATGCGATCTTCGGTCTTGAGTTCCGGTAGCTCTGGCATGACCGTCTGTCGGATGAAAGCATACTGTTCCAGGGCCTCTCTGATGAACTTCGCTTCCGAGGCCATCAATACGATGTTCAGAGGGCTGATCATGAACAGGTGCAACGTCCTCGTTTGACGGAAGACCGACACTTGATGTGGGAAACGGCTATTGGCCATGACCACCGTGTAGGCGCCCTCTAGCCTCTCTCCGAGAGACTTGATGATGTCTGGGGTCATTTCTCGGGATCCGTGCCCGGTGGCGTAGAACAAGTAGTGGAAGATAGCCTCGCTGTCGACAGATCCCTGCCTCTCCAGAATCTTTGGCAGGCGATCGAAGATTACCTCGTGGTTATCGAGCGTCCCGTTGTGGACTCCCAGAATCGCGTTATTCTCGTCCAACTGGATGGCGAACGGGTGATTATTTTCGTTGGCATCGCTGCCGACAGTCCTGGATCGACAGTGCCCTACCAACGTCCGCAGTTCGTGAGGGTAAGTTCCCCACGTATCCGCGAAGTCCTGGTAGATCTGTGGATCAGTGTCGTCAGATCTTTTCTTGAAGATCCAATCGGTGACCTTCTCCGCCTTCTTGGCCATCATCCAATCACCGTTATCCATCACCTGATATACTCCGGTCGCATCTCTCCCTCTGGGGAGAGTCCTCAACATGGTATCCGCGAATAGTATCTTGAGAGATTTTTGCCGAATCTCTCTGCTTACTTCGGAGTCGTACTGCACGACTCCTACAATTCCGCACATGTTTTTTCTCTCCTAGACGGTGACGCCGGACACGTAGTTGGTGTAGCTCTTCCTACCTGCTTCGACGTTGTGATCGATGGGGAATCGGAACCGGTGAATATTCCTGACGATGTGTCCCGGTTCATTGACGTCCAACCAGAACCCCGCACCGTCTTGCAGCCACGAACACTTGTCACTCGCCTTGATTCCCAACTTGGCCTTGGCTCTATCGTAGTGTCGAACTTCGGAGATGGCGATGATCATATCGTGGTGCTTGAAGGTCAGCACGTGGAGGGGTCGTTGGAATTTGAACATGAGCATACGGTGGGGGTGTCGAAGGTCTACAGCAGCTCCGGTGAAAGCACCTTCCAACTGGGACGCGACCGCTTGCATTGCCTTCTGAGGCTTGACACCCTTTTCGATGAGGCTCCCGTAAAGACGAAAGATCACCTCGGAGTCGACACCCCCCTCTCTCGGAAGCTTGAACTTCTTGAAGACGGCGTCGTGGTTACGGAGGGTACCATTGTGGATACCCACGATCGGGGGGGCGATGATAGGGTGGTTGTCGTAGTTGTCGTCGGTGCTACCGACCGTCGTTGACCGGGCGTGAAGCAGGATAAAGTTCGTTTGGGGACCAATCAGGTTCAATGTGTCCTCGAACCTTTGCCGAACTACCAGGCGTGAAGGGCGCAGAGGTTTCTTGAACACCACACTCTGCGCGTGCTCGGGATCGTTGATCACAGCGATCCCAGCCGCGTCTAGTCCCCGGGGTTGCAGTTCGATGAGGAGCTGCTTGGTCATCTCCCGTACCAGCGTGTAGCTAATCCTTCCTCTGGCTCTACGACCGAAGGCAATCGTTGCAATTCCGCACATGTTTCCTCTCTAGGCTGTGGTGATGAGCGCACCGACTACGTCGCTCCACCGGTATCGTCCTGAACTCAGGAGTTGGGCTACGATTTCCGTCACAACGGCCGGTGGCTGGTCGATGTTGGCGGCTACTTCCTCGATCCATACGTCCTGATTCTCGCATTCCATGATGGCGGTGAGGTCAACCACCTCAGCGACCTCACTCTCTACTAAGTACCTGTTGCCAGAATCTTCTTCTCTATTCTGAGGATTCAATTCGTTCTCGATGTCCTTCCACGAGTCACCTTGCACCCTCCGGAGGGAGACGGGTCGGTCCGCCAACTGGATCAGAATGTCGAAGGCGGGGCCGAGCTTGTTCAGCTCACCTTTGAGGAGCTGAATCATTTCCCGAGCGTTATCCCGAAGGAACGGGATGTAGGTACCTATTCCGCTGGTATCTGCTGCGCGATGGCTGCCGTAATCCCGGTTCTGACCGTTGATCAGGTGTTCGGCTACCAAATCTAACTGTGCCGAATATTCCCTGGTTCCTATCTCCATGATGCCATACTGAGACAAACGGACCGCCTTGAGCATCATGGCGTATATCATCATGCCCCAGGCAGCTACTACAGAGGGCGACATACACCCGTCTGCGATCCGGTTTTCGATGTGGAAGGTGGAGACCAGCCCTTCCGGATCAAACTTGCAGAAATAGTAGGAACAAGATGCATACTTTCCAGCGGTAGCCCCGCTTCCGCCGGGGATATTGTCCGCCAACTCTTTCTGGATCTTCCGCATCTGGCTCTGCATGGCGCTATACCGGCGAATGGGTTGCCGGAACTTCGCCCATCTCGTCAGAGTTTCTACGTTATCGCCAGTGCTCATGATCCAGAAGAGTGCCGGTTCGTAGCGGCGGTGCAGCTGGTGGAAATTGGCTAGGATGATCTCGGGCATCGGAACCTCTAGTTCCGAGGAGGTAGCGCTTCTCATCCCACGGGGACTCAGCCCACCGTCGTATCCTACCAGAAGGTGAAAGTGCTGCCCGCATCGCTCGTTGATGAAGCCCCCACGAGCCGCAATGGGCTCGATGATGTCCTTGCACATTCGATAGAAGCTGTTCCAGTGGACCCGCCGACCTACGGTTGGGACCTCGATCCCACCGTTATTGATCAGAGACCCGTCCTTTTTGACTTCCAAGACCCCCATCGCTCCCACCTTCAGAATGTCTCCCGTGGGGTGGAAGAGATCCTTCATCTCCGCCCGAACAACTTCGGCGTCCTGTCGAATGTCGGTGTTCTCTATCGCCACGTCACTCTTCCTTAGGAAGGAGGGGCAAATGGTGCAGAAAGGCGTGTGCATGGCGCAATCCAGTTCACGGCAGTTCAACATCCATGCTGGGCACTCTACACATGCGGCGACGTCTCCGTCGTTCTTTGCGGGGCACGAAAAGTCGTTTCCGAGAAACTTGCCCGTATCCCGTGTCAGACAGAAGGTGGGATGTCTCTCGGATAAACATGTCTCAAGATTAGCGCAGTCCGTAACGCACTTCTTCTTGGAATGCACACACGGTTCACTTGCTTTCGACTTGAGCCCGCGCTCTGCCGAAGGTAGATTGATCTCGAACTCAGTCCCCACCTTCAGAACCTTGGAAAGAAAGTCTTTCCAGTAGAGGAACTGTTCTCGCGTCAGGGGCGGCCTTGATGCTTTCTTCTGGAACCTTAGTCCGAGTCCTCGTTTCGCGCTCACGGTTTCTCCTTCCAGTTGCGCAAGAGATTAGGTCCTGGCCTGTTCCCTTCTTCCACTTCTCTGAAAAATCCCTCTATAGTTCGTACATGCTTACCGTAGTTCGGAAGTTCGGTGTATAGTTTGTGAATACGATCCAGCTCTCTCAAGGCAGGGGTCGTAGACTCTGCCAAGAGGGTGCTCTTGATCTTACTAGGCTCTGGAATCGGCATGATCTCCATCAGATCCGACTTGGTGATGTTCTTGAGGTCAACGAAATTTCTGCTCGCGATCTTGAGCCTGCTGACCATGACCTCCGTGATCATCAAGCATAATCCGAGCAGCCCTCTTGCGAGAGAGGGTGTTCGTAGATAGAACGCCCCGGGTGTCCTGTATTCCAGAGTCAGATTACTGGGGCGGTAGTCTCCAGGTAGCCCATACTGGGTCTTACCCAGCCGACGCATCGGGCTGTCCTCTAGAGGAACTAGGGGGACAGAAACATACCAATCCAAGCACTGATCCAGGTGGTTCATGGCTGACCGGTTGAAATCTTTCTTGGTGTTGAGAATTTCGGGCGGGATGCCCAAGTGTACATGGAAGCCAGCGGCTCTGGCATAGTGGTAGGAGTGGGCTTCGTAGCGGAAGGCGTACCCATCAGTCGGGAACGTTTTGGCCCACGAGCTTCGCTTCATCCGTTTCGGGATCTGGGGAACCAACTTCTGGATGTTGCTTACTACCTCGTCTTCGTGGAGTCCGTAGTTGGGCCGTAGCTCTCCCAGGGATCCGTCGCAGCCTATCTGACCATCGAAGGGGAGGTAGGTGGCTGCGGACATGAGTTGATCGCTGTACGGCCCGGTGCCGTGGATAATGAAAAACTCCGGGTCGCAACCCAGAGTTACATCGAGGATCTTGAAGCTAACTGAAGGACCATTGATCTTCGCGAAGTTTCCTGCGGTAACCATGGCCGCCTTGAATACTTCCGAGCACCCGTCTACTTGGAGTACGACGGTCTCTGTTCCTCGAACTTGGATGAACTGCCCTACCAGTACGCCGAGCTCGGCCCGTAATGTGGGCGAAAGAAGGATCAGATTGTGATCCCTCTCGACCATCCACTGGGCGATCTCGATGTCAAGTTTCAAGGGCTCTCTCCTAAGGTTGTTTTACTTCCATTCCCATTTGTTGGTATACCCTGAAGAGTCTCGATTCGAACTGTCGGAAGAACATACTTATATGTTCGTCGACATAGTCATACGCTATGGCGTCGGTTTTCCCGTCGAAGGGGCGTTGGATGCGCCCAAGTGCTTGGACGACGTTACCCTTCCACTTGATCGGGGAAGCCAAGAATAGGCGATTCAACGGTCGGTGGTTAAACCCTTCCATCAATAAATCGTAGGTGGCCACTAGGACCTGTATCTTTCCACCCTTGAAGTCCGAGATAATCTTCTCTCGCACCTTTTTGGGGATGGCTTTCTTCTTTTTGCGCGGTTTCTTGCCTCGCCGTCCTCGTTCTTTTGGTGTGTCGTCGTCTACGTCTACCGACCCCACCACGAACTCGCATTTTATACCCTCTTCCTTGATCAACTTAGTCAATACTTCTGCGTGTTTGGTTCTCTCTACGAGAACGATAGACACTGTGCCAGGCTTCTTGGCTTCCCTCACGACGTCGCGGACAATCTTCTGGTTCCGCTGGGGTGCGGTAACCATAGCTTCCATAAAGTCGTTGTATTCCATTAGGCGGGAGTCCTCAGGATCCCAGCCCGTTGTCCTCACCTGAATGGTGGGGATCATGAGGTGATCGTCTTGGAATAACTCTACGTGTTCAATCTCGGCTATCTTGGGTCCGATAGCGTTGAACATGACTACGTCGAGCTTATCCCGACGGTAAGC
>Ga0114950_10003281_pt1 | contig 12459 bp, 10 predicted proteins | sample N075metaG_FD_83503 | JGI IMG/M metagenome (GOLD analysis project Ga0114950, IMG submission 83503) | Deep subsurface microbial communities from Kermadec Trench to uncover new lineages of life (NeLLi) - N075 metaG | ecosystem: Environmental > Aquatic > Marine > Ocean trench > Sediment | place...
GCGCCATATAAAGGCACGATGAATAACAACACCACGGCTTGCGCGCCGATCGCATAGCTGGCCGCCTCGGCACCGAACTCGGTGAGAATGAAGACTTCGCGCGTGGTCTTCAGCAGGTAGTAGCAGACGAGTAACAGGAACGCGTAAACCGCAAACAGCAATACGCTGACCCCTTCGCCCGGTCCCATTTTGGTGAAGACCGAAAAAGCGCGTTCAAGCGGAGTGAGCGGGTGGCCGTTCCTTGCCATGGCTCGAATTCTACCGCGAAGCGAGTGGCGCCAAACCACAAAGTTGTTACTCTACGACGATGCCAGGGAGAAGGATCGACGGCATGCGTAAGGCAGGACAACACACCCGCCGGGCCATCGTGGCGCTCGCCGTCACCGCGTTTGCATCGCATTGCGTGGTTGGTGCAACTAGTACCGCCGCCGGTGGTGGTAGCGCTGCCGACGCCAGCGCGCACCGAGCGCTCATCGTCGAGATGAAGCAGGCCCCCCGTGGGCCCTTCAAGCGCCTGCGTTGGTTCTGCAACGACGGTTCGGTACTGCCGCCCAAAGCCTACGCCTGCCAGGAGCACGGCAGCGGCCATCAGCATGGCGAGTGGAGCGATGCGACCCTGACCCTGCACGCGGCCGGATATCCGATTGCAAACGTCATGGTCGAACTATCGGCCGAGCAGTTCGACGCCAGCGAGGCGGCCAACGCGCATTTCAGGATTCTGCTACTCGAACAATTTCTGATCCGTATCGACGACGGTTGGATCCTGCGTCGCGGCCGCTACTACCGCGGTGCGTTCCAGGTTGACGAAGAAGAATACGAAGCGCGGCAGTTGCTGCGCGCCCTGAGCAGCCGCCCAGCCTGGCAGACACTGCGCTACCCGTTGCTGGTAGAGGCGGCGCGCCTGATTGCACACGGTCAGCAACGCTCCGGCGCCGCAGAGATCCGCAACATGGCGACGGCCCTGAACCGGGCGGATCCGGGTTTTGGCGATCTGCGCAACAAAATTCATGGCCGCCCCGACCCAGGCGATGCGGACCGGGTGCGTAGCTATGCCAAGCAACGCGGGCTGGCCGAACTCGCCGCGGACTACACCGCACTGGCAGATGCTATCGACGCCGCCGCAGCGCTACCTGACGCCGCGCCGCTAGTTGCGGGTTACGCAAAGTCCCTGACCAACGCGGACCAGCAACGGGCCCTGATGGCCGGGGCGACCAAACTGCAGCGTGCAACCACTCCGAGCGAGCGCCTGGCGGCATTGGGCGAGCTCATGCAACAGTTGCGCGACGGCATCAAAGGCGCGGCGCAACCGCTACGCGCGATCGATCTGATCCTGGCGCTGGAAGCGCACGTTTTCAACGAAGCCCAATTGATTGATCTCGCAGACTCTTCGTTGAACCGACGGCAGTCGCTGGTATTGATGGAGAACCTCGCCAAAGCGGCGTACGGCCTCGGCCTGCTGACCCGATGGGAACTCGACAACGCACACGCCAGCTTCGAGATGCTGGCGGGGGCATCCGTCGCGTTCAGCCGCTACCGCTCCGAGTTGCGCTACCTCGAACGGGTGTCGGGTTGGGGCGCACGACGACTGGCGTTGTATTTCGAACCCGAAATCGCGCACCTTGCGCAGATCGAACCACTGGTGGTCGAGTACATCCCGGACCGGATGCGCGGCAGCCCGTTGTTCTTCTATTCGCAGCTGATCGCACCGCTTGCGGCCGATGCCATGCGCATGGCTGGACTACGCCAGGAACTGTTCGGGCGCGCCGTACCCACGGGTCTGCGCGCGTTGAATCCCGGGGTCGGACGCGGTGTGTTGCGCACGCTGGAGCAACTCGAGCACGCTCCAGAAGGCAGTGCTAACAGCATCGCACTGGTGCCGGAGACGGTATCCGAACTTCCCGTCGTGGCCGGCATTCTTACCGAGCACGAAGGCAATGCGCTGTCGCACGTGCAACTGCTCGCCCGGAATCTCGGGGTGCCCAACATCGTGGTCAGCGACGCGCTGCTACCGGAGCTTCGCAAGCACCTGGGCGAGCAGGTGGCCGTAGCGTCGAGTCCCGGGGGCGTGGTTCGTATCAGCAGCGATGCCGCAGCGCTCGAATCGGCCGCGCCGGTGCAACGGGAGCTGATATCGATCGACGTGAGTCGACTCGATCTGGACACCCAACAGCTGATCCCCGCGGCGCAGTTGTCATCGGCGGACCAGGGCGTTCGGGTGGGCCCTAAGGCCGCCCAGGTGGGTCGCCTAACCCGGCATTTTCCCGGCCAGGTCGCACCCGCGCTGGCCGTCCCATTCGGCCTGTTTTCCCATGCACTGACCGAACGCACCGTGGAACCCGGCGGCCCAACCCTGTTCGAGTGGATGGCCGAACACTTCCGCGAACTGCAGAACATCGACGATCCGGTCGAACGGGCCACGCGGACCCGCGAGACCCTCGCCGTGGTGCGCGGCTGGTTCGAAACCCGGCCGCCGAACCCGGTGAAGCTGGAAGAATTCCGGCGGTCTCTGGAAGAAAACTTCGGACCCAGTGGCAGCTACGGCGTGTTCGTCCGCTCTGACACCAACGTCGAGGACCTGCCCGGGTTTACCGGCGCCGGCATCAATCTCACGGTGCCGAACGTGGTGGGCTTCGAGAATATCGTCGCGGCCATGCGCGCGGTCTGGGCGAGCCCGTTCACGGAACGTTCGTACGGCTGGCGGCAAGGCATCATGGACGATCCGGAACACGTCTATGCGTCCGTGCTACTGCACAAAAGCATGAATCTGGACACCTCCGGGGTCCTGGTCACGGTCAATGTCGAAACAGGCGCCACCGACTATCTGACCGTGGTGCTCAACGAGGGGGTCGGCGGCGGCGTGGAGGGCCAGGCTGCGGAGACGCTGTTGATCCGTACCAGCGATGCGTCTTTGCGCCTGCTCGGTTCGGCCACCGCACCGCGCAAGCGCGTGCTGCTCGAGCGCGGCGGCTCCGAACTGATACCAACCTCCGGCGCCGAGCGGCTGTTGAGCCCGGCGAACGTCGACGACCTCAGGAATCTGGTTGCACAGCTACCCGACTGGTTCGATTACCTGCCCCCGGCGGAACGGGCCGCTGCAGTCGCCGACGTCGAGTTCGGTTTCCTCGACGACAAGCTGTATCTGTTCCAGATTCGGCCCTTCGTCCAGAGCTCAGCCGCCGATGACAACGCGTATCTGCGAGAACTGGACGCCGGCCTGGACCAGACGCGCGAGTTTCAGGTGAACATGAACGACACACCCGGAGGGTAACCCGATGCGAAAGCTCATTCTGGCAACGCTCGCGCTGTGTGTGTCCGGGTCAACCGCCTGGGCTTATCCGATCGACGGCTACCCCGACACGGGAATCCGACGACTCAACTTCTACGAACTCGCCCAGAAGGGCGAGGTGGATGGGCGCAAGCAACCCGCCGGCGGGCTGCTTGGACTGGCTGACGTAAAACCGCGTCTGATAGGTTCCACGCAGGCTTTTGATTTTCCGGTCGATGCGGACTATGCCGGCCAGATCACCTCGTTCCTGGGTAGTGATGCCCCGAACTACGGTATTACGCTACTCGACCTGACCGATCCATCAGCACCGATCTACGCCGAGCACAACGCCGGCATCCGCAACAATGTAGGCAGCGTCGGGAAGTTGCTGGTGGGCCTGGCGTTCTTTCAGACCCTGGCCGAGATCTACCCGAACGACATCGAAGCGCGCCGCCAGGTGCTGATCACCACATCGATCGTTGCCGACGAGTTCGTCAAAACCGACCACCACAAGGTGGTGTTCTGGGACGTCGAATCGCGGGTCTTCGAGCACCGTCCGATCCACGTCGGGGACGAGGGCAGCCTCTACGATTGGCTCGACTGGATGCTCTCGGCCAGTTCCAACGCCGCCGCATCCACCATTGAAGAACAACTGATCCTGCTCAAGCATTTCGGCAAGGAGTACCCCGTCAGCCTGGAACGCAAGGCCGAGTTCTTCAGCACCCACAATGCAGCGGCGTTGGGCGCGATCTTCCTTGCCACCATGAAGAGCGCCGTGGTCGACAATGGTCTCGATCCAGACCTGATTCGGCAAGGCAGCTTTTTTACGCGCACCGGCAAAGCGCGGGTCACCGGCACGACCAGCTATGGCAATCCCCGGGAACTGGCACACCTGTTGTTGCGGATGGAACAGGGACGGTTGGTGGACGAGTACTCGAGTACCGAGCTGAAACGCATGCTGTACATGACCCAGCGACGCATACGTTACGCCTCGCACCCGGCACTGAACGACTATGCCGTTTATTTCAAGTCCGGGTCGTTATACAGCTGCATACCCGAAGAAGGGTTCAGATGCGGCAAGTACATGGGCAACAAGACCAACCTGCTTGCTTCGATCGCCATCATCGAGGGCCCGGAGAACTCGCAGCGCTATCACTACCTGGTGGTGGTCAGCTCCAACGTGCTCCGCAAGAATTCGGCGGTGGCGCACCAGACCCTGGCGATGCGCATTCATCGCATGATCGAGAAGCGTCACGCCCAGGACGCGCCAAGCGCCACCGAGTGATCAGGGCCCGTCGCGCGCGATGTTTTCCGGATCGAAGATCAGGTCGTCCATGGCCACGATCAGCTCGGACAGCCAGTTTTCGCCGTCCGGATCGTTAGCCATGGCCACCGCGATGTAACGCCGGCCGTCCCGTTCCACCAGAGCGCTGTCGGCGTGATAGGAACGCCAGGTGCCTGATTTACGCCAGATCCGCGAACCGCTCTTGGTCACTTCCAGACCGCGCACGAACTTATGTTCGATGGCCGGGTCGGCCAGGATCTCGCGCATCTGCGCGCTCGCTTCGGGATTCACCAGCCGGTCCGACTCCAGCAGGTAGTAGAACCTGGCTACCTGAAACGCCGTCGCCGCATGCGACAGGTTGTCCAAGGGGTCGCGCTTCCAGGCCTTCTCACTGGCATAGGGCTTGCCGACCCACAGGCCACCGTCACCGTCTTCGTCGTACAGCTTATAGCGCGCGGAGGTCAGCACTTCGGCGATGTACTCGAAGCCAGTACGTTCGAGCATCGTGGTGGCCGCGGTATTGGAAGAATTTCGGATCATCCGCGTCAGCATGGTAATGGACAGCGGATCCACCGGCTTGCCCTCGTCCGCCGCTTTCTGAAACGCGCCCAGCAGAATCGCGATCTTGGGCAAGCTCGCGGCATACATCATTTCGTGTTCGTTGACGCCGGCGAGCCGGGGTTCATCGAGAACGGTGATGTCGACCAGGATGGCTGCCAGGCGCTTTTCCCGTACCGCTCGGGCCATGCCCAACGATTCTATTTCCCGCTGGAGACCTGCCTCCAGATGGGCGTCCTGAGCGGTCTGGAGCTCGGGCCAGCGATCACCGCTGGCCAGCAGCGGAGCCAGCAGCAGCACCGCGGTTACTATGCTGAGCGGGCTTCGCGGGCTGAGCGGGCGAATCGACCGAAACAGTATGGCAATACCAGTTGATGGGATCCGATCAGGTATTCTTATGGGTTGGCCAACAGCAAGGCAAGGATTACAGGTCTGAGATGAACGATGCACCGCAACCCGTCAAGTTCGACGCAGTCATAGTGGGTGCCGGATTTGCCGGCATGTACATGCTGCACCGGCTGCGTGAGTGTGGGTTGTCCGTACGCGTGTTCGAAGCGGGCGGTGATGTCGGCGGCACCTGGTACTGGAACCGCTACCCCGGCGCGCGCTGCGACGTGGAGAGCATGGAGTACTCCTATCAGTTCTCGGCCGAACTGCAGCAGGAATGGGAGTGGTCGGAACGCTACGCCACCCAGCCGGAGATTCTCGACTACGCCAGTCACGTCGCCGACCGTTTCGGCCTGCGTTCCGACATCCAATTCGACACCCGCGTCGCCTCGGCGCACTACCACGAAGCAAGCGATTGCTGGCAGATCGAAACCGATGCCGGCGATTCGGTGAGCGCACGTTTCTGCATCATGGCCACGGGCTGCCTGTCATCGACCAACACGCCCGACTTCAACGGTATGCAGGATTTCCAGGGACCCGTGTACCACACCGGCGAGTGGCCCCACGAGGGGATCGATTTCACCGGCAAGCGCGTCGGCATCATCGGTACCGGATCGTCCGCCATTCAATCCATCCCGATCATCGCCGAACAGGCCGATGAGCTCTGGGTGTTCCAGCGCACGGCCAACTACTCCGTGCCGGCGCACAATCGCCCGCTGGATGCCGCCGAGGTGCGCAGTGTCAAAACCGACTATGCGAATTTCCGCGTCATGAACTACGCCATGCCCGCGGGCTTCGGCGCGACCAAACCACACCACGACGGCCTGGCGATCGACGCCACCGAAGCCGAACGCAACGCTCGCTTCGCGACCCGTTGGGAGCTCGGCGGTCTGGGTTTTATGGGCGCCTTCGAGGACCTGATGCTGAATCCGGACGCCAACGAACTGGCCGCTGAGTGGACCCGAGCAAAGATTCGCACCATCGTCGAGGATCCCATCACCGCGGAACTGCTCGCGCCGCGCCAGACCATCGGCTGCAAACGTCTGTGTGTCGACACTGACTACTATGCGACCTACAACCGCGGCAACGTTCACCTGGTGGACGTCAGTGAAACCCCCGTCGATCGCTTCACCGCATCGGGCATCGAGGTTGCGGACCGGGAGTACCCGGTGGACTGCATCATTCTGGCAACCGGCTTTGACGCCATGACCGGGGCCTTGCTGAGCATCGACATCCGCGGCCGTGCCGGACTGTCACTGCAGGACAAGTGGGCGGCGGGTCCATTGACCTATCTCGGCTTGAGCGTCCACGGGTTTCCCAACCTGTTCACCATCTGCGGACCCGGCAGTCCGTCCGTGCTTTCCAACATGATCCCGTCGATCGAACAGCACGTGAACTGGATTGCCGATTGCATCGTGCACATGAGCACGTCCGGGCGCATTGCCATCGAGTGCGAAGCCCAAGCCGAGGCGGACTGGGTCACCTACGTGAACAGCATCGCCGACATGACCCTCTACCCCACCTGCAACTCCTGGTACCTGGGCGCCAACGTGCCGGGTAAGCCGCGCGTATTCATGCCTCACATCGGCCTGCCGAGCTACATCGAAAAATGCGAGGATGTGGTTCAGAAAGGTTACGATGGTTTTGCATTCTATTAATGTATTTTAGTACTAATCACACATAACATATTGAATAATATAAATATAAATACTCAACTACGAAACAATAGAGCTTAAGTCATGTCTTTGAGCAAACAGCGCGAATTCATCAGCCCGCGGCCGGACGATGACTGGGCGACTATCGTCAAGCGCGTGCTGCCTGACCAAGACCCCGAAACGGCAATGTCACAGTTGAAGAGCTGGAACCTGCATCTGTTCGCTCGTCAGCCGCCCGGCGAATTCCTGGGCAGCGATGTGATTTTCATCGAGGGACCGCGCGATGGTAAGGAGGCACCGAGTTTCTTTGGCATCGAGGTTGAGGTGTCTTGACGGAACCGGTGATCGAGCATGCCGAGATTGCCCCGGGACACGACGGTCAGGCCGAACTGTTCCTCGCGATCCGCTACGAAAACGGAGCTCTGGGCAACGTTACTCTGAACGCGAAATGCGCCGACAAGCTGATGCGCGATTGCAACGCCGAGTCCATTGCGGCGCTGGCGGGCCAGCCATGGCAAAAAATTCTGAACGTATTGAAATGAGGCACCCCTGATGTACGACCTGATCATTTGCGATGGCCGCATCATCGACGGCTCGGGATTGCCAGCGTTTGTCGGCGATGTCGCGATAACCGGTGGAATCATCAGTCAGGTAGGCGGACGTGTCACCGGGCCCGCGGCGAGCGAGATCGACGCCAGAGGCCAGGTGATCGCACCCGGCTTCATCGATCCCCACACCCACTTCGACGTGCAACTGCTCTGGGACGGCCAGGCACGACCTTCGTTGGAGCACGGGGTCACCACCGTGGTCCCAGGCAATTGCTCGCTGACCCTGGCGCCCCTGAAGGCCGAGCATCGTCAGCGTCTGGTGCGCATGTTCCAGCAGATCGAGGAGATGCCGGACGCCGCCTTCAACGGTGCGTTCGAATGGACCTGGGAGTCCTTCGACGGATATCTGGAGGCGATCACCCGGCAGCTTTCGATCAACGTGGCGCCGCTGGTTGGCCATAGCGTGATACGACTCTGGGTGATGAATGAGGATGCTCAGAAACGGGCCGCAACCCCCGACGAGATTACGCAAATGCAGGATCTGCTCCGACAATGCCTCACCGCAGGCGCGGTCGGACTGTCCACGAGCTTCGTGGACGTCGACCATAACCTGTTGCCGGTACCCAGCCGCTTCGCTTACCTGGAAGAGATCGACGCGCTGGGCGCGGTGCTCGGCGAGTTCGGCCGCATGCTGCAAGTCGTTCCGGAGTTCTACAACACCGACATCACCATCGCCCGGGTGGATCAGTTAGCGGAACTGTCGATCAAACACCAGATCCCCACTACGTTCTCGCCGTTGTTCGACTCGAGCGCGATGCCCGACAACGTGACCCGCGTGCTGGCGAGGGTGGATGAGCAGTTCGCGCGTGGCGCGAGAGTCTGGCCTCAGGTGCAAACACGGCCCATCGATATCAGTTTCAATTTCGACATGCCCAGCCTGATGTTTGCGGCAACGCCCGCCTGGTACATGGTCATGCGGCTCCCTCACGATCAGAAGATCGATGTGCTGAAGAATCCCGAGGCGCGAGCGCAGTTGATCGAAGCCGCCGAGCCCGGGGGAGACATCTCCCGATTTGCCGAACTGCGGGTTCGTGACAGTCAGAATCCCGATCTCATCGGCCGTCGCCTCGGCGATCTGGCGCAGGAGCGGCAGACGACTCCGGCCAACACGATGATCGATCTGTCGCTGGAAGAAGATCTGCAGGTTCACTTCCTCGCCGCGAATATGGGTCACGAGGACCCGACCCGGGTCGGCCCGATCATCGCTCGCGAACGGGTCCACGTCGGCGCCAGCGACGCCGGTGCACATATCCAGTCGTTCGCAACCTATGGCGACACGGGCTATCTGTTTTCCGAGTTCGTTCGCGAGGGCGGTTACCTGTCACTGGAGCAAGCCGTCAAAAAGCTCACCAGCGACACCGCGCAAATCTGGAACCTGCCCAATCGCGGCTTGCTGCGCCCCGGGCAGGCCGCAGACGTGGTCGTCTTCGACCCCGACACCATTGCCCGGGACGAAGAGCATCCGGTCAACGACATGCCCGAACAAGGGATGCGCTACGTACGCGCAGCGATCGGAATCGACACTGTGATCGTCAACGGCGAAGTGGCCTACACGCACGCAAACGGCTACACCGGCTCCACCTCCGGCGTGATCGCAACGCAGCCCGTCCAGTGATCGTCGGCATCCATCACGTCGCAATCTCGGTGCCCGATCTGGACAAGGCCGTGGCTTTCTACCATGACGCGTTCGGCTTCGACGTGGTTCAGAAGAGCGAATGGGATCGCGACATGCCGCTGGCCGATCGCGCCGTCGGGCTCGAAGAAACGTCGGCCCGGATGGCGATGTTGAAGGCGCCCAATGCATACATCGAACTCTGGCAGTATCGCAATCCCGAACCCGAAGACAAACGCTCCCGGCCGTGCGACCTGGGCTACCCCCACATGGCCTTGCAAGTCCGCGACATCGAGGCCGAGTACCGGAGATTGAGCGACGCCGGCATGGAGTTCGTGCACGACTCACCGGTCGATTTCGGAACGTCATCGGCGGTGTACGGCAAAGACCCGTTCGGCAACATCATCGAGATCTACGAGATAAGGGACGAGAATATCGCGCAGCTGTAGTTACTCTCGGAATCGCGACTATCGTAACGTCCACCCTGTGATAATCTGCGCGGTCCCGTCTCACAGCAAGAACAACCATGAGCGAACTCACCGGAAAGATCGCGGTCGTCACAGGCGCCAGCCGAGGCATTGGCAAGGGCATTGCACTCGCCTTGGGCGAAAAAGGCTGCACAGTCTACGTCACCGGGCGCACCACTGGGGACGGTGAGCGAACCATTGACACCACCGCCCGGTTGGTCACTGAAGCCGGCGGCGAAGGCCGCGCGATTCGCTGCGATCATGGCAACGACACCGAAATCGAGGCGTTGTTCAAGCAGATCGGCGAGGAAGCCGGGCACATCGACATTCTGGTGAACAACGTCTATAAGATCCCGACCCCGCCCGCCTGGGGCGGCGGCTACTGGGATCATCCGATTCAGATCTGGGACGATCAGGTCGGCATCGGTTTACGGGCCCATTACGTCGCCAGCTGGCATGCAGCTCAACTGATGTTCGAGAGTGACGGCGCAAAGATGCTGAACGTCTCCTCACCGGGCGGCCAGAGCTATCACTTTTCGTCCTCCTACGGCGCCGGCAAGGCTGGGTTGGACCGCTTGACCGCCGACATGGCTGTTGAGCTGAAACCCAAAGGTATCCCGGCCGTGGTCCTGTATCCCGGCTCGGTCTCCACGGAATTCATCCAGGACGCGGCCGAGGAACAGGGCATGGATCTGTCCCAGTCCCAGACACCGCTGTTCGTCGGTCGCTGCGCGGTCGCGCTGCTGTGTTCCGACGACCTGATGGCGCGCACCGGCACCATTCAATGGGTGGAAGATCTCGGCGACGAGTTCGATATTCTCGACGAGAACGGCAAACGTCCACCGGGATATGCCCAACGGGAAGCGTCGAGCGCCGGGTAAACGCTGATGTCCGAGTTCCCCACACCCAACTTCAGCACCGACCTGTCCGGCCAGGTGGCTCTTGTCACCGGCACAACGTCCGGTCTCGGCCGCCGGTTTGCCATCACCCTCGCCCGGTGCGGCGCGAAGGTCGCCCTCACCGGGCGGCGGGTCGAACGGCTGGAGGAACTCGAAGCCGAGATCACGGCCGACGGGGGCGAGTGCGTCTCGATCCGGCTGGACATGACCGACACGGACAACCTGATTTCGGTGGTCGAGGACGCGGAAAAAGCCCTGGGCACCGTGACCATTCTGGTGAACAACGCGGGCATCCCGGATGCGCAGCGCGCTCACAAGATGTCCATCGAGCTGATCGATGCAGTGTTCGATACCAACCTGCGCGGGCCGTACATTCTGTCCTGCGAGGTGGCACGCCGCCTGATCGCAGCCGAGTTGCCGGGGCGCATGGTGAACATCTCATCGGTGGGCGGATTCCACTATGCCGGCAACGGCGCAGCGCTCTACTCCATCACCAAGTCCGGCATCGCCCGCATGACGGAATGCCTGGCGGTCGAATGGGCGCGGTTCAATATCAACGTGAACTGCATTGCGCCGGGCGCGTTCAAATCGGAAATGATGGATGGCATGCTGGAACGCATGGGGGATTTCAGCCAGACGTTCCCACGCAAGCGTATCTGCGATCCTGCCCAGATGGACTCCACCCTGCTCTATTTCGTGTCGCCGTCCTCGGAATGTGTGACCGGCACCATCGTCAAGATCGATGACGGCCAGGGCCCGCGCTGAGTTCGAAACCCTGTGGTTGGGGAGTGGCCAATCCGCGCATCGTGTGGAAAGCTAGCCCTCCGTGACTCGACGACACTCGGAGAAGCTCATGTCCCAGGCCTACATCATCGACGCCGCGCGCACCCCGCGAGGGATTGGCAAAGCCGGCAAGGGCGCCCTGTCGGAAATGCACCCGCAGCGCCTTATGGCCACGGTCTGGCGGGCGCTCAAAGAACGCAACGATCTGAACACGGCCGAGGTTGATGACGTGATCGTCGGCTGCTCCTCCCAGGTGGGCAAGCAGGGCGGCTGCATCGGCCGAATGTCGGTATTGGACGCCGAATGGGATACCACCGCCGCGTCGTTGACCCTGGACCGGTTCTGCGGCTCGGGAATCACCTCGGTGAATCTGGCCGCGGCCAACATCATGAGCGGCATGGAGGATCTCGTGGTCGCTGGCGGCGTCGAGATGATGTCCTACGTCGGCTCGCGCAAGAGTGACGGCGCCACCATGACCATCGACGGGGGCAACCTGCATCTGCGAGACATCCACCCGCAACCTCATCAGGGCGTGTGCGCCGACATGATCGCGACGCTGGAAGGAATCACCCGGGATGACGTCGACGGACTCGCGGTCGAAAGTCAGAACCGTGCCCAGCATGCCATCGAGAATGGCTATTTCGACAAGTCACTGGTGCCGGTGTATCACGACGACGGAACGTTGGCGTTGGATCGCGAAGAGTTCCCCCGCCCCGGCACCACGATGGAAACCCTGGCCGGCTTGCAGACCGTGTTCTCCCAGTTCATGGACCTGCCGATCGATGAGACCGGCGAAACATTCCAGCAACTGGTGGCGCGCAAATATCCCGATATGGAGATCAATCACGTTCATCACGCCGGCAACAGTTCCGGCGTGGTCGACGGCGCCGGTGGTCTGATTCTGGCCTCGGACGATTACATCAAGGGCAGCGGCATGAAA
>Ga0114950_10003284_pt1 | contig 12453 bp, 10 predicted proteins | sample N075metaG_FD_83503 | JGI IMG/M metagenome (GOLD analysis project Ga0114950, IMG submission 83503) | Deep subsurface microbial communities from Kermadec Trench to uncover new lineages of life (NeLLi) - N075 metaG | ecosystem: Environmental > Aquatic > Marine > Ocean trench > Sediment | place...
CACTTCGGGTACGTATTCCCACGAAATCGCCAAAGCCCAGCAGATCATCAACTTTACCCTGTCACGGCTCAATCCCGGTGACTCGTTCGCCATCGCGAGAATCGATACCGCCAGCTTCAGTGAGAAAGACATTGTGGCGAAGGTGACGTTCGACGATCGGCCGAGTGCCGCGAATGGACAGAAACGCCGGTTCCAGCAACTGGTTAACACGTTTGTGAACGATGTGCACCCAGCCGCCTATACGGATATATCCGGTGGCCTGCTGCAGGCGTTGGAGTACCTCACCGAGAAAAACCCCGGACGCAAGACGATTTTCATCTTCTCCGATCTGAAGGAAGACTTGCAGGCCGGATATGTGCGGGACTTTGCGATGACGTTTACCGACGTCGACGTAGTGGCGCTCAACGTAACCAAGCTGCGCTCGGACAACCGGAACCCCCGCGAGTACCTGGACCGACTGAGCGCCTGGCAGCAACGCATAGAACAATCCGGTGGGACCTGGCGGGTCATCAACGATCTGGATCATCTCGAGGCGTTGTTCAGAACCTGAGCGGCCCGATCACGCGCAAACGTTGACGGGCGACTACGGGCGTCCGTCAACCTGCTCCGTTCAACCTTGGCGGTGGCCTGTATACAATAGCGGCCTTTCTACGCAAGGATGCCCAGTTGACCGAAGCACATCATCGTCTCATCGTTCTCGGCTCTGGACCCGCGGGATACACCGCGGCTCTGTACGCCGCTCGCGCCAACTTGAGGCCTGCGCTCATCACGGGCGTTGAGGTGGGCGGCCAGCTTACCACCACCACCGAAGTGGAAAACTGGCCCGGCGGACATCACGAGCTTCAAGGACCCGAGCTCATGGCGCAGATGGCCGAACACATTGAGCGTTTCGAGGCCGTAACCATCAACGACTTCATCATTTCAGCGGACCTCGCCACCACGCCCCTGCGCCTGCGGGGAGATTCACTCTACACCTGCGATTCGCTCATCATCGCCACCGGCGCATCCGCCATGTATCTGGGCTTGCCCTCCGAAGAAGAGTATCTGGGCCGCGGCGTAAGCGCCTGTGCCACCTGCGACGGATTCTTCTTCCGCAATCAGGCCGTGGCCGTCATCGGCGGGGGAAACACCGCAGCCGAAGAGGCTTTGTACCTGTCGAACATCTGCAGCAAGGTGTATCTGGTGCACCGACGCGACGAGATGCGCGCTGAAAAAATCCTTCAAGATCGATTATTCCGCAAAGCCAACATCGAGCCGGTGTGGAACCACACCCTGGCGGAAGTTCTCGGTGACGGCTCCGGCGTAACGGGCGCGCGCCTCAAGGGCACGAACGGTAGCGAGCTGCAAAAACTCGACGTCACCGGCGTATTTATTGCCATTGGGCACAAACCCAACACCGATGTTTTTATCGGGCAGCTAGATATGAACGCCGGTTACATCACGACATCGAGCGGGCTGGATGGCAACGTCACGGCCACCAGCGTTCCCGGTGTATTTGCCGCAGGTGACGTGGCAGATCATGTCTATCGCCAAGCGATCACATCCGCAGGATTCGGCTGCATGGCGGCGCTCGATGCAGAAAAGTACCTCGATGGAGTAAATTGATAGAACATGAGTTGCCGAATCGATATCGCAGCATCACGACTAAGCGCCTGCATCAATACCGGACATTCCGTCAATCCGCTAAACTCGATGCCACCCACATGAGAGTAGGTACGTGCAAAAGCCTTTCGCAGCTTACGAGGGTGACGACTCCTACGTATTCGTGTGCTACTCCCACGATGACGCAGACGTGGTCTATCCCGAGATGGTCTGGCTGCGCGGCCAAGGCATCAACCTGTGGTACGACGAGGGAATCGATCCTGGTTCGGAATGGTCCCAAGCGCTCGCGGACGCGATCGAGGGATGCTCGGCAGTTCTCTTCTACGTCTCACCTCGCTCGGTTCAATCGGAGCCTTGCCGGCGAGAGATCAACTTCGCGCTTGCCAAGCGGCGCAGCATCTCGGTGGTGTACCTCGAGGAGACAGCGCTGCCGGGCAGCCTTGAACTTAGTCTGACTCATCGTCAAGCCCTGTTGCGTTACGAGCTCTCGGTGCCCGTTTATCGGGAAAAACTTCGAGCGAGCCTTCACAAGCCAACCGGCAGCCGAAATGCTGCATCGATGGTCACGCAGACGCGTTCGACGGCCGATGCCTCCAGCGCACCTCCGAAGCGCTGGTGGGCGGCGACGGGCATCGCAACCATTGCGCTCGTTGTCGTTGCCAGCCTTCTTTGGCTGCTACTAGATCCGATGCAGGAACGCGCCACCTCGGCGGTTGCTCAGCCACTGTTCGACGACCTGAGTTCGCAGGGCGAGCAGAGTTGGCCGGACGGGTATCCGGCCGCGTCGTTGAGCCGGATGGCTTTTCCTCTGCCCGACGCGCCGTCAATTGCGGTACTGCCTTTCAGGACCATCGGCGACGACACTGATCAGAAGCACTTCGCCGAGGGGATCACGGATGACATGATCACCGATCTCTCTCAAATCTCGAAATTGTTCGTCGTCGCCCGCAACTCTGTCTTCGCGTTCGAGGGCCAGAATATGGGGCCCGCCGAGGTCGCGGAACGACTTGGCGTCCGTTACGTACTGCAAGGCAGCGTCCGCAGGTTCGGCTCGATGATTCGTGTCAACGCGCAACTCATCGACGCAACCACAGGCGGGTCGATATGGGCCAATCGCTATGACGGCGTCCTCGCCGATTCGCTCGCACTGCAGGACGCCGTGACGAATTCGGTCGTGACCGCGCTCAAGGTCGAGCTGACCGAACGCGAGCGTGGGGCCGTCGGATATCAGCACACAATCAACGCGGACGCACGGCGCGACTTCCAAAGAGGCTGGGCGCTCTACCGACAGAATACGCCACGGACGTTTGCGCTCGCCATCGAGCACCTTGACGCCGCTGTGCAAAGCGATCCGGACTACCTACGTGCCTACGGCGCACGCGCTGCAGTTTATCAAGCCGCACTCGCCCGGGACTTCACCGTCAGGATCGGTGAGTGGACCCGCAGCCTTGGGCTCACTCCCGACGATGTGATGCGTCACGTGCTGAGCAACGTGAGAAAAGCGGCTTCCGCGCCATCGTCGCTGACGCTTCAGGTGGAGTCCCAGCTGAGCCTGTGGCGAAACAACTTCGCTCAAGCAATAGCGGCAGCAAATGCCGCGATCTCGCTGGCGCCGAACGACCCCCTCGGATACGAGGCCCTGAGCGCGGCGCAAACGTTGAGCGGGGATCCGCAAGCAGGACAAAAGTCCATCGAGATGGCGATGCGTCTGGATCCCGCTTACCCCGACGAATATCTCTTCTGGCACGGGCTGGCCCTGTTCTGCGCCGAGCAATACCCCGAGGCCAGGGAGTCCCTGGAACTCGCCATGGAACTAACCCCCGGGGACGACCGAGTCTTGATCGTACTCGCCGCATCGTATGGATACCTGCGTCGAAGGACGCAAGCGCAGCGCATCATCGGTGCATTGGACGAGCTTCAGAGCAGGCGACAGGATGTGCGGTCGCGGTCCGCGCCGGGAGATGTTCAGGTGGGCATCGACGTGCACCTGGAGGGACGCTATACGCTAACAGAAGTCGATCTCTGGCCGTTCAAACATGTCGCTGATCGGGAGCGGCTCCGCGAAGGCTTGCGTCTGGCGGGGCTTCCCGCAATGGGCCCAAAGGATAACCAGATTCCCCTCGAGGTCGAGGGCGCTACGACCGTATCTGTCGAAGAAGCACGACGGCTTTACGAGCATGGGGTCGCGGTCGTCGACGTACGCGGACTCTCAGATCGGAACATCGGCTTCATACCAGGGTCTACGTTCCTCAACCTACAGACGTTGCTCAGCGAAGCCGCGTTGCGCGCCAAGGTTGATCCCGACCAGGAGGTGCTCTTTCACTGCGAAGGGATGCGCTGAATGCGGGCCAGCCTTGCCGTTGGCAAGGCAGTCAGCTGGGGCTACGCAAAGGTCTACTACTTTCGGGACGGCTTCATTGGATGGCGTGCAGCGGGGCATCCGGTCGATACCGTGCAATCCGGCGACATCATCGAAAACGTCCTGCAATGACCATAGCTTTGCGCTCCATGACGACCCTCAAGCCGACAAGCGCGAGCTTCCGCTCGGGAGACGACCGGAGTACGTTCAATCGATCCGCTGTAGTTGCCGGCGAAGCTTGCCGATCGGTATTATGCGAACATCGTTCGTATATACATAGTTAGGCGTATTTTCGATGGCTCACCGAGTCGAGATATATTACTGCACCAAATGCAAGTGGTTACTTCGATCCGCATGGATGGCTCAGGAAGTTCTCTCTACCTTCGAAGATGAGGTATCCGAAGTAGCTTTGATCCCAGGCACCAACGCTATTTTCGAAGTCAAAGTTGATAGTAGCCTCATCTGGTCACGAGAAAGGGATGGAGGTTTTCCAGACATCAAAGTTCTGAAATCACTCATTCGAGATATCGTGGCGCCAAACAGAGATCTAGGCCACATAGATACCAAATTGGCAGAGTCGAAAAATGAAGGCCATGCCTAACAACCCTCGGAAGCGGACCCAACAAAGCGTCGCGGCCGCTGAGCTTAGACGTTAGCCGACATCATCAACATCGACCGGATATGAGGTGTATGAACGACCAAAACGACGCCGCAAAAGTCCGCGTCTTTCCACCCGCTGTACCGCTCATCGTAATCTTCCTTGGATTGGCCCTTCATTGGGCCTGGCCTATCAGTTCGAGCTTCCAGGCCTACACACCCGGGCGTTATTGGCTAGGAGCCGTGATCGCCCTTGGGGCGATACTGGGCCTTGGGTTTTGGTCCGTTCTTCTAGTTCGCCGAAACGGACAAAGCGAGAACCCGTGGAAACCTACACACTTTATCGAGGAGAGAGGTCCGTTCAGCCTGACCCGTAATCCGATGTATCTCCAGATGGTGCTAGTTTGTATTGGTGTTGGAGTCGGTCTCGCAAACGTATGGGTATTGATACTTACGCCGATAGGCATATGGGCCTTGCAAAGGCTCGCCATACTACCGGAGGAGGCGTACTTGGAAGCAAAATTCGGCGAGGCCTATCTATCTTACAAGAGTCGAGTTCGCCGGTGGATCTAGACTCAAGCGATTCGTATCTATGGAATGTCGCTTAACGAGTTTCTGAAGCAGACCCACCAAAGCGTCACTTCTTTTTGGACCGGAGTTGGCCGATTATCGCCACTGCGCATGTTCGTCAGTGACTACTTTCCAGGGGAATGCTGACCAGGTAGTCATATCCGTGCTTTGAGGGCAACGTGCCCATCACGGTCCTTCCCAAAGTGAATTGAGTTTCCCAATTGTGTAGACTCAGCCGATCAGATTGGGGGGGCAATGGCTGACATTTTCCTTTCCTATTCGTCCGAAGATCGAGAGCGCGTTCAGGCTCTCGTCGAGGTGTTCGAAGCGGCCGGATGGTCGGTGTGGTGGGATCGGAATATCCGCCTCGGCGAAAGTTACGACGACGCCATCGACGCCGCCCTGAAGGATGCGCGTTGCGTGGTCACCGTGTGGACCAAGGGCTCGGCCGCGTCTCGGTGGGTAAAAAATGAGTCGATGGTCGGGCTCGAGCGTGGCGTGCTTGTACCGATCATGCTCGATGCGGTGGAACTGCCAATTGCCTTCAAGACGACGCAGGCGGCCGACCTCACGCAGTGGGATGGGCAACCGGAAGGCCTCGCCAATGTCGTTGCGGCCATCGAGTACATAGTACATGGAGATGGAACACGACCCGTGCAGGTCGGTACGTCACCACGCACCCACCGTACGCCGTGGCGAGCACTCGCGATGGCAACGGCGGGCGGCCGTTGCTGTTGTGATCGTCGCTTGGAACACGCTTGATCGTCTTTGGGTACCACTCGACGACGACCCCCGACCCTATCTGCTCGTGCTTCCCTTCGGTGTGTCCGGCGGTGACCAAACCCGGTGGGAACCGTTTGCCGATCAGGTCACCCGCGAGATCATCCGCAAACTTCGAAAGATCTCCGGCTTGCGCGTGGTCCCACCGCCCTCCGCCTTCACCTTCAAAGGGAACAAACTTCGGCCGCACATCCGCTCACAACTACCGAGCGTTCGCTACGTGCTCGACGGATTCATCAGCGTAACCGGCTCGAGCGGGATTCGCATCACGCCTGTGCTCGAGGATCTTCGCGACGAAAGTGTGATCTGGGATCACGACTACCAAAGCCGAATCGACGACACGAACTTTTTTGCGGTTCAAGCTGAAATCGCGGCGTCCGTATCGAACTCATTGGAAGTTGCGATCCTCGAGGACGAGAAACGCGATATCGACGAGCCACCTACCGAGAATCTTGCTGCCTACACTCAGTACGTTGAAGGCCGGCGGCAGCTAGATCTGCTTACCCACGATGCATTGCGGCGAGCCATCGAGCTGTTCGACGAAGCGATCAACACCGATCCCGATTTCGCCGCGGCCTACATCGCCAAAGCCGATGCTTATCGCATTCTCATGACGTATTTCGAGAAGCCGATCGATATGCTCGCGAATGTCAGCGCGTCGGTTTTCGATGCCATCAACATCGAACCCGAGTCCGCCGAGGCACGCTCTTCCCTGGGTCTGGCGTACGTGTTCGCGTGGCGCTGGCGCGACGCGTGGAATGTGCTCAACGATGCACGATCACGCGATCCGAGCCTCGCGCTCACTGAACTCGGCTTCGCGCTTTATTACGCAGGGCTGGGCGATGCCGAAGGTGTCCACCGTTCGTTGGCTAAGGCGAACCACCTCGATCCCTTGAACAGCGAGCTTGCCGATTGGGGTAACTTCGCGTTCTCAATGGTCGGCCAGGTGGATAGCGCCATCGAATGGGCCGAAGAAAAGATGCGTCTGCATCCCGAGATCGGCGTCATTTTCACGGGGGCGAGCTTGTCCGCCTCATTGGCCGGCCAGCACGAGCGTGCGATTGCCCTTGCGAAAAAGGGTGCCGCGCTGGATTCTCGCACCCCTTTTTCGTTGATCTTTCTCGCCCAAGCCTATGGGCGCGCCGGTCAGGTAGACAAAGTACGTCCGTTGCTGGCCGAAGCTGCACAAAGTAACGACTACATGTGCCCTTACGAGACTGCGACGGCCTACCTGCTCCTGGATGAAGCGAACCGTGCGTTTGAGCTGATGGATGACGCCGTCGCATTCCGCTCCAACTGCCTCATCTTCACGCGCTACGATCCGCGTCTGGAACCGATGCGAGGCGATCCACGCTTCGCGACGCTGCTGGCGATAGTTGGCCTCGACGACGAATCCGTTGAGGCGTACCCGCGTTGAACCAGTTTCCGCGCTTGCAACTGGCGCTGAATTTCGTCGTGATACGACTTGTTAATTTTGTAACGGCCATACAGAGCGGCGGCGGCCAGTCCCCAGACCATGGCGAAGGGACCGTCGACTATGCCCAATGAGAATATTTTGTCTACGGCGACTTCACCCGGTACGGCATTCGTTGGAAATTCAATCAGGTCGAGGGCAATCCCGGCAACGACGTGGCCGACGCCATTTGACGCTTTGGCGAAGAATGTTCGAGCCGAATAGTAGATGCCTTCCTGCCGGCGACCTGAACTCAATTCATGCTCATCAGCCACATCGGCCAGTGCTGACATCACACTGATATTGATAACCGATCCGCCAAGCGATGCAAATGTGCCGAGTCCGATGATGAACGCCACTAGTTCCCAGCTGGTGTTCTCTGGGGCTAATCCGAATAAGCGCAGGGTCACTGCTGAAGACCAGAATATGCTGAGCAAGATGGCCGAGCCCACGATCGTGGCGCGTTTGTCGAATCGACGATGCAGCTTTGCCGTGATCGCGAAACCGACCGAGTAGCCAAAGACGTTGCTCAGAATCAACCAGCCGATCTGGACGGGCGTCAGCTCCCAGAAAAAGGTGGCCATGTAGATGGCTAGCGTTTCATGAGTACCGATCATCATGGATAGCAAGAACAGTCCAATCAGCAGATTCAGGTAGTTCCGATTGGACATTGCTTCTTTCATGTCTTTGAAAAGGCGTACCGGCCCAATTTTTTCACCATCATCCGGCGGTGACTTCAGGTAGGGGATCCGATCCTTGGTGAACCAGGCGGAGATGAATATGCAAGCCGCCACCAGCGTCATGCAGTACATGACGATGGGGAAATACGCGCTCTGATTTCTCTGGCCCAGTTCGAAATTCGGAAAAATCACGAACCAGACGAAAACGTGCATCACCAACCAACCCAGGTACGTAAAGATGTTGTTGTAGCTCATGACTTTGGATCGTTCGTGATAGTCGTCGGACAACTCTGCACCGAGTGCGAGATGCGGGACGGTGAATAAGGTCAAACTGCCACGCATCATCACGGTGAAAAACGTGTACCACGCAAAAAGTCCATACCCTTCCAAACCTTCCGGCGGGAAAAAGATCATGTACATTGCCAGCACGACGGGAGCGGGGGCAGCAAACATAAACGGGTGGCGGCGGCCCCAGCGCGAGCGAAACCTATCAGAGATCGAACCCATCACCGGATCGGTGATGGCATCGAAGATGATCGCAATGAATACGGCCAGCCCCGCTAGAGAGGGGGATAACCCTAAGACCTGGTTGTAGAAAAAAAACGTGAGGGCGTTGAAAATCCAGTTGGTGGCTGCTTCTCCGGAGGCTCCAATACCAAAAGCCAGCTTGGTCCGCATTGCGACCTCTGACCGCCCAGTCGCAGATGCAATTTCCGCCATGTACTTCCATCCCCAGTTACCCAGCCCGGAGATTATTGGTTTAGCCGCATTACGGCAACGAGATCTGGAGGTCCGGGGCGCCTCGTCCGGAGGCGGACGAGCGCTTTCTGATCCGGGTCGATCTGGCAGCCGCGGCGATCGCCACGAACCACATCATTGATCGATTGAGGGGTCGCCACGAGCGCGTGGTCTTGAGCCTTGCAGGAGCCTCTGACAGGCGTTTCTGAGCGTTTTCAATTACTGGACATACATCCAGTACTCAAGAATAGAAACCCCACAGACGGCTCTGTGCGGCCCCTGTACGGGCCGAGCGTTCGGGCCGAGCGTTCGGGCTGAGAGTTTAGGGCCGTTAGCCGGCCTCGTTCGAATCGGTGAACCCATGGCTGAAGACCCTTCTATTCCGCGGAATCTACGCAGAATGGATTATCGAAGTTGATATCAAAACGTCTGGCGTCGACAATTACGAATGTCGCGCCCGGCGAGGTCGGCGGGTGGCGGCATGAAAAGTTAGGACAGGAGGAAGCCATGTCTTGGACAATATCCGGGCAAAGTATGGAGATGTGCAGCTGTAAAATGTTGTGTCCGTGTTGGCTCGGGCCGGAGGTCCAGCCTGATGAAGGATGGTGCGGCGCAGTGTTCGGTTTCGATATTCAGGCCGGGAATTCCGACGGCATTGACTTAAGCGGCACGGTCGTGGCGTTTGTAGGTGAATGGCCGGCCAATTTTTTTGAAGGCAATGGTTCAGCGCGCCTCTACCTCGACCAAAACGCGTCGGCAGAGCAACGTGCCGCACTGGAGAAGATTTTCAATGGCACCGATGGTGGTCCCCTGGAACCGCTGTTTGGTGCCGTCGTTGATACGTGGCTACCCTCGCAGGTCGTCCAACTCAATATCGATTGGGGTGACACCCCTTCTATAGGTATTGGTGATATCGGCAAGGCGACGTTGAAACGACTCAAAGACGATACCGGGCAATCGACCCGGGTAACCGGTGCAGCCGCCCAGGCAGGCTTTCAGTTCGATGGCATGGACCTGGCCAGCAGCAGTGGCAGTTGGTCTGATCCCGATCTCCAAGACTGGGAAGGAAATTCAGGCACGCTCCACGAATTCAACTGGAGCAGCTAACTCCGGAGAATGCCGCAAGACGAGCAGGGCCTTTGGCCGATTTGCTGCTCGTACTCTGCGTTCGCATCAACGAGCAATTTGCACGAGCCGTTCTGTGTACCCCATCGGGGAGCGAATGCTCTGCAACTTCACGGCATCCTTATGAACGCCGTAGTAACCACATTCGATAGATTTCTAAAGAACGAGCGCACGATAATAATTGTCGGGCTCGTTGGGGTGATTGCACTATCGTGGCTCTATGTTCTGACCGGCGCCGGCATGGAAATGCCCGAATTGAGGAGCGCCGTGGGCATGATGGGAATTCAGACCGCCTGGAGCGCGAGTTACTTCATACTCATGCTTTTGATGTGGTGGGTGATGATGCTCGCAATGATGCTGCCGAGTGCGGCCCCCATGATCCTGCTTCATTCAACCGTGAACCGTAAGCAGCGCGAGCGCGGAAACTCATTTGTGCCAACAGGTATCTTCACTGCCGGTTATATTGTTGCATGGGGTGTATTCAGTTTGTTCGCCACGATCCTGCAATGGGTATTAGAAGAAGCGGCTCTGCTTTCGCCGATGATGGCAAGCACGAGCGTATGGTTTGGTGCAGGACTTTTGATAGCCGCAGGTGTTTATCAATTTACCCCTCTAAAGCAGGCCTGCCTCAAGCACTGCCAGTCTCCACTTACCTTCTTGTTGAATCATTGGCGCCCGGGACGACGGGGCGCTGTCATTATGGGTCTGGAACACGGAGCTTACTGCCTCGGATGCTGTTGGGTACTGATGGGGTTGTTGTTCTTCGGCGGCGTGATGAACCTGTTCTGGATTGCCGGACTGGCAGTGTTCGTTTTGATTGAGAAAATTCTGGCTGCTGGTGCGCGGATCAATCGCATCAGCGGCGCACTCTTGATCGTCTGGGGCGTGGGTCTTGCCATGTCGCAATTCATCATCGGGTAGCGCGCCGCCGGTGACCCAAGTGTTGAGGTGCGCTGAATCTTGTAGACTCAGGCGATCAGTTGAAGGGAACCGATGGCTGATTAACCATTACCTTCCTACGATGGCAATGGACTATCCGCAGCCGGGAGTGGTTTAAGTGCCGCGACGACTTGATCCTGCCGTTTTCGACCTGCCGGTCGATGCGATGCGGTCGGGACGGTATTCCGATAAATACTTCCTCCGAACGCGACAGGTTCTGGTGGATGACGGCCACCGACCGCTGGTGGTCATGCAGGTTTTCTCGAAGGCGTCGGCTTGGCTGTGCGGCATTGATGAAGCCATCGCGGTGTTGAAGTTAGTCAGTCACGACTGGTCCGCGCTTGAAGTCCACGCACTTTACGATGGCGATGCCGTGTCGCCCCATGAGACCGTTATGACCATCAAGGGCCCCTACGACGCGTTTGCCGAGTTGGAAACCATCTACCTTGGGATTCTCGCACGGCGTACTCGGATTCACACCCAGACCCATCGTGTTGTCGAATCGGCGAATGGCAAGGACGTGCTGTATTTCCCGGCGCGTCACGACCACTGGTCGATTCAGGAAGGTGACGGGTATGCCGCGTGTCTGGCGGGTGCATCGGGGGTGTCGACCGACGCCCAGGGAGCGTGGTGGGAAGCCGAAGGCGTCGGCACGATCCCCCACGCCCTGATCGCCGCCTATGGCGGGAACACCGTGTTGGCAGCGAGGAAATACGTCGAGCACGTCCCCGAGTCGATGAACCTGGTCGTGCTGGTCGATTTCGACAACGATAGTGTTAAGACGTCTCTGGACGTGGCGCAAGCATTGGGTCATCGCCTCTATGGCGTGCGTCTGGATACCTCCGAGTCGTTGGTGGACGTGAGCCTTGCCGGAGACGGAGATACGGACCAGTTGCGGGGCGTCAATCCAGCGTTGGTCCGGAACGTTCGCGAAGCTCTCGATGCCCATGGCCACCAGGACGTGCGCATCGTAGTCTCCGGTGGTTTCGACGTCGACAAAATACGGCGCTTCGAAGACGAGGCCGTGCCCGTGGACGTTTATGGTGTCGGGTCTTCCCTCGTTCGCAACGCCGGTGGTTTCGATTTCACCGCTGACATCGTCGAGGTCGACGGGCAGCCGGCCGCCAAGGTTGGGCGGGCTTTGAATCGCAACGACAGGCTGGAGTTGGTCTCATGAGGGTTTTCTGGGACGTCGACACCCAGGTCGACTTCATGTCGCCCGACGGCAAGCTGTACGTACCAGGCGCCGAGACCATAATCCCCAATCTCCAGCGATTGACCGACTACGCCCATGCAAACCGAATCACCATCATCGCGACCGCCGATGATCATGTCGTTGAGCATGAGGAGATCTCCGATGTGCCGGATTACCAGGACACATTTCCGCCGCATTGCATGCGTGGGACCCCGGGTCAGCGGCGAATAACGGAGACGGCCCTCAGCAACCCACTGGTCATCGCGCCCGACGACGCTCTGCCTGATGTCGCCGCCCACCAAGGCGACATTCTGATTCTCAAGCATTGGTTCGATGTGTTCACCAATCCCCACGTCAGCGCCGTGGTAAATGCGCTGGGTATCTCCGAGATCGTGCTCTACGGTGTCGCCCTCGA
>Ga0114950_10003285_pt1 | contig 12450 bp, 12 predicted proteins | sample N075metaG_FD_83503 | JGI IMG/M metagenome (GOLD analysis project Ga0114950, IMG submission 83503) | Deep subsurface microbial communities from Kermadec Trench to uncover new lineages of life (NeLLi) - N075 metaG | ecosystem: Environmental > Aquatic > Marine > Ocean trench > Sediment | place...
CATGGCTCCGCTCTCGGTGTTGCTCGTTCCCCCAGAGCTCGTCCGACGCCACTGCCACCCGCCGAGCGCATAGGGGCTGATCAACGGTAACGAGAGCGTGAACTGTGCCGCGAGCGAATAGGTCGAGTAGCTGTAATCGTCAACGTCGGTGAAGTAGTAAACGCCCTGGCCCACCACACCGATCGGCGAGAGCGGCGGGTCGAAGGCGACACGGGCGCCTAGGCCGAACGTGTTGTTCAGGTTTGCCGCACCTGTCACAATCGTACTCAGGCTGTCGACGCTGGTGATGAGGGCACCTTGGGCGCCGATCTTGAACTGTGCGTCCGCGGGCGCGGCAAGCGCTGCGAGCGCGAACACCGTCGAAATGGTCAGAAGCATGTGACGCATGTTGATGTCTCCCTACTCTTCGGAGGTCAAAGGCACGAAGGCAACCATCCGCAGCGGCACGTCATCGGTCTCGAGACGCACGAGCTGAATCGGGCTACCGTCCGGCCGAGTGAGCTCCGCGCAGCAGAGGCCGAAGGTCCCTGGTGCTCGCGACGGATTACCGACGGCCCTGATCAGGTCACCAGCCTTGATCGTTTCAGGGTTCCAGCCACGGCGGGACATGCTCACGGCCGCGCCCATCTCGACTTCCCACTCCACCATCTCGCCGTCTTCATTCTCTGCCTCGATAAAGACGAACGAGTGCGGATTCCGAAAGTTGAATCTTGTGACGGTACCGATGACCTCCACGTCCTTGGTGTCATCGTAGAACGGCCCGCTGCTATGGTGCGCCTCGGCCGGGAGACCCGTGATCACGAGTCCGAGAACAACAACAGCAGCGAGTGACGATATCCAGAAAAGTAGTTTCACCGGTCTGGCTCCTTGAGGTTGCACAGTCTCTATCGGTACTTCCTCTATCGGTACTTCGGAATCATGTACTTCACCGCGCGACGCGCCTCTTCCGCATCACACTCGTACGGATTGAGTTTGTAGCCCTCGCGGGCCGGGAGCCAGCGTGTCGTGTATGACGCAGGTTCCCTCAGGAACAACGGGTCCTCGACCGTCAGGGTCATGCGCAACTCCTCCCCCTCGCGCCAGTACCGCTCGGTCACCTTCTTGAGCTGGGACGACGGGATCCCGTTGTAGTCGTCGAATCCTGTGATGTCGAAGACGAATTGTGTCGTTTCGACAATGAGCGCATCGCCTTCGTATCGACCGACCGAGAAACCTTGGACGGTGTATTCGTTCAGGGGCGGCTCGCGCCCATCGAGCCACACGTTACGGAGCACGTCGTCCTTCTCGTACCGGAACATGACCCGATCCGGCCACTGCACGACTTCCATGAAATAGGGGTCGTACTGGAGCGCCGGTGAGGCCGATGGAACACAATCGTACTTCGGTGCGATCGCCTCATCGAAAACCCCCTGAAAGGCCACCGCACGCTCGTTGAGCACGGGGAAATTGTCCGGCGTCCAAGGCATATTCGGTCCGTTGACCGGACGCGCACCGAAGCCGCCGTTCCACACCCCCACCAGGTCGGGAGCCGCGGCCGCGGCCGTTTGGGCGGTGACCCCCACCGAAGCCCCACTGATTACGACCGCAAGCAGGGCGGCCATTGCAGCCAGGCATGCCAGTGGTCGAGAAAGCACCGGGCCGTCCGTCTCTCTCATCCTCTCCCTCCTTGATTCCCGCAACCGCGATTCCCGCATTTTTTTCGGGACGCAACACGCCGAGCCGAAGCTACACCCACTCCCGGCTAAGAGATAGATGGGTGGCGGCAGGTTACGGCGGACGTGACCGCGCACCCGCCCGGAATCACCTAGCCCCTACTTTCGGGTCGTTCACGCGCTGGAGGAGCACGAGGCCTATGATGAAAAGGACCATGATCACGAGGAAGCTGGGTCGCTGATTGCCGCCGAACAGGAGCGTGGCGCCACCGAAGAGCAGCGGTCCCAGGACCGACGACGACTTTCCGCACAGCGCATAGAACCCGAACATCTCGGCCTCCTTGCCCTCCGGGATCAGCGAAGACATGAAGCTCCGGCTCGCGGACTGCACCGCACCCAGACCCAATCCGACCACAACCGCCATTCCCCAGAACACCCTCGGGTCCTGGATGAAAAATGCGGACCCAGTGGCGACGATCCAGAGCACGAGCACGCCGTTCAGGACCTTCTTGGGCCCATGGGTATCGGTAGGCTTGGCGAGAGCGAACGCGCCCATGAGCGCGGAGAGCTGAACCACCAGAAAGAGAACGATCGTCTCGGTGCCTGTGAAGCCGAAGGTCTCTGTAGCGACCGTCCCTGCGGTCACGATGATCGTGAGCACGCCGTCGATGTAGAAGAAGAAGGCGATCAGGAAGTTGCGGAGCTCCTTGAGCCGCCACACCTCGCTCACGATCTCGCGAAAGCTCGTGACGCCCCACACGGCCGCCCGGGGCACGCTCATCCGCCCTGCCCCGTCATGAGGGAGGTACAGGAACGCCGGGAGTGAGAAGATCAGAAAAAAAGCTGCTACGGCCGGCCAGACCAGCCCGATGCGACTCTCGGCGAAGGGGAGTACCATGAGCAGACCGAGAGCCGACCCCAGATACCCCACCCCGAATCCCAGTCCGGAGACCCAGCCCTGCTTCTCCGGCGGGGCAATTTCCGGCAGGTATGCGTTGTAGAAGACCAGCGCGCTCTCGAACCCCACGTTCGCGATCACGAAAAACGCGAAGCCGGCGACGACCATGCCGGGACGGAGTCCCATCATCAGCAGCACGCCGATCAGGCACATCGCCGTGTACGCGAGCATGAACTTCTTCCGGGCGCCCGCGCGGTCGGCGATCGCGCCGAGTAACGGGGACGTGACCGCAACGATCAGTGCCGAAACCGCCAGGGACACGCCCCACCACCATTGACCCCGGCCGGCCTCGTTCCCAACGATCGTCCCGACGTAGTAGATCGAGAAGACCGTGGTGGTGATCACCGCCGGGTAGACCGAGTTCGCGAAGTCGAAGAGCGCCCAGGCGCCGACCTGCTTCTTGTTCATCCACGGCTCCGTGAGTGAGTGGACCGGACCAGGAGCACCAGAGGCCCGAGTGTAGCCCGCATGAGGTGTGTTCCGAGGCCAAGTTGCACGCTCAGTGTTCACCCATGCAATGACGGAGGGGAGCGCACCCCCTGATGCGATCCGACATTATTGGACTAAAGTCCTATGGAGCCAGGCGCCCGCTCCGGTTAGCCTTGGAAGCTCACTCACCACGGGGATCGCCCGAGATGCGCACAGTCATCGTTACGTTCCTGTTCCTCACAACGGTGGTGGGGATCTCGGCCCAGCAAGAGTTGAGCACGGACTTGGGCCGATGGTTGGCCACCCTGCCGTTGGACGCTCGGATCGCGGGTGAGATGCGCCGCTTCACCCATGACGATCTGGAGCTGAGCGAGCCTTACCGCTCGGCCACGGTGGCGAGCATGCGGGAGCTTGTCACCATGGAAGTGGATCAGGCGGTCGCAGCACTCTTGCTTGGCCCGTGCGAAGCATCCGTCGAGGTGACCTACCCGTGGCAGAACGACAACGACCAGGAAGTAGAGGCTGAGAAAGAGTTCTCGAAGTCGTTCATCCGAACCGAAATGTTCGCCTGTTTCGAAACGAGCCTGGCAGATCCAACCGCCGCCCTGGAGATCTACACAGACGCCGAGTTCCGGAAGGAGGCCTCGTCACGCATCGAGGAGGTGTGGGCCGAGGGGGATCTTTCGTGTGTCGAATCCGGCGGGATCCGGGCACTGCTTTCACCCACGAAGTCGTGTAACTCGATCAGGCGCTTCTCTGAGAGCGGGATGGCAGCCGAGCACTCCCAGGTGGTGTGGAACGAGGGCCAGGATCTCTATCAGGTCGTGTACTACAAGGAGAGCGTGAAGACGTTCGTGCAGATCCCCGGCGGGCTCGCACTCCACTATCTGAACTTTTCCCGAACCACCAACATGGGGAGGATGCAGCGGTGGTTCGGAACTGGGAGTATTGAAGACTCACAACGGGACTCGGCGGAGTTGATGGCCCGGCGCTTGGCCGGCGAGAATCCCTGAGAAGATGCGCCCCGATCAGCGGTTCTCCCCAACCCCGTGGTTGTGGCGTGGGCTGTTGGCCCTGTGGTTCGTCGTCCTTTGGGTTGGGCCTGATCCCCGCCCGCTGGGTGCACCCGAATGGGCCGTCGATCTGGCCAGCCTACTGGGCTTGAGCGAACCCGCGGCCCGGGCGGCGGCGGCGCTGGTCCTGCGGGTCGGCGGGCTCGCGCTGCTCGGTGCGCTGCTCATGCTCGCGGTCGGGGCGCGGCACCTGGGCCGGGCCGCCGCGATCGCGATCCTCCTCGCACCTGTGCTGGCCGTCACCGCCCTCTGGGCCAACTACGGTTACTTCCCGATCAGGCCCCAGATCCAGATCGCCACCGTTAGCGCCGCGATGGGCGCGCTGACCGGGCTCGCGTTACGACGTAATCTGATCGCGGCCGTCAGCGTCGTGGTTCTGACTGCGGGCATCTTCACCTGGGGTACCGCCACCGGGATCGACGACGAGCTGGACGCGGCGACCCGGGCCGTAGGCCTGCACCTGCTGGCGGCGGCCGACGAGGTTCCCGACGGCGACGCGGGCTTCGTCAGGCTGCTGGAGATCGCCTTCAGATTCGCTGAAGACAACTCGCACAACACCGATCCCGTCCTGCTCAACCGAGCCGCCATCCTCGCGCTCGGCGTCATTCTCGGCGACGAGCGCTTGGCCGATCTCGCCCGGCGTGAATTCGATGAGAGCCGTATTCCCGAAGTCGAAGCGCTGCGGGATCGCATCACGGCACACGGGCGGCCGGATTGGCCCCGGCACTTCTGGGTGAGCGCCGCGCTGACGCTCCTGTCCGATGCCGATCGTTCGATTACCGTCGGGATTTCCAAGGAGCTCATGGACGCCACGCCGGGCGGAAGCGGGTTCTCCTTCGCCGATCTGGCGGCGGATGCCGCCGGCAACAGGTTCGCGCTGGCAGCTACTCAGGACGCTGCGTCCGCGCGCGCGACACAGCGACGAATTATGAGGGGCGCCCGTATTGAGGACTACTTGCCCGATCTGCACGACCTACCGGAAGGGCTCACGCTCGACCAGTTCCAAGCAGAATATGGAGGCTTGGGCGGCGAGGGGACGCGGCAGGTCGTTGCCGAGATCAACCGCCGCCTTGCGACGCTCTCCAGTCCGCAGGCCAGGCAGGAATGAGGGGCCTCGAACCGGTCACCCTGGGGCAGCCGTCAGGCTTCGCTTCGTTCCTCCACCTCCCTACGGTTTCTCACGAGGGCCGCCTCGATGGCATCGAGAAGCTCCTGATCGTCGAATGGCTTGGCCAGGAAAGCGACGGCTCCCTTTTTTAACATGCTGGCCCTGATCCGCAGGTCCCCGTGGCCGGTGATAACGATTATGGGCAGGGCCTCTTTCATAGCCAGAAGCTTGTCTTGAAGACCCTCCCCGGACAATCCGGGCATCCGCAAGTCGAGAACGATGCAACCGTGTTGAGCCATGCGGCACGTCTCGAGAAACTCCTGGGCAGAACAATAGTCCTCAACTTGATACGCCTCGGTCCGCAGGAGCCGTGCCACGCTTTTCCTCACGGACTCATCATCGTCGATGAGGTACACGTGGGGCGCCGTTTTCATGAAGCGGCCCGCTGTTTCAGAGGAAGCACGAACGAGAAACAGCAGCCTCGCGGAGCACTGTTCTCAACGGAAATGGTGCCACCATGAGCGTCCAAGATCGACTTGCAGATGGCCAGGCCCATTCCCAGGCCTTCGGTTTTGGTCGTCACGAAGGGCTTAAACACTTCGCTGATTTCTTTTGCTGGGATACCCGGCCCGTTGTCCACGACGGTGACCGACACACCCTGCTTCCCGGCGCGCGAAATTTCCACTTCGATATCCCCCCCCTCCGATTCGAGCCCCCGGATCGCATCGATCGCATTCACCAGGAGATTCATGACGACCTGTTGAACCTGAACGGGGTCGACCTCGACGGGGGGTAGATTCGGGGCAGACTTTACGCTGATCCTGACGTTTGCACCTAAGGCATCACTCCGGACCAGGGGCAGCACCCCCGAGACGAGCTCATCGAGCTGGACGGTCTCCTGCGCCACGGGATCCTTCCGCAACAGGGTACGCAGGCGGCGGATGACCTCACCGGCACGCTTGTCATCCGATACGATGTCTTCGAGGATTTCGCGAACTTCCTCCAGGTCGGGCTTCTTTTTTCCTATGAGCCGCAGAGCCGTCTGTGCGTTCGTCAAGACCGCCGTCAGAGGCTGATTCAGTTCATGGGAAATCGAGGCTGCGAGTTCGCCCATCGACCTGACGCGCAACACATGAGCCAGTTCAGCCTTATTCCGACTGGCTTCCTCTTGCGCCCGGACCCGCTCCGCGGCTGCCACATCCAATTCCTCACCGAGGCCCACGAGTTCTGCCGTCCGCAGTCTCACACGCTCCTCGAGCCGGTCGTTCGCCTCCTTCAGGCTGGCCTCCGCCCGCCTCTGATCCGTGATATCACGAACCATGCTATGTACGTACTGCACTTCTCCCGCTTCTGAAATCAGCGGGAAATGATTGCCCAAGAAAAAGCGCTCTTCACCTGGAAAGCTCAACGTTTCACCACGAACCTCATGATCCAGCACAGGCTCAGCCGTATCGATCACGCCCTGAAACATTGGGACGATCTGATCGGCGAGATGAGGGATCACCTCATAGACCGTACGACCCACGTGTTCTTCGATGGTCTTACCGTTGATATCACAAAGTTGCTGGTTTATGCGCACGTAGCGGTGATCCGTGTCCGTAACACACAGCGCGATTGGAGCTCGCTCGTACAAATGCGCCAGCTCCAAGGACTCACTCGGATCTCGTTTCTTGTTCTGAGACATATGCGGGCCAACAGCCGCGAACCGGCGACCCTCAGTCAGGGGGGGACGGGCTATCATCGCTGATAGACGGGCGAAATTGTACCATTTTTTCGTGCCTTCTTCAACCGCCCGCGCGGAACCATCGCCCGAGGGATCGGCTCCTCTCTCGGCCCTCCCTGGCATAACCGTTGCAAGCAATGCCAGGGCGGGGGGCCAAGTGCCCACCGGCCAGGCTGTACCACGCGAAAAGCGATTCCGATTTGAAAAAAAGTGCCGAAAAGGGGCAAAAACTGCCGCGCTTAAGGGCCGGCATCCGCCAAAAACCGAGGCTTCTCGCGACCGGCGGGTTCACCTTGATCGAGTTGCTGGTGGTGGTGGTCATCCTGGGCATCCTCGCCACCATCGGCAGCAACCTGATGGGGGCCCGCGAGAAGGCGTATATCGCGGTGATGAAGGCCGACCTCCATAACCTTGCAACGGAGCAGGCGCTATACGCCATCGACAACTATGAGTACTCCAACTCCGCGCCCGACCTACCCTTCACGATCAGTGAGGGGATCACCATGGAGCTTCTCGGAGAGACTCGGGGCTTCACCGCACGGACCACCCACCGCGGTTTTGCGGGCGCCAGTTGCGCCATCTTCATGGGAACGGTGAGCTCGATCTACAGTCCCGCCACTGTATGCGGCGTCATAACTTGCGACGACGCGGCTGCTGGTGGTGCTACTGGTAGTGGTGGCGGTGGCGGCGGCGGTGGTCCTGGTGGTGGCGGCGGTGGTGGTTCTGGTGGTGGTCCTGGTGGCGGTGGTGGCGGCGGTGGTAGTGGTGGCAGTGGTGGTGGTAGCGGTAGTGGTAGCGGTGGTAGTGGCAGTGGCAGCGGAAGCGGCACTTGTTAGTAGAGCAGCCAATCCGAGAGGATTCTCGCCCTCGACCTGACGGGGATATCATGACGAATCGGAAGCGAGGCACCCGCACGCTAGCGAGCTATGTACCAGTGGTTACCGCTGTTGTGGGTATCACGCTCGTCATCGGTGCCGTCGTCCTCATCTACGGCCCCAACGACATCAGCAGGCTCGTGGTTGCCACCGTCGGGCTGGCGATCCTCATAACCGGCCTTTGGTTCGCGGCCCACCCATTCTTTAAAAGCTCGCGCCGTTTCATTGCCCTTCGTAGGGAAGTCGAAGAGTTCATCGAACTGGTGAAACTACTCAATGAACAGGTTGTGGAGACAGCGGAGCCGGAGAACGTGGCACAGACCACGGCCAAGATGCATGAGGCGGTGGAGCGTATGGCGGCCGAGGCTGACAAGACGAGCTAGACCACTTTCCAAGAACATGCATTCTCGGCCGGGACGGTCTAAAGCGGGATTCGCTGCCCCTCCGTAGCGATCTCGAAGCCGCGCCGTCGTACTTCCGCCGCCTCCGGGCTGTCTTCGAAGAGCGCCGGATTTGTGTTGTTGAGGTGCGTGAACACGACTCGATCGCCGGCATCGACCCGACCTTGCAGTCGATCCATCGAGTGTGGAACGAGCGGGTGCGGTATGTCTTCGATGTTTCGCCCGGGCACCTCGTCGCCCGAATAGAACGAAGCGTCGAGCAGTGCCACGTCAACGCTCGCGACCACATCTTCAACGTCGAGCTCCCAGCGCTCCCACGAGTCGATGTCCGGCAAATACAGAATCGTCTGGGTCGGTCCGCGGAAGACCCATGCGACGGTATCCGAGTACTCGGGACGGTGCGGGACGAGGAGCGCACAGGCCTGGAGCTGGTCGTCGATCCGGTTCCACTCGCCTGAAACGATCGGACGGAGGTCGAGCCGGCCTTCGCTGACCATCAGGCCCCACGGCCCGTTGTTGGTCAGGAAATCGGCCATCGCGGTCGTGCAGTACGTCGGCGTCGGCGCCATGCCAAGCCCCTCGCGCCCCAACACCGCAAGACCGCTGTAATGGCCGATGTGGGCGTGCGTCAGGAAGATGCCGTCGAAAGGCCTCCGCTGATCGGCGCGCACCCGAAAGCCGGGCTCCTCGATCAGGTCGAGCTGACGCGTGATGTCGGGGGTCGCGTCGACCAGGTAGTAGCGATCCTGATCCGGGTACACGAGCGCCATGGATGCCGCATAACGCGGGCGTTCCCGAGCGCGAGCGCGTTCGCACCGCTCTGAGTAGCAGCCCACCTGCGGCATGCCCGAGTCCTGAGCGATCCCGAGAATGAGGGCGTAAGGGTCGGCCCGTTCAAGCGCGGAGAAACACTCAGGACCGCAGAGGGCTACGGCCGCCGCATTCGAGAAGAACTTCCGTCGTGAGGTCATCGCACCAGAGATCATTGCACCAATAGAGGGGACCGCATCGAGATCGGCGAGGTGTGGTTACCTTTCCGCGCCCACGCTGCGACTGCAAGTGCACGAAGTCCATGACCGACGTTATCGAGCTGATGTTCGGGAATCACCGATGAACGAGATGCTCTCACGCTCCATCGCCGACATCGCTTCCGCCTTGCGGCGCGGCGAATTCTCCGCGACGGAGCTGATGACAGCTGCCCTCGATCGGCACAGCCAGTTCGGGGAACGTCTGCACGCGTACAAGCTATTCGATGCAGAGAGGGCGCTCGAATCGGCGCGTGCGGCAGACCGCCTGCTGGCGAGTAACGATGAGGCCCCGCCCCTCACCGGCATCCCGATATCGGTCAAAGACCTCTACGGTGTCGACGGTCTCCCGACGTTTGCGGGAACGCCAAAGCAGCTACCCGAAAAATGGTCGCGGGACGCCTGGCTCGTTGCTCGACTCCGTGCCGCCGGTGCGACCATGGTAGGTAAGACACACATGGTAGAGATGGCGTTCGGAGCAGTCGGCATCAATCCGCACTGGGACACCCCTTGGAACCCCTGGGACGACGAGACTCACCGGATACCCGGTGGATCGTCGTCAGGGGCAGGCGTGAGCCTGTGGGAGGGTTCGGCGCTCATCGCTCTCGGCTCCGATACTGGAGGGTCGATCCGTGTTCCAGCGGCGCTCACGGGGACGGTGGGTCAGCGGACTACGAAGGGTCGCTGGCCGACGGAGGGCGTCGTGCCCCTGAGTCACACTCTCGACACTGTCGGCGCGCTTACCCGCACCGTAGAGGACTACATCTATTTCTTCGGATGTGTGGACCCCCAATGGGGTGACCCCCAAATGCTGTTGGAGCACCTCGCTACCACGAACCTGGCGAACGTGCGCATGGCGGTCCCGCGATGCGAAATCTGGGAGGACTGCGAGCTCGACATCGGCGACACACTCGAAGGGGTCGTCTCTCACCTGAGCGGCCACGCCCGGAATGTCGTCGAGATCGACGGCGGACTCTTCGACGACGGCTTCGAGCTCTCCGTGGGTCGCCGTCCGATCGCCTCGACCGAATGCCGTGCCTTCCTCGAGAGTGAGTTGCCCGGATGGCTCGACATCCTGCACCCGATCGTGGGGAGCCGCGTCGCGCAGGGGCTCACACTCGATGACCCCGAGTACCAGGCCGCGCTCGCGGACCATCGCCGTATGGCGAACGAGGCCGTCAAGCTCTTCGATGACGCCGACATCCTCTTGTTGCCCTGCAACATCATATCCCCACCGCCAGTGTCCGATCTCGCCGACCCCGACCGGTACGGCGAAGCCAACACGGCGACCCTCCGGCCCACGTACCCGATCAGTGTGCTCGGGCTCACGGCGATCAGCATCCCGGTCGGAATCGACGGAAACGGCATGCCGATAGGATTGCAGCTCGTGGCACAGGGCGGACAGGACGAGGCGCTCCTCGGGGTCGCGCTCGCGGCCGAGAGGGAGTTCGGTACAGCCTCGCAGAGCCTGGGCTGCCCGCCGGGCTTCCTCGACGACTAGGCGAGACAGGCGGTGAAATGGCCGAAGGCGGGATGCAGATCGACGAGTTTGGGACGGCGTCGGCCCCGTTGGCCAAACTCGCCGGCTAGGTCCGCCTCGCCTCGCCGACATCCATCGAGTACGACCATAGTCCAATGTCGCTCCCTAGAGAGCCTGCTAATCTTTCCATCAATGGCTCGTTGAGCAGCTGCATCGATGATCATTCACGATCCGGGGCGGACTCGGGACCACACTCACATGACGGTCACCTTCACTTGGGAGATAAGACGATGACGATGCGACACACTCTACTACTCTTCGCTGGTTTGGCGGTGGGCGGCTGTGCATCGGGTCTGCAGGTGACCCAGGACTGGAATCCTGAAATCGATTTTTCGAGGTACAACACGTTCGCGTTACTCGACGAAGAAACACCCCGTCCCGCGTCCCAAGCATTCTTCGAGTCCCGGGTCGAGCGAGCGCTCGCGACCGTGATGGAAGACAAGGGACTCCGCCTCACGGATTCGAACCCCGACCTCCTCGTCTCCTGGGACGCTGCAACGGAAGGAAAGATGAGTGTTTCTACCTACGGCACCTCGTACTACGGTGGGAGCTATCGCGGGCGTTACGGGCGGTCAGGATGGGGTGGCGTCGGGGTCAGCACGACCACCACGAGGGTCAACGAATGGGACGAGGGGACCTTGGTGATCGAGATCATCGACACCAACATCGATGAACTCGTATTCACCGCCTCGGCGCAGGCCAAGCTCACCGAGAACCTGTCACCGGAGGAGCGCACGGAGAGAATCAACCAGGCCGTCGCCCGAACCCTGCGCGAGTATCCTGCGAAGAACTAGCGCGGTCGGACCCAGGGCAACGATGGCGCGCTAGGGCTCTCAGTCCCCGGGCGACTCGCCTGCCATCAATGCCGCCAGCTCCTCGACGGGCAGGGCCTCCCGCGGCTCGTCCGCGACGACCCGTCCCCTGCGCAGCACGACGAAGTGGTCCCCTACGGGGTGGGCGTGGTGCGGGGTATGCGTGACGAAGATCACGGCGACACCTCGATCGGCCGCCGTGCGCACGTGCTGCAGGACACGCTCGGATTGCCGTACGCCGAGTGCCGCAGTGGGCTCGTCCAAGATGAGGACGCGGGCCCCGAAGTGGAGCGCCCTGGCGATCGCTACGGCCTGGCGCTCCCCGCCTGATAGGCTTCCGACCGCCTGATCCGGGTCCCGTAGCTCGATCCCCATCGCCGCGAGCTCGGCTCGCGTTTCCTGTCTGCAGCGGTCCACGTCGATTCGGCGGAAGGGTCCCCGGCCACTCGTCGGCTCGGAGCCCAGAAAAAAATTTCGCCACACGCTCATCAGCGGCACCATCGCGAGGTCCTGATGGACCGTCGCGATCCCGCGGCTCAGCGCCTCTATGGGGGAGCGGAAGCGAACCGGCTCCCCGTCCAGTAGGCATGCGCCCCGGGTCGGTGGGTGCACCCCGACCAGAATTTTGATGAGCGTCGACTTGCCTGCGCCGTTGTCACCGAGCAGACACGTCACCTCGCCGGCCCGCGCGGCCAGGGACACGTCCTCGAGCGCCACGACCCCGCCGAAGCGCATCGATATGTCCCGCGCCTCGAGGCGCGGCAGCGCCCGCGCCTTGGGGCGCGGCAGCTGGGCAGGTTCCATCAGGAAGCCCGCTGCGCGCGCACGAGCACGTATCGGTTGACGAAGACCGC
>Ga0114950_10003286_pt1 | contig 12448 bp, 10 predicted proteins | sample N075metaG_FD_83503 | JGI IMG/M metagenome (GOLD analysis project Ga0114950, IMG submission 83503) | Deep subsurface microbial communities from Kermadec Trench to uncover new lineages of life (NeLLi) - N075 metaG | ecosystem: Environmental > Aquatic > Marine > Ocean trench > Sediment | place...
AGGAAGAAGCCCTGATCGGAGCTGTACACCACCACGGTGTTGTCGGCGAGGCCGCTCTCGTCGAGATAGTCGAGTACGCGCCCGAGCTGGTCGTCAACCGCCGCGATCGAGCGCAAGTAATCCTTCAGGTAGCGTTGGTATTTCCAGCGCACCAGATCGTCGCCCTCCAGCCCGGCGGCGCGGAACGCCTCATTCTTGGGCTCGTACGCGGCGTTCCACACTTCGAGCTGCTCGTCGTTGAGGCTGCGCGGCGGCACTAGCTTGAGATCGATCTCGTCCATGGTCTCGGCGATCGACATGTCCTGCGTGAGGCGTGCACTGGTACGACCGCCGGTGCTGTGGTCGTCGAAGAGCGTGGCGGGCTCGGGGATCTCCAGTTCGTCGTACATCGACAGGTAGTCGAGCCCGGGCTCCCAGCGCCGGTGCGGCGCCTTGTGCTGGTACATGAGCATGAACGGCCGCTCGTCGTCGCGGCCGTCTTGTAGCCACTCGAGGGTAAGGTCGGTGAGGATCTCGGTGGTGTATCCGGTGTAGTTGACTTCCCCTTCGGGGGTCAGCAAGAGCGGGTTGTAGTACGGACCCTGGCCGCGCAGCACACGCCAGTAGTCGAAACCGGTGGGCTCGCTCTTGAGGTGCCACTTGCCGATGATCGCGGTCTGGTAGCCGGCCTCCTGCAGTAGTTTGGGGAAGGTCACCTGGGAGCCGTCGAACTCGAGGCGGTTGTCGAGGATGCCGTTGAGGTGGCTGTGCTTGCCGGTGAGGATCACCGCGCGGCTCGGTGCGCAGATCGAGTTGGTCACGAAGGCGTGGCGAAACAGCATGCCCTCGTTGGCCAGGCGGTCGAGGTTCGGCGTGGTGTTGATCACCGAACCGTAGGCGCTGATGGCGTGAGCAGCGTGGTCGTCGGTGAACACGAACAGGATGTTCGGCCGGGTCGCAACGGTTTGCTCGGCCGCTAGTGTTTGCCGGTCAGGCGCCGGGCCGGAACAGGCTGCGATCGCCAGAGCCGCCAGGCAAAGCGAGGGTGAAGGTTTCACTGGTGTGCTCCGTTCGAAGTGCCGCCGGCGCTTTCGGCGTCGAACGGCGAGGGGAATATCTCGGAGGGCACCCGCGAACGTGCCGCTATCTCGATGAGCTCGGCGACGAGCTCGGGACGCGCTTCCGCCAGGTTGTCCTGCTCGCCGATATCGTTGGCGAGGTTGAACAGCTCGACGTCGACGATGTCACCGTCGCCGTTGGCGCGCCGGTAGAGTTTCCACTCACCGAGGCGGACGGCCTGCTGGCGGCCGAGCTCCCAGTACATGACCTCGTGTTGCTCTTGCTCGCCCTCGCCGAACAGCGTCGGCGCGAAGCTGATGCCGTCGGTGTCCTCCGGTGCCTCGGCGCCGTCGATGTCGACGATGTCGAGGACTGTGGCCAACACGTCCCACTGGGCCGACAAGTGGTCGGTAACCGTCCCGGGCTCTATGTGTCCCGGCCAGCGGGCCAGCATGGGCACGCGGATGCCGCCCTCGTAAAGCTGTTGCTTGCGGCCCCGGAGAACACCGTTGCCGTCGAAGAACTCCAGGTCGGACCCGCCCACCCAGGTGGGGCCGTTGTCGCTGCTGAACATGATGATGGTGTTGTCATCGAGGCCCAGCTCGGCGACCAGATCGAGCACCCGTCCGACGTTGCGGTCCATGCGCGTGATCATTGCAGCGTAGGCGGCACGCGGCGTGGGGTGGGGGAGATAGCTCTGGTCGCCCAGGTAGGGAGTCTCTACAAATTCGTCTTCGTACTCCGCCAGGGAATCCTCCGGTACCTGGATGGCCACGTGCGGCACGATGGTGGGGTAGTAGAGAAAGAACGGGTGCTCCGCATTGTCGCGAATGAACCGCAGAGCCTCGTCGGCGATCAGATCCGGAGCATAGCTGGTGCCCTGGTAACGGTCGTAGTCGGCGTAGTCGGAGGGTGGCTCCTCGAGGCGCTGATGGGCGGAGAACCAATCGTTGCCCGGCAGCATGTCCTTGTCGCCGTTGCGCCACAGGTGGGTCGGGTAGTAGTTGTGCGCCACCCGCTGGCACAGGTAGCCGTAGTAGTGATCGAAGCCCTGCAGGTTGGGGTGGCCGTGGGCGTCGGGACCGCCGAGGCCCCACTTGCCCATGGCTCCGGTGGCGTACCCGTTCTGCTGCAGGATCTCGGCCAGCGTTACCTCCTCGGCGGCGAGCGGCCACTGCCCTTCGGGCTCGTCGGGACCCCACCCGCCGAGCTCCTTGTTGCCGCGAATAAAGGCGTGGCCGCTGTGCTTGCCGGTGAGCAGCACGGCACGCGACGGGGCGCACACCGCGCTACCCGAGTAGTGCTGCGTGAAGCGCATTCCCTCGGCCGCCAGCCGGTCGAGGTTGGGCGTGCGGATCTTTTCCTGCCCGTAGGCGCCGACCTCGTTGTAGCCGAGGTCGTCGGCGTAGATGTAGATGATGTTGGGCCGGTTTTCGGTGGCGGGGGCCAGCTCCGGCGACTGCTGGCAGGATGCTGTTAGCAGCAGCGCCGCCGCCACGATCGGTGCGACGAAGCGAAAGCGTGTCATGGTCAACCTCTATAGCGGCGTATCGGCGGGTGTCGGGAGATTGGCGGCACTCTATCGCCGTGTCGGGTGCAGGGCAACGGGCCTCGTGGCGGTGGCGGCGGCGGTGTGGCAGATTAAGAGGGAGCTTTTCAGCCCACTAGCTTGGCATCGCTTCTAGCTTGGTATGGTCCCGTCCCCGGCATGAGGTCGATTCGCATCGCCTGCTCTCCAGCTCCCGCGGAGTCTGCAAATGATTCTGTGCCGCGTTTTCATCGCCGCCGTCGTGGCGGTCGCCATCAGCGCCTCGCCGGTGGCGGCGTTCGATACAGTGCCGGTCCCCGCGTTGTCCGGTGTGCCGTCCGGTGCGCAGTCCGAATTCCTCGGGTTCCGTTTGGGTGAGGAACTACGCTACGCGCTCGGCCCGCGCAGCTCGCTACTGGATGGCGAGTCGGCGGTGTGGACGATACGGCTGGACGAGATCCGCGAAGAGCCCGGCGAGGCGGCGGTAGGCGTCTTCGAGCTTGGCTACGAGCGCAGCGCACCGGTGTTGGTAGGGGGACAGGGGACGATGAGCTGGATCTCCACCGCGCGTGCCGTCGTCAATCACCACGGCTTCCCGCTCGACGTTCGCTTCGAGACCGAGGTCGAGTCCTCCGGCGGCCAAAGGAACTACGTGGTGCGTTACGTCTATGACGGCGATAGCTACGACAAGCAGATCGCCGTCGATGGGCGGGATCGCGACCAGTCCGTGAACATTCCCAACCACGACGGCCTCGACCGTGAGGTGCCTATCGGCTTGTACCTGTTCATGCCTCCCAGCGCTTCGTGTGTGGCGGTAAACACCACCTCGAGCGGTCGCGGCGGCGGCTCCTGCCGTGGTCGCGACGCGGTATTCGGCAACCCGGGGCTGTTCACTCTCACCATGCCGGCGCTGTGGGAGAAGGGCACCGGCGAAGGTGAGTTCCTACTGTTCATGCCCACCATCACCGGTGTGGGCGGTGCGCGCCGCGGTGGCGGTCGCGGTGGCGGCGGCGGTGGTGGTGGCGGTGGTGGTGGCTCCGTCCCACCGGATTTCAGCGAGTGGCTAATTCCGCAGAACGACGTTGTCGACGGCGGACCTGGCCCTGACGGCATACCCTCCATAGACAATCCCCAATTTGACACGATTGCAACCAGTGAACCGATGAATCCGGTTGAACTGGTTATTGGAGTCAGAGTCGGCGACGAATACAAAGCTTATCCGCACGCGATTATGAATTGGCACGAGATCGTAAACGATGGACCGGATTCTGATCCGTTTACAATGAGCTATTGCCCGCTAACCGGAAGTGCGGTCGCATGGAAAGGTGACCCAACACACAATAACCCGGACTACGGCACTTCAGGACTACTCTATAACTCCAATCTGATTCTGTATGATCGGGAAACGTCCAGTCTCTGGGTGCAAATGCGTCAGCAATCTGTCAATGGCCCTCGTATTCGTGAGGTCCCGGAACAAATTCAAGTCATCGAAACGACATGGGCAACATGGACAGCCATGTACCCGGATTCACTCATAATGAACGAGGATACGGGCACAGTAAGAGACTATACCGACTACCCTTACGGTGATTACCTGACCAGCACCGGCTTGCTGTTTCCAGTCGATAACGTTGATACGCGCATGCACCCGAAAGAGCGCGTACTTGGCATCACCGACGGAAGCAACAGCAAGGTGTTTCAGCTTTCCGGCTTCGGCACCACAACAATCGCCATAAACGAACAATTCGGCAGCATGCAAATAGTTGTCGTCGGCAATTCCGACGCCAATTTTGCGGCGATTTACGATCGCACGATGCCAGACGGAACCATACTAAATTTCACGGCAATCAACGGTCAACTGCCGAATGTCTTGCAAGACGATGAGGGCAATGTCTGGGACGTATTTGGCGAGGCCGTTTCCGGTCCTCGTGCCGGTGAGCAGTTAGGAAGCACGACTTCGTATATCGCGATGTGGTTCGCATGGGTAACGTTCTTTCCGAATGCAGAAATTCATTTTAACTAAGTGGTTTTGATTAACGTCGGAGTGACGGAGCAGTCATGAACAAAGCAGTAATTGCCATTTCGGCATTGGCAGTATCATCATTTCCCGCGCTGAGCTCGGAAGCGTCAACATGCAGCTGCGCCGCCGTTCCATTGCTCGGAACAATGCAGTTGGCCTCACCAGAAAATAACCAATGGTTTCTTGCCGCGACGTTTGATTATCACGACGCCAGCGACCTGGTGGCCGGGTCGACCTCCATTCCAGACTCCACCGGGCGAGAACGAACGACGCAGGCATTTGTCCTGGAGGCCAGTCGCGGACTAACTGATAAATGGTCGTTTTCAGCACTCCTGTCGGTTGTTGAACACCGGCGAAATGTTGGCGGGGTCGAGGATATCGCAACCGGACTGGGCGATGCCATTGTAATGATCAAGTATGCGCCGGTCGCAATTTCCCTCTATTCGGCCAATGCTGTGTCCTTCGGACTAGGCGCCAGATTACCCATTGGCGTCGACGATGCAGACCGAAACGGCATCACACTCGCTGAGGATATGCAACCGTCGACGGGGGCATACGGCGGCATTCTCTGGGCCTATGCGGCACATGCGCTAAACGATTCCCGCAATGCTCGCGTATACGGAAGTTTCACTTACACCTACAACGGCGATAATCAACGCAACTACCAATTTGGGCATGAAACGACGTTGACCATTGGTGGATCCTATAAAACCCAAACTCCCTGGGGATTTAACGCAGATATCCTGTTTCGGCACGCCGAGCGTGACCAACGTAATTCAGTTGACATTCCCAACACAGGCGGTCGATGGCTGGATTTCATACCGGCTGTTCAATATCACGCAACGGAGACACTTGCCTTGACACTGGCCGGGAAAATCCCCATCCGCCGTGATCTTAATGACGCGTTGCAATTCACAACCAAGTACTCGGTCCGATTCTCCTTCGCCTACGTTTTCGGCGGATAACGACGCTAGACCAACAGAGTCTGTGAAGCCGCGCAAATCCAGCCCGGCGAGCTGAATACCCTATTGACAACGGCCGGTCTTCAATCGACCATGGCTATAATAAGAATATCGTCGAAATACGGAATTTGTACGACCAACCATGGTCATACGATCCAGTTCGATGAGCAACAGCAGAAAAAATCACCTGAGGATAAAAAAGTGAAGCATTCAGTATTTATCGTGCTGGCCCTGGTCTTGACCGGCTGCGCCAGCGAGCCAAGCATTCAAACGGGGCCGGACGCCGAGATTTCGTTTGATGGACTGCACAAAATTGACAACTCGGCGTTCAAAGATGCCTGGGCAGACCCGGACGCCGATTGGGGTCGCTATGACCAGTTTATAGCCGGCACCGCGTTTTTCGAATATCGCGCCGTCAAGAAGACAGCGAAATATTCGTCTATCCGTCCACCGGCATCGACAGATGAATTCTATATTGACGAAAAGAACAGGGAGCGTCTGAAAAGGGAAGTCTCAGACATATTCGGCGAGGAGCTTGCCAAGAGCGAGCGCTTCACGCGGACTGAAGAGCCCGGACAAAATGTACTGATTATCCGTGGCGGATTGCATGACATCGTTTCGCGCACTCCTCCCGAGTTGATTACGCGCGGCGAAATTTACATCCGTTCGTTCGGTGAGGCAACACTGGTTCTGGAAGTAGTCGATTCCATGAGCGGCGAAGTTCTGGCCCGGGCGGTGGAGCGCCGGGAAGCAGGAAGCTCTGCCGGTATGACGGCGGCCAACACAGTCACTACGTGGGCTGAAGTACGCCGACTGGCAAGACGATGGGCAACTACGTTGCGCAAAGGACTTGATAACCTGCCGACCGAATAGTTGATTAAGAGCACAAAGCAAAGGCCGCATCGAAATGGTGCGGCCTTTTTTTGTTTTGGGAACTAGACATTCTCAACGCCAATATGACGAGCTCGTCCCGACTTCAGTCCAAGTCGCGCGCGATGCAATCTGGACATAACCGTGCCGGATGCGACCCCAAGGACACCTGCGATCTCCGCATAGGGCAAGTCCAGGTAATCACGCAAAATAACGATTTGACGCTGGTCGCTTGAAATTTCGTACAACACGCAAGAACCACGGCTTAAGCGGCCCTTTGTCACAGTCATAGGCGGCCGGCCTTCCCGGCACCATCGCGAATGCGTCATGCACCGCATCTTCTGTATTGCCGAACATCTGCAATGCCAACGCATGTCTGTGATTTTATCGGGTATGATTTAGTTGAACGGTCTGTAAACATTTGACAACATAGCGTTTCAACGTGTCCAACAGGGTCAGGACTCAATGATGAAATCAGTTCATATTTTAATCGCCCTCTCGATGATAGTTGGGTCTGCAGGTTGTGCGACCAGCGAATCCGGGTCTGCATTGGCGGATAACCCGAATTGCATTCAGTTCAGAGAGATTCGAGCCTGGCAAGCTATTGATACTCAGCATTTGTATGTCGAAAGCCCGGGCGAGGGGAACTTGTTCTTGTTTACATTGATCTCGTCGTGCCCGGGAATCGAGAACACTCAGGATATGTGGCTATCCGTTCGATCCGGTTATCTTTGCGCCAGCAACATGGGTGAGGTGCTCTTTCGGGATGGAATGATGAGCGAAGCCTGCCCTATTACACGCATCGAGCAAGTTGCCAACGTCGATCAGGCGCGTGCCCTGGTAAGAAGTCGAAAATCGGAGGCGTTATGACTCAATTAATTGTTGGCCTGATACTGTTTTTCGGCATGCACTCGGTCGCGATAGTGGCACTTCCATTGCGAGATCGCTTGGCCGCCAGGAGCGAGATCGGCTGGAAAGTGTTGTTCGCGCTCGTTTCTATCGCCGGCATTATGTTGATGTCGAAGGGCTACGCCGAGCTTCGGCAATCACCGACCGTCCTGTACATGCTTCCCGCCTGGACACGACATATTGCAGCCCTGCTGTTACTGCCTGCCTTCGTTTTGTTCCTTGCGCCCTATTTTCCCGGTCGCATTAAGAGCACGTTTCGCCAACCGCAACTTATTGCTGTTAAGACATGGGCAATTGCACATTTACTCGTCAATGGAACATTGGCAGATGTGCTGTTGTTCGGATCGTTTCTGGTGTGGGCGGTTGCAGACATCTTGTCCATGAAAAATCGGGTTTCTCGTCCGTTGATTGGCGCACCGGAATCGCGCGCCAATGACCTCATCCTGATTGTCGCAGGGTCAGGTCTTTATGCCGCTTTCGTCTTTTGGTTACACGAGGCTTTGATCGGCATAAAACCGTTCGCCATGTGAATGATGGCACCGTTTTGCCGCGGCAGTTAAATTACTACCAAGGTCGCGTTTGCGTACGCCGCGAATACCAGCAGCCCAATAATAAATAATAGTGTTAGTCGTCTTAGCATATCGCACCCGTTCAAGTGAGAAAAAAACCCGGCGCCATACAGCGCCGGAAAGCTCCTTACGCACAACCATCTTCCATATCTATAGATCGGCAACGCCGAATATTGCGAAAATCAGGCCACCGATCCAGACGGTGCCGAGCGCTATCGTACAAACTGAAATCCATTGCCGTTTGATGTTGCTACGGCCATAAGCGATTAGCGCAAGTCCTGCACCGAATGCCATCCAGATATAGATCGTCTGTTCGGCAAGATAAGGGCCAACTGTCATGAAGAAAGCGAGGACCAATACAGCGCCCAGCAGAAAGTAAGCCCGGGTTACCATTGTCATTGATGATTTCCTCATGATCGCTCTCCATCACAGTGAATGAATTCTTGCGTTTATTCTGCTGTCAAAAACGGCTTCAGGCTTGTCCCAATTACGCAATGACTTGTCTTATTGCTGCGGATTAGTCCAGGCACGCTGGCACAGCGGAACGCTCTCCAGGACGAGGCTGTCAGTGATGCTCAAGTCGTTTGAGTGGAGGCCGGGCAGCCGGATTGCTGAAAGCGTCGACGTTGCTGGCTACCGCGCCTATTACTGATAAGTTCAATACGCCCGGAGAGAAACTGCTGAAATTGCCTGCAGTCCCGAACGGCATGAAGTTGCGAACGCTTGCATTTACCGCTTTCCAGGCGTCATTAACGAAACTGAGTTGCTTTGCGCTCGATGCCGAATAACCGCTCACCAATCGTGGGTAGCATTGATCAAGGTAGTGGCTATAGCAGTAGTCGCCGGAATCTGGCGGCGTATATCCCCAACCGACTGGCATGCCGATTTTGGACAATGCTGCGCTAAAGGCAGCTGTTGTAACGCGAGTGGTCTGGTCACAGCTCGCAGGTCCTTCGGTGGCTATGCCGTTGTTGAACAGGCTATTGCTGCCTGGCTGCCAGCTTGCACGAATGCCTGATTGTCCTGCTGCACGCAAAACCGCAGACTCTACCGTGCTCGACAGATGCGCACAGCCGTCAGTATCCATTCTCTTTGCAGCTGCGTTTGCCTGTGGTTGCAACGACAGCAACAACGCGATCAGGCCAAATGTAATTCCCTTTCTATCCATGTCCCTCTCCTTGTGGTTAACCATGGTTTGCAGCGCCTTGACTGTAGCGCCGTAACCAAAGAATCCATCAATTCAGTGGAGAGGGATATTCGTGTTTCTAAGGAATGTATGCAGAAGTTCTGCTATCTGGCTGCGGTCAGCGCATCCAGGACATAACAGCGCCGGCGACCGAACCCAGAAGTAGAATCGCCTGTATTACGAAACCAGCGCCAAACGCTTTGCCACGGGAAGCAGGGTCTTTCAGGTAGGCCCTTCTGTACATCAGGCGCGATAAGATGAAGCCAAGCCCTAATCCAGCCGCCCAATGGGGGTTGATGAAGTAACCGAACATCCACATCGCGGGCAACAAGACGATAAGTTGTTCCAGCGTGTTCAAATGCACACGGTTATGACGCTCGAACTCGTCAGAACCACTTGATTTTGGCGCGCTGACGCCGTGTTTTTGCCTTGCGCCGCCCACTTGAAGTGCAAAATAAACGGCCTGCATCAGGGCCAGAGAGGTAACAATTGCCAGAGCTTCCATTTTTTGCTCCTTATAGTTTTATCTGGTATTTAAGGTTGCTCGTCGATTCGGCTTCAACTCAGCCTCAAGATAGTACATCATTCGACAACATTAGCGTCCTAAAGCGCTGAATTCCGGAGAATTCTACCGATAAATGAGCCAGGACACCGAACCCTCTGGCATTTCCAGCTACCTCATGAAAAGTCTCGGCATTAGCCGGGACGAATTCGCTGCGGTTGTCTGGTCGTTCGCCTACTTCTTTTGTATATTGTCAGCCTATTACATGTTGCGCCCGATACGCGACGCGATGGCCATAGACAGTGGCGTCTCAACCATTCCCTGGTTATTCACCGGCACGTTTGCGGTTATGCTTATCGTAGCCCCTGTATTCGGCTGGATCGCGTCTCGCTTTCCGCGAAAGCAGTTCCTGCCTTGGGTTTATTACTTCTTCGTATCCAACATCCTGATCTTCTATATCGCGTTTTCGGTCGCAGAGCAGCAAATGCTGGATCAGGTCTGGATAGGCCGCGCATTTTTTGTTTGGCTGAGCGTATTTAATTTGTTCGTCGTCACCGTTTTTTGGAGCTTCATGGCGGATATATACTCCAAAGAGCAGAGTCGGCGATTGTTTGGCGTGATATCCGCAGGCGGCAGTACCGGAGCGGTGCTCGGGCCAACGATAACAGGTGCTCTCGTAATTCCGGTTGGCTTTCAATATTTGCTGCCGATCTCCGCCCTTCTATTGTTGGCGGGAGTGTATTGCATCTATCGACTCCGACACTGGGTACGCCACCGTGAACGAAAAAACAATTCCGATAGTATCGAGAGCGCAAAAATTATTGGTGGCAGCGCCTTCGAGGGCATGCTGCTGGTTTTCAGAAAACCTTATTTCGGCATGATCGCCGTCGCATTACTCCTCGCCAATTTTGTTGGCGTGTTCACCTATACCTATTTGCTGGAGCTCGTCAATATTTCGTTTGAGGGAACGAATCGCCACACACAGGTGTTAGCCTGGATCGACGCGGCCATCAACGTGTTTTCTTTTATCGGCCAACTGCTTCTTGTCAAGATTTCAGTTCGCAAAATTGGCGTCGGCTACACACTCGCGTTACTGCCGATCGTATCGGCCTTAGGCTTTGCGTTGTTGGCACTAAATCCGGTGTTCCTCATCATGGCCGTGTTGCAGATTCTACGGCGGTCGCTAACGTTCGGATTCTCGAAGCCAACCAACGACATGCTTTATTCCGTGGTCTCGACAGAGGAAAAATACAAGGTCAAAAACTTCATTGAAACCGCCATATATCGATCTGGCGATGTCATTGGGGCATGGTCGATTCGCTTTCTCAGCGGTATCGGAATAAGCGGGACGGCGATTATTTGCATACCGATCGCCATCGCCTGGGCCGCACTTTCAATCCGCATTGGCCGGGAGTATCGTCGCCTGGATAATTCGACTGGCCAAGACCAAGCTCCGATAAGCGACACATAAAATGCAAAATGCTTCACTCCCCAGACGCCTTGCGGCAATCCTGTACGACTCATTGCTGATTCTCGCGCTGATGTTTCTTGCGACGCTGCCGTTTGTTGGCACGCGCGATGGAGAACCGGTTGATCCGGGCTATCTGCCGTATCAAATAACGATGCTGGCCGTTGTGTGGCTATTCCTGGTCGGTTTTTGGTCTTATTCCGGCCGGACGCTTGGCATGCAGGCATGGCGAATAAGTCTTGAAGACAAAAATGGCAACACACCGAGCCTCGGTGCAGCGACCATTCGATTTTTTGCGGCCATACTATCGTGGCTGCCATTTGGTCTTGGCTTTGCGTGGCAGTTATGGGACAAAGATGGACTTGCCTGGCATGACCGGATATCCGGGACACACCTGGTACACCATCCCAAAAGCTAGCGAACTCTACTCAGGGCGAACGACGTTACCAACAGCAGCGCAATCGATGGCATCCAGGTCACAATCGCCGGATCAAAGCCAAAGACTACGCCTGAGTTCGCCGTCATTTCGCTCGCGAGAAAATATCCCAGTCCAATCATGACACCGATCATCAGGCGACTGCCGGCACCGGCAGAACGCAATGAGCCGAATACGAATGCCAGCGCCAGCACCGGCATGATGATGACCGTCACGGTCGCCGACACTCGCGACCAAAGTTCCGTTTCGTATCGATCGGCTGCCAGGTCATTTCGCTTCAGATAGCGGATATAATTCAACAGACCCCGGCCCGACAGGCTGATCGGCTTCACCATCGTGACGCCCAGCAGTTCGCTGTCGATATCGAACGACTCGACCGCGGTCGATGACTGTACCGACAGCACGGCACCATCCTGGAATCGCGTCTCGCGAAAATTCTCCAGATGCCAATTGTCATCGTCATCGATCACCGCACTCTCGGCGCGGCCGATTGATTGAATTGTGTTGTCTTCACCAAATCGGAAAATGTAGATACCGCCGAAGTCATAATCTGAATTCACGTGCTCCAAATGGAAAATCGTGTTCCCCTCTTTTACCCAGGCCGCATTACCCATGTTGCGATTTTCTTGTCCAAAGCGTGCCTCGGTCCGCATCGTCCTTGCGTAATAGTCGAGTGGTGGCCCGATAAATTCGCCAATCAATGCGGTGAAAATCATGAGCACGACGCCCGTCAGCGCAACCATGCCGACAAGTCGAGCCACCGACAATCCGGCCGTGCGCATAACAACAAGCTCGCTATTATTGGCGAGACCACCAAGCCCCAACAGCGCGCCAATTAATACGGCTATCGGCAACATTTCAAACGACAATTGCGGCAACCTGAGAACCGAGTACGTCATGGCTTCAGGAATTCCGTAGCTGCCTTTTACGTCTTCGAGTTGCCCGATAAATTCGAACAGC
>Ga0114950_10003288_pt1 | contig 12445 bp, 7 predicted proteins | sample N075metaG_FD_83503 | JGI IMG/M metagenome (GOLD analysis project Ga0114950, IMG submission 83503) | Deep subsurface microbial communities from Kermadec Trench to uncover new lineages of life (NeLLi) - N075 metaG | ecosystem: Environmental > Aquatic > Marine > Ocean trench > Sediment | place...
CTCAACGATTTCGCCCCGGTACATCACAGCCACATAGTGCGCCATATAAGCGACGACACTGAGATTGTGCGTAATAAAGAGATAGGTCAGGCCCAGCTCGCGCTGCAGTTCGCGAAATAATTGCAGGATCTGTGCCTGTACCGACACGTCAAGCGCGCTGGTCGGCTCGTCGCAAATAATAACCTGCGGCTCAACGGCCAAGGCGCGTGCAATGCAGATCCGCTGACGTTGGCCGCCCGAAAACTCGTGGGGGTAGCGGTATTTATGCGATGGCTCCAAGCCAACTTGCGCCAGCAGCTCGTCGACCCTCGTTTCCCGGGCATTTCGATCCGCCCCTATGCCCTGGGCGATCATCCCCTCTTGAATAATATCGTTGACCATCATCCGTGGATTCATCGACGAATAGGGATCCTGGAACACCACTTGTAGATTGGAACGGCACGCACGCATTTGCGACGGGTTAAGCGTGGCAAGATCCTGACCTGCATATATTACCTGTCCACCGGCTAGTGGAAGCAGCCGTAATATCCCCTTCCCCATCGTCGTTTTGCCCGATCCGGACTCACCTACGATAGCCACCGTAGTCCCTCGGTTCAGCGTCAAGGTGACGCCATCCACCGCCTTGACGTAGCCGACGATCCGTTTTAAGAGTCCTCGACGAATGGGGTAGTAGACCTTCAAATCGCGTATTTCGAGCACTGGATCGTGGTTAGTGATCGTGAGATCAATGCCTTCGCGAATGCGTTTTTCGCGACTGGGCAACGCCGCGAAAAGTTGCTTCGAATAAGCATGGCGCGGCGCACGATAAAAGTCACTGCGGCTCCCGGTTTCGACGATTGCCCCATCCTTCATGACGACCACGCGGTCGGCCATTTGATAGGCGACGCCTAGATCGTGGGTGATGAAGAGGATCCCCATATCGTGTTTGCGCTGTTGCTCCTTTAGCAACCGCAATACTTGCGCTTGAACCGTAACATCAAGAGCGGTCGTCGGCTCATCGGCAATCAATAGATCGGGCTCCGCCGCTATCGCAATGGCGATCATGACCCGTTGTTTCATGCCACCGGAAAATTGATGCGGAAACTCCGCATAGCGTTCCTGTGGATCGGGGATCCCGACCGCCGTGAGCAACTCGATGATGCGCATAGCCTGTGCTCGACCCCGCAAACCCTTATGGCGTCGCAAGACCTCACCAATCTGCTTGCCGATGGTAATAACTGGATTCAGCGACGATTGCGGCTCTTGAAAGATCATACCCACGCGCGCGCCACGAATGGTTCGCATACGACTTTCGGGAAGCGCCAGTATGTCTGTGTCTTCGAGCGTGATAGTACCGCCGGTAATGCGCGCCGCGTGCGGCAATAATCGCATTATCGATAGCGCCAGTATGGACTTACCGCTGCCGGATTCTCCCACCAGCACCACCGTTTCTCCGCGCCGGAGATCAAATGAGGCCCTATCAACGGCCATTAACGGATTTTCGGTTGGACCAAAATGGATTGACAGATTGTCAATGCGAAGTAATGACGACATTTAACGTGTACTCAGCCTTGGAGATCTTTCCAACCCGCATCCGGCTCGAATCGATCGCCATAATCCTTTTGCAGTTGCTCGAGCCGCGCATGGACATTATCGATACCGCGATGCGCCGCGTAGTGGATCGGGCCGCCGCGGAAAGGTGCGAATCCAGTGCCGAAAACCATACCCACATCGATCAAATCGGCGTCGGCCACGACCCCCTCCCGCAAACAGGCAACGGACTCATTCAAAAGTCGCAGGATCAATCGGTCGCATAGGTCCGGCATACCGCGGTCGGATTGTTCACCTTTGGGACGGATAATCCGCGAACCCTTATATTTATAAAATCCGATTTTGTTCTTTCGACCAAGGTGACCTTGGCCGACCTTCGCGCGTAATATGCCGGGGACCGCGCCACCAAGCTTCTCAGACAGCACCTCCCCAACCGACAGGCAGATATCCAGACCAATGGTATCGGCGAGTTCGATCGGCCCCGTCGGCATACCGAACTGAGTTGCGGTTTCGTCGACATCTACCACGCAGATGCCCTCATCAACCATGGTCATTGCTTCTTGCAGATACGGCGACAGGATCCGATTAATCAGAAAACCAGGCGAGCTGCGCGCCGGCAGCGGTTGACGATCGATCTGTATTGCGAATGCTGCTGCCCGCGCGCACTGCAACGGATCGGTATCTGGCGCATTGATAATCTCGATCAATTGCATCTTGGCAACGGGGTTGAAAAAATGGATCCCGACCAGTCGCGTGCCATCGCGCATGCCTTGGGCGATATCTTCCAATGGGATGCTTGAGGTGTTGGTCGCGATCAATGCGCCGGCTTTCGCCCGGCGCTCAATTTGCTGAAACAAGTCGCGCTTGGCATCGAGGTCCTCAATAATCGCTTCGATAATGACATCGGCCCGCGCAATGCCGACTCCGTCGAGATCGGCGACCAGGTTATCTTGCACACTCGCTCGGTGGTAGGGATCCCGGATCCGGGATTTGTAAGTCGCTGTCGCACGTTTAATCGCCGGCGCGAGGTACTTTATTTCCTGATCCTGCAGGGTCACGTGCATACCGCGCATCGCGCACCAGGCCGCGATGTCACCACCCATCGTGCCAGCACCGATCACGTGGACATGCCGTACCTGAAACTGCGTATCGCGACCCATCGATTTGAGGCGTTCGGTCAAGAAATACAGACGCTGCAGATTCTGGCTCGTCGTACTAGCGAGCAACTGCCCGATCGACCTCGCCTCCGCGCGGAACAGTTCGCGACGCGATCCGCCGTGTTCGGCCCACTGACGAATCAAGGCAAACGGTGCCGGGTAGTGCGACTCTTGAGCACGTTTCGAGACCTGTCGCCGCAGGATGCGCGCGACAACTGGCCGAAGTAGCCGCGTATTCGCAAGCTTCGCAGCATACCCAGGTCCGCGCGGAACGCGCGCTTGCATAATCAATGCGCGCACCGCATGGTCCAGGTGTCGCTCGGGTACCGCGGAATCGATGAGACCCAGCTTCACGGCCCGGCGCGCATCGATGCTACGACCGGTAAGCATCAGATCCATCGCGGCAAGCACGCCAATACGTTCGATTGAGCGCACCGTCCCGCCGAAGCCGGGATGGATCCCCAATAAGATCTCAGGCAGACCGATACGCGTACGTTGGTCGTCCAGTGCGACACGGTAGCGACACGCCAGCGCGAGTTCCAAACCGCCACCGAGGCAGAACCCATGGATGCGGGCCACGCTCGGAAACGCAAATTCTTCGATGCGGGCGAACAACTCGTGCACCGCGGTCATCTTCTTCGTGGTCTCCAGCGGGTCACTCAGGTGCTTGAATTCGCGTATATCCGCGCCGACGATGAATCCAGACGCCTTGGTCGAATAGACCACCAGGCCGCGCGGCGGCGCGCCGTTAAGCTCATCAACAACACCGCCCAACTCTTCTAACACTGCCGCGGAAAACGTATTCGTCGATTGGCCGGGGCAGTTAATTGCCAACCAGGCAATCGCGTCGTCGTCGAAGGTGAGTGCCCAGTATCGACGGTGGTTCTTCGTCGCGTTTTTCGCACCGCTACGAGCCATGTCAAATCCGCTCCACGAGCATGGCGCCACCCTGACCGCCGCCGATGCAGATTGCCGCGATACCGCGCTTCGCATCGCGCAAACGTAATACGTGTAGCAAGTGCAACACGATACGAGCGCCGCTGGTGCCAACCGGGTGCCCCAGCGCAACAGCGCCGCCATCGACGTTTAAGCGCTCCTCATCGAGTTCGCCCAGCGCTTTGCGCAACCCGAGTTCCTTTTTGCAATAGGCCGTATCTTTAAAGGCGTGCACACACGCCAGGACCTGGGCTGCGAACGCTTCGTTTATTTCCCAATAATCGATTTTGGCCATCGTCAGACGACGGCGGCGCAGAATTGGCGCCGTTGCATGAACCGGACCCAGGCCCATCTGCCGCGGATCGAGGCCCGCCCATTCCGTATCTACAAGTCGACCGAGAACCGATAAATCGTGCTTTTTGACCGCATCCTCACTGGCCAGAATTACCCAGGACGCGCCGTCGGTTATCTGCGCACTATTGCCCGCAGTCACCTGGCCGAATTCCTTATCGAACACTGGTTTTAGTTGGGCCAATTTGTGCTGGCTAGAATCCGGTCGCACGCCGTCATCAAAGTCGTAAAAGGTGCCATCGGCGGCAATGAGCGGTGTAATTTCGCCGAGTCGATCTTCACTCTGAGCATTTACCAGGCGCAGGTGGCTGCGCACGGCGTAGGCATCCATCTGTTCACGGGTAATTCCAAATCGATGTGCGAGCTCTTCGGCGGTTTGGCCCATCGAGAGCCCGACTACGGGGTCGGTGAGACCTCTCAACAGCGCGATAACCGGCTTTAGAAAGCTCGGCCGCAGCGCCAATAAGGCCCGCGCGCGCGCGCCGATCGAGCGCGAACTCATCCACTTGCCGAACCACGCAACCATCGCCGGCCCCCATAGAATGGGGGCATGGCTCATCGCCTCGGTACCGCCCGCAAGGACAAGGTCGGCGCGCCCGGCGACGATCGATCGCGCACCGCTATCGATCGCCTGCATTCCGCTCGCACAATTGCGTTGCACGGTCCAGCCCGGCACCTTGTCGCCGCAGCCGATCCGCAACGCGACGACCCGCCCGATGTTGGTCTCATCCGGCGTCGGTCCGACGCAGCCAACAATGACCTCGTCGAACGTCGTCGGCGCGAACGGTTGGCGCGCCAGTAGCGGCTGTGCGGCCAAGACCGCCAGATCGGAAGGACGGAAGGGTCCCGGTCCCGCCCGCGCCTTCAAAAACGGTGTTCGACCACCATCGACAATGTATACGGCTCGATTAGTGCTGGCTGAACGACGTATTGTGGCCATCGCGATTATCCTCCGTTGCCATTGCGGCCCAGCGCTTGGCAGCCGGCGCTCGACAGATCACGTTCATGAAATGACCCGTAGCCGTGGGTCGAACGCATCGCGCACCGCGTCGGCAAATAGATTCGCGGCCAGCACCAAAATGAACATGAATACAAAAGCGGCGAGTAGCGACCACCACACGACCGGCTCACGCGCGAGTTCCAAACGCGCGCTGTTGATCATGTTACCCCAACTTTCCATCGTGGGATCGACCCCGATATTGATATACGACAGCACGGCTTCGGCAAGTACGAGTGCGCTGAAGTCGAGCACGATCGATATCATCACAATATGCATAATGTTGGGCACCATATGGCGCAGTATTATCGTCGTGTGAGGCACACCAAACGCTCGCGCTGCTTCAATAAAATCCATTTCGCGCAGCTTCATTGCTTCCCCCCGTAGCACGCGACACAGGCCGGTCCAACTGGTAACTCCCAATATTACGCATAACGCCAACAGTCGCAGATCGGCGCGCACGACGAGGCTGGTAAATTCATCGGCATGGTTGACCATGTATACCTCTAAGATGAGCGCGGCGGCGGCGATCAACAGCACTCCGGGGATTGACGACAGGGTCGTATATAAGTATTGGATCACATCGTCGATCCAACCGCGAAAGTAACCGGCGGTTATGCCCATGACAATGGCGAACGGCAGCATGACCAAGGTCGTCAGCGTACCGATAATGAGCCCGGTGCGGATACTCTTAAGTGTTTGATAGAAGACATCAATACCGACCTTATCTGTACCGAAGATATGATAATATGGGGCCAGAGCAGCACATACACCCACCACTACAGCGATACCCGCCGTTACCGCGAGCGGCACGCGAAATGGAATCAATCCGCCGCCGTTAATCTCTGAGCGCGTGGCCAACGCCCACGCGCGCGTCCAGCGCCGGGCATGCCAATAGAGTATGGGCAACACAATACACAGCCAAATGGCAATGGCCCACAACGCCCCCCCCAATGCGCGCCGCGCGATGTCTAGGCCGCGTTCACACGCTTCGCTCAAATGGGCGCCACCGTATCGAAGGCGCGGGTAGTCTCGCACACTGCGGCCATCTTGCAGTTCAATCGTTTCTTTACTGAATGCGGTCAGTGCGAAAGGCGCCGAGTACGTTTTTTCAACCTGGCTCCGCAGGCGACCCACAACCCGGTCGAACAGGCTGATCACCTCCGTGGCGTAGTGCGCTTTGCCTCGATCGCCGGCTACCTGATCCAGGCGCGGATAAAAATGGACCGAATCCAATATTGCGATGATCAAAAACGTGAGCAACACCGCCGCGGCTGACGTCGCGAACGAATTCTTTGCCACCTCTCGCCACGGCGCGCGGAGATGTTCCTTCCCCGCCGCATACCAGGCGTAGGCTCCGGCGGCAATAATCAGGCCAAAGAAGAGGACGTCTGTTGTAAGCAGGGTGAACTTCACGGACTCGCGTTTTATTCAAATCTGACTCGAGGATCGACGATGGTGTAAGAAATATCGGTCAGCAACAAGGCGAGGATATATAGAACCGATCCGAGAAACACCATCGACCGCAAGATGGCAAAGTCCTGTCGCTGTATCGCGTCAATGGTGTAGCTCCCCAATCCGGGGATGCCAAAAAACGCCTCGGTGATCAAACTCCCCAAAAACAAGCTCGGGAGCACGACAACCACCCCCGTCAGGATCGGGATCAACGCGTTTCTGAGTACATGGACGTAAAGCACAGCCCGTTCGGACAATCCCTTGGCACGAGCGGTACGCACGTAATCTTTGTTGATCTCTTCTAAGAAAATGGTCCGATACCAGCGGATCCCGCCTCCGAGGCTACCGACTATCCCTACCACGACGGGCAACACGATAAATTTTGCACCCACGAATCCGGGTTCGAATCCGGAAATCGGGACCAGGTGTAATAGCTTCCCGACCAGGAATTGACCACCAATAATGTAAAACAAACTGGAAATGGCCATCATCGCGACGCATGTCACCACCGCCCATGTGTCGATGTAGGTCCCGCGGAAAAAAGCCACGATTAACGCCAGCGTTATCGTTACGGCTAAGCCAACGGCAAATACCGGTATTGCGATCGCCAGACTCGGCCACATACGCTGGCTGATGTCATAACCGATATCGCGGCCGCTGTCCGACTGGCCGAAGTCAAACATAAATAATCGAACGGAGTTGTGAAAAAAAATGGTCTCGCTGAATTTCTTCAGCCCGTGTGCTTCCGCGTTCCAAATCAAGGGCCTATCGTAACCACGATCGGCTTTCCATTTCTCGATCGCGTCCTGGGTCACGCGGCGTTGACCCAGGTGCAGACGCGCCATATCTTCAGGCGAATTCACCACGAAAAACAGGACGAAGGTAATGACGTTCACGCCGATTAAGATCGGAATTGCATAGGCAACGCGGCGCACAATGTAGCTGATCATTTGCTGTACCCAAGTTTCGGCGTCGACGATTGCCGTTTACGATAGGACCAGTACGCTGGAATTCCACTGACGAAAAAGATGCATAAGACCACCGCGACGGGCCACGCGATCGGTTTGTTCCAGGCTTTGCGCATCGTGGCACGCAGTTGCGGATCGATGGTTTTGTACTTTAGGGTGTTGCGCGCCATCAAATTTGGTTTGGCGTTCCCGTACCACTCGTGATAGAGCGAATATGCCAGTGGATGGAAGCCCCATAACCAGGGTGCGTCGCGCCGCACAATTTCGACCATTGAGTCGATCACTGCCTGACGATCCGGCCCATTCGGCATCGCCCGCATTTGCACGAAAAGCGCGTCGAATTCTTCGTTCTGATAATTTGACGCATTCTCTCCCTGGCTCACGACCTTGGCGTTGGGACCGTAAAGCAAAAACAGAAAATTTTCGGGATCCGGGTAATCGGCATTCCAACCCCAACCAAAAATTTGCGCCGTCCCTTTGCGGACCTTTTCCTGAAAGCGGTTGTAGTCGGTAGTGCGGATCACCAATTGGATCCCCAGTTTTTCAAACTGCTTACGGTACCAGTTGAGGATCGACTTGCTACCGGGTCCTGAGGCAATCGCTTCGAAATACAGGGTCAGCGGTTCGTTGGTGTCAGCATCGCGCCCCTCGGGGTAACCCGCCTGCGCGAGCAACGCCTTCGCGTCATCGACAGACTTGCGCCGCGCTTTACCGTTGACCCAATGATACACGTATGGATTGATGCCTTGAGCGCCGTCGACATGTCCAAAAATGCCCGACGGAATAGGCCCCTGCGCAGGCAGCCCCCGCCCATTGGCAAATATCGAAATGAGCTCCTCGTAGTCCACCGCGATCGATATCGCACGCCGCAAAAGCCGCGCCCGGACGGAGTCGCCGCCAACGACAGGGTCTGTCATATTGAAGCCCATATAGGACGTCGACGCTTGTACTGAGGTCACAAGACGTATATTTCGCTTGCGCATCTCCGGGGTTAGCTCCGCGTCACCTGCGGTCGAAAACTGAATGGCTTGATCAAAACTATCGGAAACGATACCCGAGCTGTCGTAATAGCCCTGGAGGAACTTCGTCCACCCCGGTATTGCCTCCTTTTCCAGAGAGTAAACTGCGGTGTCGATAAAGGGCATCATTTGGCCACTGCTTGCGAGCCAACCCGACGACCCATCGTCCTTCGTCCCGCTAGACGGATAGGTTTCACCGCGAAAATTGGGATTTCGACGCAGCACCATCCGCCGGTTAGGGTTATTTTCGCTTAGCATGTAGGGGCCGGTGCCGATCGGATACCAGTCGAGCGTAATATTACGTTCCTTCATCCCCGGCTGGCCGTAAAATTGATCGGCCTCCCATGGCATCGGCGCAAAAAACGGCATCGCCAGCCAATAAATAAATTGCGGATACTTTTCGCTCAAATGAATCTCATAGGTGTAGCGGTCGATCACCTTCACCCCGGCAATGCCGTAGTCGCGTAAATCGATAAAAGCATCCCTATCTCCTGTCGATTCTTGCAATTCTTCGGACAATTCATTCAGTCCGACGATGTATCGGCCCATGAAACTGGCGATGGGTGAGTGAATCTGGGGGTGCGCCAAGCGCTTTATCTGATACACATAGTCGTGCGCCGTTAATTCCCGCGTACCGACCTGCGCAAAGTCAGATAATGTGTGGTAGTTCTCGAGCACCGCCCGCGACAGACCATGATAGACCAACTCCCCGTCGTCGGATGCGGCGAACGCCGGGTGCGGCTGAAACAATATGCCGCGTCGTATTTGGATGCGATAAACGACCGACTTTATAACGTCGACCGGCGCACTGCGCGGAAGGATGCTACCGGATGCATCGCGATATTCAGGTCGTGGCACCGCCGTTGCGGTCAATGGAATCAATTCGTACGGTCGTTTGAGAAAATGATATTGGACGACGGGTTCGTAAATTTGGGCATTAAACTGCGCCTCGTTCTCGCTGTAGGACGATACCGGATCGAGATGCTTTGGGCGCTCGGAAAAAGAACTATAAAACACCGATTCGTTGTCGTCAGAACTGGCGTAGGGATTATTCCATGGACCGTCGCCACAAGCGCATAGCATCGCGCACGAAATAGCGATCAGCGAATTTCTAAAGGATTGAACACGGACCATGACGAACCTAGGATTATAAACTCCGGCCAGAGGCTGTACACTCATAAAATACGCGATATTACCTCTTTACACTGGAGCAGCGACTAATGGGGATCCTTGAAGGCAAACGGGCGTTAATTGTTGGTGTCGCGAGCAATCGATCGATTGCTTGGGGAGTTGCCCAGGCGATGCGCCGTGAGGGAGCGGAATTGGCCTTCACCTATCAAACCGAACGTCTACGCTCGCGGGTAGAAGATTTTGCGGCCGAATGCAACTCAGAGATCACGGTCCCGTGCGACGTTCAAAGCGATGAGGAGATCCAGAACGTGTTCGAGCATCTAGATAACTACTGGGATCATCTGGATATTCTCGTTCATTCGATCGCCTATGCGCCGCGCGAAGAATTCGTCGGTGAATATCTGGATTCGGTAACACGCGACGGCTTTCGAATCGCACATGAAATCAGTTCCTACAGCTTTGCCGCCCTTGGTAACGCAGCGAGACCGCTTATGAAGGGACGTGCCGGTGCCATGCTGACGTTGAGTTACCTCGGTGCCGTACGGACGATGCCGAGCTACAACGTCATGGGCTTGGCCAAAGCGAGTCTGGAGGCCAACATGCGCTACATGGCAGAAGGTATTGGACCGGAAGGGATCCGGGTCAACGCGATCTCGGCCGGGCCGATCCGCACGCTCGCCGCATCAGGCGTAAAAGACCTGGGAAAATTTCTTGCCTATTTTGAAAAGACAGCACCGTTGCGACGGAACGTCACGATTGAGGAAGTCGGCAATACCGCGGCATTTCTATGTTCCGATATGGCATCTGCCATTACCGGCGAAGTCACCTATGTGGATTGCGGCTTCAATATAATGGGGATGGCACGTATTTAGCGCTTGAACTGAACCGTAGATATCGCTGCAACGCGCGATTAAGAAAACTCGGTTCATATCGCACGACCCGAATCGCCATGCAAAACTTGACCAAGAAAATCATGATCGCGATGGTCGTCGGCGCGATTTTGGGTGTCGCTATAAACACCCTATTCGGACACATTGCGGCCATTACCGAGTACCTCGTTGATGGCCTTCTTTACGTGATTGGCGCGATCTTCATCGCGTCATTAAAGATGCTGGTCGTCCCGCTAGTATTTGTATCGCTGGTTGGTGGTGTCACGTCCCTCGGGGATCTATCTGCATTGGGAAGAATGAGCATTAAGGCCCTTGCGCTTTATTTGCTGACCACGATGATCGCAATCACGATCGCGCTCTCGCTCGCGGTGTCGGTCGGACCCGGCGCAGGCTTCGTAGAAGGCGCTGAGCCGGTAGAATTTGCCGGCCGTGATGCGCCACCAATCGCCGATGTCATCATTAATATGGTGCCGTCTAATCCCATTGCGGCAATGGCCTCGGGCAACATGCTACAGATCATTGTCTTCGCGCTATTGTTCGGCATAGCGATCACGATGTCGGGTGAGCGTGGTAACCCTGTACTCAACCTGTTTCAAGCTCTTAATGTTGTGATCATGAAAATGGTCGAGATCATCATGCGCTTGGCGCCATACGGCGTATTTGCGTTAATCACGCGAACATTCGCCACCCAGGGTATCGATCTCATCGGGCCGTTGATCGGCTATTTCCTCACCGTAACTTCCGCGTTAGCATTCCACGCACTGATTGTTTATCCGTTGCTTTTAAAAATACTCGTTAATCTCGACCCCTATACGTTTCTGCAAAAAATGCGTGATCCTGCAACGTTCGCATTTTCGACCGCGAGCAGCGCGGCAACGATACCGGTGACGCTACGCACTGCTGAGGCAAAGATGGGCGTAGACAATACTATCGCGTCATTTACGATACCGCTTGGAGCCACAATTAATATGGATGGCACCGCGATCATGCAGGGTGTCGCGACGGTATTTATCGCCAATGTGTACGGTATTAATCTCGCTATTTCGGATTATCTGATGGTGGTAATAACCGCTACCTTAGCGTCTATCGGTACAGCCGCAGTTCCAGGGGTAGGATTAGTAATGCTGACAATGGTCTTGAATCAGGTTGGGTTACCGGTCGAGGGGATCGCGCTGATTATCGGCGTCGATCGGCTGCTGGACATGATGCGCACGGCCTGTAATGTTACGGGTGACTGTGTCGTTACCTGCATCGTCGCGAAGAGCGAAAATTCGCTTGATTTAGTTGTATTTGACGATATCGGAGCCGGAGCGGGAAACGGCGATGGTCTCGCGCCCAGGTAGCAAGGGCAAGGTACCAAATGCCCAACTCATCGTGCCTTTAGGAGCGACTAGCGCTATACCGCGCCTCTATATTTTGAGCGGTTCCAACTCACAGACGCTCTGGAAACGTCTCAATATCGCTATCGGACTTTAAAATGTCAACAAAGTCCCGCCAGCTCGCAGCCGTGCGATCACGCGAGATAGCTCGACGTAATCCAGCGATATCGCTGATGTTGATTTCTTCGACTGGCGGGATCATGACGTTCGAGATACCCACAATCGCGTAGTCACCGATCCCGATAGGGATACCAATGTAGCTGGTCTTCCCACCGGCCGGTGGATCGGTTCGAAATGCCGCGCGCGAGACCGCACGGTTGAGTTTCGATGAACTACGCGTGGCAAGCTTGACGTCTTCCCAAACTAACTCTGCAGATTCCATCACCGCCGACAGTCCCTCGTCGCTATTTAGGCGTTCGACGATAGCCTCCCCATGCGCGTGCACGGCATCTCGTGCACTTGAATTGATCAAATCGCGCGTTACCGCATCGATGACGTCGTTGAGCGGCGGCACGCTGCTCGGTTCGTGCTGTTCAAGCCTTAGGGCGACAACGCGGTCATTACCAAGGTCAATGGGATTGCTGTTAAGCCCTTCGATCAATACCTCCGGGTCAAAAGCCGCATCAACCGCC
>Ga0114950_10003290_pt1 | contig 12444 bp, 10 predicted proteins | sample N075metaG_FD_83503 | JGI IMG/M metagenome (GOLD analysis project Ga0114950, IMG submission 83503) | Deep subsurface microbial communities from Kermadec Trench to uncover new lineages of life (NeLLi) - N075 metaG | ecosystem: Environmental > Aquatic > Marine > Ocean trench > Sediment | place...
ACCGTTTGCTTGAACAAGCAATGCTGACAGACCCGGTTACCTACGCTCAAATCGCTGCTAAAGGGAAACACAACATATAGTGGGTGGTGGAGCTAAATGGATACCCCTTTATTATATACAGTAGTTCCAATTAATTCGATTTAAAAACAATTGGTTACGGTGTTTTGTGTTGGCCGAAACTACCCCTGCATTTGCACCTGCGGTGAACGCCTTAGCTCCTGCAAAATCCAGTCTATGTAGACCTGCTCCGCTTTTTCCATCGCCGAAAACGAACCTGGCTGGTAATAGCGGGACTGCACGCCCTTCCAGTTGTTGACGATTATTTTTTCATCCGCACAGGTGGTTACGTCCCACAACCACATCAGCTTTTCGCGGTTATAATCTTTGCCCTCAACCGCGTCTCCCCGAACCATCCAGTAAATCTCGCACTGACAATGTAAGTGGTCGACTGGCGTAAAAACATACGCCACAACATGATCGCTGTAGGCGAGCATGAAGGAACAGTGCCCCACGGTGAAATCAGAAGCGCCACAATCGTAGTCGGTCAGGTTGCCAAGCAAAGGCGCCAGCGACTCACCATCTTCACTCCCCGTCTTGTAACCGTCAAACATTGCGGTTCTGCTATATCCGTATCCCTGCTCACCCGTTCTTGCGGCAGTATCGATGAAATCGTGATAAATATTCTTCAGGCCACACTGGGTCATCTTTTCGAGCATATGCGCCTGCACCCGGTCACGCTTTTTATCATCGAGCATCAACGTATGCATTTTTGCGTACTCAGGATGAGACGTAGCGCAGTGGTAACACTCCTGGTAGTTCTCAACAGCCAGTTTCCAGTTGGCAGCGATCGGGTAGGTTTTCTGTGCCGCGACTTTCAGGTTTTCGAAATCGAACATAGCCATTGGCTCAGCGAGATCGCGCTGCGCACCTTGCAGGGATGGCGGATCGCTGCAGAAGCTAATGAAAATCAGCCCATGCACGATTTCGACTGAGACGTCATGCAGGCCGTACCCGGCCTTATCGAAACTCTCCGGCATATTCCGGGCGGCGAGCAACTTGCCGTCCGTGTCATAGATCCAGCCATGATAAGGACATTCGAATTTTCGTGAGCGTCCAGACTCCTCGAGGCAAATCCGCGAACCGCGATGCCGACACACGTTGGCGAACGCCTTGATCTCGCCACTATTGCTTCTGACAATGATCGCGGACTCATTCGCAATATTGAGAACCTTGAAATCACCGGCTTCCGGTAGCTGCGACTGATGCCCTGCGAAAGTCCAGTTCCGCATGACGATGCAGTCAAGCTCAATCTGGTAGATTTCCGGATCCGTGTAGAAACGCTGTTCGAGAGACCAGCCTGGTTTTTGACAGGCAATCAGTTCACGTATTGATCTTGTGTCATGCATGATCGCGGCTATCCTTCCAGATGGTGAGCGAATTATTCAATATGTCCTGCCAATATTGTAAATTGTGACTGCACTGTGTCGAAACCCGCGTTTCACCTTGTGGAGCAGCGTTCCAATATATAATTATTGCCACGATATGCTTGTCCGATGGAGACAGCAATGACGAATAGATTCCTGGTTGCCATTCTTTTTGCTTTATTGCTGGCAAGCTGTGGCAACGATACTGAAATGGCAGCAGCCAGGTCGGATGCCGCACCACAATTAGCATCGACATCTCCATTCATATCCGCATCAACTGTCGCACAAGTGCAGAACCAACTCAGAAAACTGCCAACCGACGATATCTGGTGGGCCGTCAACGGCGAAGATATGGCATGGAACTTCAGGAATCTGCAGCAGATTTTTCCCACGGTAAACGTCTATCGTAACGGACCGGTGCGCCCGCTCGTCAAGCGGCCAATGCCAAAAATCGCCGCATTCATGGTCGATACGCCGGAAGGTCCAATGACTTTTGAGTCGTTCATCGAAAGCGAGCAATCGACTACGCTGGGGGTGGTCATACTACACCGCGGCGACATCGTATTTGAACGGTATCCGCGTATGCAAGACTACGAGAAACCGGTCTACTGGTCCGTGGCAAAAGTTTTCGTCTCGACAGTCATCAGGATTCTCGAAGAACGCGGCGAAATTGATGTCAGCCTGCCAATCGATTCGTATTTACCCGAGCTCAGTGAGTCGAGCTTCTCCGGTATTTCAGTGCGTAACCTGCTGGACATGGCCAGCGGCCTCGATTGTTCGGATGAGTATGAGACCCGGGACTCCTGCTATTACCGCTATTCCATGGCCATAGGCGACGGCTTCCGTAGCGAAAATGCACCGGACAATCCGTATGACTTCGCAGCGTCCCTGCAGGTTTCCAGTCACGCCGCACCGGGTGAGAAGTTTTCCTATTCGGGGTTCAACACTTTCATTCTCGCCTGGCTGGTCGAGAAGGTGACCGGCATGCCATTCCAGGACGTGTTTACGAAAGAGATCTGGTATGAGATCGGTGCCGAAGCTGATGCCGCCTACATTGCGCCGCGCTACGGCACGCCGGTAACACACGGCGGATTCATGGCGCGCATGCGTGATGTTGCACGTTTTGGACTGCTGTTTACCCCGAGTTACGGCGTCGTCAGCGACCAACAAATTGTCACAGACGCACATCTTGATTTGCTTCGTTCCGGCGGCAATCCGGCACTACGTGCAAATGCAGGATTACCATCGGTCGAAGAAAGCGGCATCCGTCACAACGTCTACCAGTGGGACGAGATTTACGCCAACGGCAACTTTTTTAAAGGCGGTTGGGCTGGCCAGGGGTTGCTGGTAAATCCGCAACGCGACATAGTCGCTGTGTTTACAAGTTACTTCAAGGACGACTATAGCGAAGCGACACTGGAACCACGGCTGTTTCAGGTCGTTGATGGTGTTTTTGGTCAGGGCGATCGGTCCGATTGACGTTGCGAGGACTGCCTGTACCTGAACTTTTCAGGATCCATAGGGAAGAGTTGCGCATAAGCGAGTAGCAACAGACTGGAGCATTAATGGAGCAGAGCAAAACAGACTGGGTAAACTTCGGCGCCTGCGTTGTCATTATTTTCCTCGTCTGTCTGCCGCTCGCGCTGTCACCGGACACCAGCGGCAAATTGATGCAGTCGATGTATGATTTTATTGCCAACGAACTCGGCATCCTTTACCTGCTTGCCGGCGTAGGCTGTATCGGCCTTCTTATCTGGATTGCGAGCAGTCGTTTCGGCGCGATAAAACTCGGCGATGCCGACGAGTCCCCGGAATTTTCGACGCTCAGCTGGGTTGCGATGCTTTTCTGTGCGGGTGTTGGCGCAGGACTGATGTACTGGTGCGGCATCGAATGGTCGTTCTACTATCAGTCGCCACCATTCGGCGTCGAACCGAGGAGTGCACAAGCGGCCGAATGGGCCTCGACCTACGGTATGTATCACTGGGGTTTTTCTGCCTGGGCCTTTTACTGCCTGCCAACGATCGCAATCGCGTATCCGTACTACGTAAAAAAGCTGCCCTATCTTCGCTTCAGCAGCAGCTGCCACTACTTTCTCAAGGGGCGTGAGCATGGTGCGGTGAGCCGTGGCATTGACTTCCTGTTCATGATTGCATTAATCGGCGGCGCAGCATCCTCGCTGGGGTTCTCTTCTCCGATGATTGCTGCCTTGCTGGCCCGGCTGTTCGATATACCGCTTTCTTTCGGTCTCGAGTTCGCCGTTGTAATTCTTTGCGTCATGTTGTTTGCGTTCAGTGTCTGGCTTGGTTTGAAAAAAGGTATCAAGCGCCTGAGCGACGTGAACTTGCTGCTGGCGTTCAGCCTGCTGATTTTTGTGCTGATATCGGGTCCCACTTTGTTCCTGCTAAAGACGAGTATCAACAGTGTCGGCCTGCTAGCGCAGAATTTCGTGCGCATGAGTTTCTGGACAGATCCGTTATCCGACTCCGGTTTCGTGGAAAACTGGACGATATTCTATTGGGCCTGGTGGATCGCCTTTGCTCCATATGTCGGTTTGTTTGTCACACGAATCTCGCGTGGCCGAACGATTCGACAAGTGATTGTAGGGATGCTGGTGCTCGGCTCACTTGGTGGCTGGGTGTTCTACATGATCCTGGGAAATTACTCCATGTACCTGGAGCTGGAGGGAGTGGTCGCCGTCAGCGAAATCGTCGAGTCACAAAGCGGCAACCAGGCCATTATCGCCATATTGGACCAATTGCCAGTATCTACCGTTGTTATCGCGGTGTTTAGCCTGGTCGCATTAATATTTTCTGCGACCACTTACGATTCGGCGTCATACGCACTCGCTTCGGTCGCAACGTTGTTCCTGAAAGCAGGTGACGATCCTGCCCGCTGGCATCGTGTGTTCTGGGCCTTTGCCCTCGGTTTGTTGCCCGTAACATTCATGTTTATTGGTGGTATCAAGGTACTGCAAACAACTTTGCTGGTTGTGTCGTTACCAATTCTTGTGGTTGGCGTTGTGATGTCGGTTTCCCTGGTGAAATCGCTCCGCGAAGACTATCCAGCGACGAAAGATTTGTAGGCTAATATTCCACCACGTCACTATTTCCCTTTCTGCCTTTTGCAGCCTGCTGCAACCAGCTTATGGTTTCTTTAAGCCCACCAAAGGTAAACAGATGCGCGCTTAATGGCTGACCTGTATCGAGACGGTACTGCCCTATCGCCTCGAGTTGTTCCCACGGTGCGGCGCGTCGCAGCAGTTCGAACGCCAGATTTTTGTTCGCCTGTAACTTCCTTGCTGAGTTCTGAACGCCGCAAATTCGTGCGTAGCGCAACAGGGTCCCGAGTTTGGCCGGCCCCGGAATGCCAGCGTGAACAGGGAGGCCAGGATATTTTTCATGTGTCGCACGACACCAGTCGATGATTGCGGTCGCCTGGAAAGAAAACTGCATGACGATATAAGGATCGATCGCCGCTGACTTACAAGCTGCGAGCTTCTCTTGCATAGCCTGGTTAAGGACCGCAGCGCTAATATCGGGGTGCCCGTCCGGATAACCGGCAATACCGATTCGCCGGATCCCATGCTTTTCGGGCAGACCCGACTGAATCACATCAAGAGCGCTGGCATACGGTCCCGGCAAATCGGACAGGTCACCGCCGATTAGCAAAATCTCGTTAACGCCAGCTCGTTCGACGAAGCCAGTGAGGTAATCGTCGAGCTCCTGTTCCGATTGCATTCGTCGTGCGGCGATATGTGGTACCGGCCTGAAGCCGGCAGTCCTGATTTGCTCAGCAGCTCTGATGCGTGCCGCGGTACCCTCACCGGCGACCGCGTTTATGTATACGCGTCCGCCTGCCGGCAGCAGATGACTGTGTTGTTGCAGAGCTTCAAGATCATGCACGCCAATTTCCAGCGACAGCTCTGTCAGCGCCTCGCGCAGATATTTTTTCTCAGGCTGAGCCACACATCTATCCTGTTATCGGTACCTGCCGCATATTACGACTCGCGCTTTGAATTCCTAAATTGAGCCCATACCAATCGAATTTCTACCGAACTGATGAACGGCCCCACTCCATGATTGTACAGGGTAACCAATAATAGTATTTTGTTCATGACTGCCACTTATCAGTAACCCGACATCATGCCCCTGGTCGCCCACAACGAGTTGCCCACCTTTTCCCACTTGCGTGCGCGTGGCCATGAAGTGTTGTCGTTACAGCGAGCACAGGAACAAGATATTCGCGAACTGCATATCGGCTTTCTCAATATGATGCCCGATGCAGCCCTCACAGCAACCGAGCAACAATTCATAAAGCTGGTTGGCAGTTGCAACAAGATTGCCCAAATTTACGTCTACCCGTTTTCCATACCAGAGTTAAATCGCGGCGTGCAGGCACGTGAACACATCAGTAAGTACTACTTCGATTTTACAGACCTGGCGAATGAGGGTCTGGATGCGCTGATCATTACTGGTACCAATATTTCCAACCCATCTCTGGATAAAGAACCGTTTTGGGAGCCATTGATCGAGATAGTGAAGTGGGCTGAATCGAATGTTGCCTCCATTCTATGTTCCTGTCTTGCAACACATGCACTGGTCAAACATTTGCACAGTATTGATCGAAAACGGTTGCCACAAAAACAATGGGGTGTTTACAGCCACAGGATTAAGCAGCCCGAACATCCGTTAATGAGTGACATCAATACGCGCTTTGATGCACCGCATTCACGTTACAACGAAGTGACCCGTTCGCAACTCGAGGCCGCCGGCCTGACTGTACTTGTTGAGAGCGCAGAAGCTGGCGTGCACCTTGCGGTCAGTCAGGATCAGTTTCGCAAGGTCTATTTTCAGGGGCACCCGGAATATGATGCGGTGAGCCTGTTAAAGGAATACAAACGAGAGGTCTTGCGTTATCTCAAAGGTGAACTCGAGGCCGCTCCGCCATTTCCGGAAAACTACTTTTCCGCTGACGCGGCTGAGATAGCGACTCAGTTCATCGAGCGCTGCGAAAAGGCATTGCATGATAAAGCCGAACTGCCGGAGTTTCCGGAAGATGAGCTGGCACAACTCGTCGACAACACCTGGACTGATACCGGCAAGGCGATCGTCAATAACTGGCTGGGACTGGTCTACCAGCTAACCAATCATGAGCGCAACCTGCAGTTCATGCCCGGCGTCGACCCTGACGACCCATTACAGCTGAATACGACCAGCCCACATCGTTAAGACGCAGTTCCCTGATGATCGGAGTTGCGTGTATCATTTGCGGCCCCGCAACGACAGTTTGACTGTCTGAACAAGTAAAGGACTAACAGCAATGGGTTTCACCACCAGGCAGATACATGCAGGCGTCACACCGGATCCGCTTACCGGATCGATATTGACACCGATTTACCAGACCACGACCTACGTTCAGCCGTCCGTTGATGAGTATATGTCGAAGGGGTTTACCTATTCCCGCTCTGGCAACCCGACAGTCCGGGCACTCGAATTGAAGCTTGCCGATTTGGAAGGTGGCGTTGACTGCTCCTGCTTCGGCACTGGCATGGCAGCCGTGCAGGGAGTCATGCTCGCATTCCTTAACGCCGGTGATCATGCAGTGATTTCCGATGTTGCCTATGGTGGTACCTACCGGCTATGCACTAAGGTCCTGAGTCGTTTTGGCGTGGAATTTACGTTCGCAGACGGATCAGACCCGGCAGCAGTAGCGGCGGCGGTTCGCGACAATACAAAACTGTTCCTGACGGAAACGCCGGCGAATCCGACGATGAAGTGTTCGGACATCGCAGCTATCTCAGAGATTGCGAAAAAAGCCGGCGCTATCCACGCCGTTGACAATACATTCCTCACACCGTACTTCCAGCGCCCCCTTGAGATGGGCGCCGACATGTCGATCCATAGCACGACCAAGTACATGGATGGTCACAACGCAACCGTGGGTGGCGCCGTGATCAGCGCGACGATGGAGCATGCTGATGCCGTCCGCTTCATTCAGAACAGTACCGGCAGCATCATGTCGCCGCAGGTTGCATGGTTAACCTTGCAGGGTTGCAAGACACTGTCATTGCGGATGGATCAACAGTCCGCCAACGCCATGGCAATTGCCCAGTTCCTGGAGGCGCATCCTAAAGTTGAGCAAGTTTGCTATCCGGGACTCGAATCATTTCCACAGCACGAGCTGGCCAAACGTCAGGCGAGTGGCTACGGCGCAATGCTCTGGTTCGAAGTAAAGGGCGGCCTCAAAGCAGGCAAGAAACTAATGGACGCCGTCGAGGTGTGGAGCCTGGCCGAGAATCTCGGTTCGGTGGAATCACTGATCACGCACCCGGTAACCATGACGCATGCTGATGTCGAGGAAGCGGAACGCGCGCGGGTTGGCATCATTGACGGCCTGGTGCGTTTGTCAGCCGGCCTCGAAGATGTCGAAGATCTTATCGATGCGCTTGACAAAGCGCTTGACCAGGTCTGAAGCACAGAGGCTGCAATCTGTGAGTAAATAGATGTCGCATTTTTATCATTTCGATACGCTCAGCCTGCACGCCGGACAAACCGTCGATAGTGATTTTGGCGCACGTGCGACACCAATTTACCAGACCACATCCTACGTTTTCCCGGATACCGACACCGCCGCCTCGATTTTTAATCTTGAGCGCGGCGGCCATGCTTATAGTCGCATTACCAACCCGACGGTCGCTGTTCTTGAGCAGCGCATCGCAGCACTGGAGGGAGGACCGGCGGCAGTCTGCACAGCATCCGGAATGGCTGCCACTTTCTGTGCAATAACGGCGATCCTTGGACAGGGTGATCACATCGTCGCGTCCTCGCAGATGTATGGCGGCAACATCAGCCTAATGAAAAACACGCTGCCCCGTTTCGGCATTACCACGACATTCGTGGACCCGACTGACGTAGAAGGGTTCCGCGCAGCGCTGCAGGACAATACTCGCCTGGTCTACGGCGAGTTGATCGGCAATCCAGGTCTCGACATCCTCGACCTTGAAGGTGTCGCTGCGATCTGCGCCGAGAACCACATCCCGTTCATGGTGGATGCAACGTTCAATACACCTTACTTGTGCCGCTGTTTTGATTACGGCGTCAATATCACTATCCATTCCGTAACCAAGTGGATGGGCGGGCATGGTTCTGCCATTGGTGGCGTGGTGATCGACGGCGGCAACTTTGACTGGGGTGCGAGCGACAAGTACCCAACGATCACCGACGACTATGCACCGTTTTCCGGGATCAACCTCTGGGAGGAATTTGGGCCTGGTGCGTTTGCCATGCGCATACGAACCGAGGCCATGCGCGACATCGGTCCAACGATGAGCCCCATGAGCGCATTCTTGTTGTTGCAGGGCATCGAGACCTTGTCGTTACGTATGGACAAACACCTGGCCAATACGAAAGTCATGCTTAAGTATTTGTCAGATCATGCGCAGGTTTCCTGGGTCAGTCATCCTGACCTGTCGGCGCATCGCAGTCATGCCCTGGCAAAAAAGTATCTGCCCAAAGGCGCGGGCTCCATCGTCAGCTTTGGCGTCAAGGGTGGCAGGGACGCCGGCAAAGCATTCATTGAAAACGTTGAGCTGGTGTCACACCTGGCAAACGTCGGCGATTCCAAGACACTGATCATTCACCCGGCCACCACGACGCATTCCCGCATCGATGCTGAAGCTCTGGTTGCAGCCGGTATTAGTGATGACATGATTCGCCTGTCTGTCGGCCTTGAAGATGTTGCAGATATCAAAGCCGATTTCGAGACCGGGTTCCGTGCCGCAAAGAAAATAGCAAACCCCTGACCATGTATTTTGCGGTCAACGGCAAAAAAGTTTTCGCCACCACTGGTGGCAAACCGTTTGATAACAAAAAGCCTGCAGTTATCTTTTTGCATGGCAGCGGGCTTGACCATACTTTTTGGGGATTACATTCGCGCTTCTTCGCTTTTCGCAAATATGCCGTACTGGCCCCCGATTTGCCTGGTCACAGCCACTCCGAAGGTGCTGCGCTAACCACAATTGAGGCCATGGCAGACTGGCTGCATGATGTCGTAACGACGCTGGGCATCGACAACATTTCGCTGGTCGCGCACTCACAGGGCTGTTTGATCGCGCTCGAATTCGCCGCGCGATACCCACAGCAACTACGCACTGTTTCTTTTATAGCCAGTGGCCTGGCAACGCCGGTGAACCCGACCTTGATCGACAATGCCGAAAATGATCCGCAAGCCGCCATTGCGATGATGACGTCATGGGGCTTCGGCTCAGCCGGCCATATGCACCAAGGGCCGATTCCTGGCAGTTCGATGCTGGGCGGCGGCCAGAAGGTGATGTGGCGTAACGTACCCGACGGGCTGGCGACAGATCTGAAAGCATGCGACACCTATCAGAACGGAAAAGTAACGGCCACCAAATTAAGCGGGCCAATACAGGTCATTCTTGGTGGGCGGGATCGCATGGCACCGCGCAAAGCGACGCAGGAACTCATCGATCACCTGTCCGGTCCCGAAGTTCACATCATCGCCCAAAGCGGTCATATGGTGCCGCTGGAAGCACCGGATACTTGCCGGGATCTGCTGAAAACATTCATTTTCACGAATAACCCGGCTACGTAGAGCCGGATTGAATCACAATTCTTTCGGTATTTTTTTCTGCGCCGGAAACCAGGGCCACTCACAGAGTGTTAACCGTTTCTCGCCGGATGGCGTTAGCGTTGTCAGCACGGTTCCAATTGCGGCATCTTCTGCGCGCACTTTGGCGAAGCCGATATTTTTTCCCAGCCGGGGAGAACGAACTACACGCGTAATGTGCCCGGTCGATTCACCGCCGCATTTGACCTCCCAGAATTCGCCGTTCGACCCCTCTGGCAGATCGCCATGCAACTCAATGCCAACGAACCGTCGATTCGGTCCGTCAGTCTTTATTTTCTGTAGCGCCGCTTTGCCGATGAAATCAAGTTCCTGGTCGAAATCGATCATCCACTCGAAGCCAAAGACAAAAGGATTGTCGTCGCGCGTAATGTCAGAAGCGTAAGAGAGCAACCCGCCTTCGATGCTTCGAATGACATTTGGCGCGATCGGTGCAATACCGTAAGGCTGACCAGCCACCATGATCTTTTCCCACAGGTGCTCTCCATAACTGCCGTCACGAAGGTATATCTCGAACCCAAGCTCACCACTCCAGCCTGTTCTCGATATCAATAATGGTATGTCGCCAAGTGTTGTCTCCTGCGACCAGTAGTACTTCATGTTCAGCACCCAGTCGCCAAACAAATCACGGGCGACATGCGGTGATTTTGGCCCCTGCAGTTGTAGCGGCGAAACATCCGGCTCCGTAATCCTGACATCCATGCCGCTGTTAACAGCAATGCCCGAAACCCACAGCAAAACATCACCGTCCCCGGGAGAGAGCCAGAAGCGCTGCTCTGCAATTCGCAATAACACCGCATCATTGATGATGCCACCCTGCTCATCGGTCAGGACCATGTACTGACACTGGCCGACCTGGCATTTCGACATGTCACGCGGCGTCAAAAATTGAATCAGGCGAAATGCGTCCGGTCCTTCTATCTCAACCTGGCGCTGACAGGTGACGTCCCAGAGAGTGACGTCATTGACCAGGCTCCAGTACTCGGTGACCGCATCCGAATACGCGGATGGCATGTAAGTGTGATTGTAGACAGTGAATGCCCTGGCCCCGTAGCGCAATGTCGCATCAAAAAACGGTGACTTGCGTACACGGGGTCCTATCGCCATCTCCGGAGCCATGACGTTTTTGACTCGACTAACGATTTTTCTCAGCCTGGTTCTTGTCTTTCTTTCGTTGCTCGACAATCGCCTTGGCATCCTCTTTGCTTTCCACCGCTTCTATTGTATCAATTCGGCACGACGTCAGGCGCCTGCCCATGTCCCGGTAAATGACTTCGCCAAAACTCTTCGAACAAACCCGACTGGTCGTGTCCTTGATGCCTATGCCGAGAGAATTTCGCAAGCCAGCACATCGACTCCACATCGTAAAGAAAAAATGTTTGTCGCCGCGCTCCTCGACATAGATATGTTCATCGGTAAAAGCGTCGAAATTCCTGATGGTGCGGGAATTCACACAGACATTGCTGCTCTTTTCACTGGTGGTTTCTGCTTCTTTGTCTTGTGCTACAACAAGTGGGCTGGCAAGCATGAGAACAAGGCTAGCCAGGCACATTTTGGTGTTCTTCATGGTGTCTCCTGTTCAACACGATCCGCTCCTGGCCGATCATCATGCGGCGCTAACTGCAGTTATCTCTTGTAAAACGTCGTTCGATAACGCAATAAATATGCGAAAACTTTCGTCAGCGGCCAGCTTTTCATTGACCAGCATCGAATATGCCATGAACTGCAAATCCCTGATTTTTTGCGCTGCTGCGGTTCGCTCAGCACTTGTAGCAGACGTGCCAACGGAGTCACGAATAGCAAGAGCGTCCGTGTAAAAAACGTCGATGCGATTTTTTCTTCGCATGTGGAAAATCCGCACTCCAGCGTACACAGCACTAATCAGGGCGATGAGCACAGTAACGGCGACCTCCGCAATACCGGAGTACCTTTCGTAGATTGTCGGCGCGTCCCGCTCCGTATACGCGAGCAAGCCCTTGTGCAGCACAAAAGTTGAGTTGCTGGAATCAATCTTGTCCGATACCGTACGGAACAGGCCCGGCCGGAGTGCGGCAAGCGCCGGCCTCAGCCGCAACAACTCATGCACGAAATCATACACAATCGCCTCATCCAGATCGGCTCTGGCAACAAGCAACATGTCCACCGCAACTGTCAATATCGGTTCCGGTGTCGCATCGGCGTAAATTCCGACCGGGATCACAAAGGGCTCCAGATGCGGGTGTAAAAACGTCATCGCATCGACGCTTGAACCCTGCTCAACCTCGCCGGGCGATCCCAGGCTCAATAGCCTGAAGTCGGCAAATTCCTCCATACGATCTGGCGAGATCGGCGCAAATACGACGAAGACATCAGGCGCCTGCTGCGCTGACTCGA
>Ga0114950_10003292_pt1 | contig 12442 bp, 11 predicted proteins | sample N075metaG_FD_83503 | JGI IMG/M metagenome (GOLD analysis project Ga0114950, IMG submission 83503) | Deep subsurface microbial communities from Kermadec Trench to uncover new lineages of life (NeLLi) - N075 metaG | ecosystem: Environmental > Aquatic > Marine > Ocean trench > Sediment | place...
TGAATGCGTATTGTTTTATGACGTTTATGATGAAAATGGCGAGACCATCGGTGGCTTCTATACCGACCTCTACGCACGACCTGGCAAGAGCAATGGCGCATGGATCGATGAATGCATCGTGCGTAAGAAACTGAATGGCAAGACAGTGTTACCCGTTGGCTACCTCGTCTGCAATTTTTCCCCACCGGACAGCAATAGTGAATCCCTGCTCACGCACGATGAAGTCGTCACAACATTTCATGAATTTGGGCACATGCTGCACCACCTTTTGACGCGGGTGGATTATCCGAGCATCGCCGGTATCAATGGTGTCCCCTGGGACGCGGTAGAGCTTCCCAGTCAGTTCATGGAAAACTTTGCCTGGAGCTACGACGTGTTGGTACGCACCTCCAAGCATTGCAAAACAGTTAGGCCATTGCCGCGGGAATTGTTCGACAAGCTGAACAGGAGCCGTCATTTTGGTGCGGCATTATCAATGCTACGCCAGATCGAGTTCGCCCTGTTTGATTTTCGCTTGCATGCGGACTACGACCCGAAGAGTCCTGATAATCCTTTAGACATTTTGCAGCAAGTTCGCCAGGCTGTTTCTATCGTTAAGCATCCGCAGTACAACCGTCTTCCGCACGCATTTACACACATTTTTGCCGGAGGCTATGCTGCAGGTTATTACAGCTACAAGTGGGCCGAGGTCCTGGCTGCGGACGCATTCTCCGCTTTCGAGGAGGCTGGTATCTTTGATCATGCTACTGCACTTCGTTTTCGTTCCGAGATCCTGGAAATCGGTGGCAGCCGCGACATTATGGAAGCGTTCGTCGCATTTCGGGGCCGCAAGCCGACCCTGGACGCGTTACTGCATTACAGCGGAATCGAAAAAGCTGCATGAAGATCGCTACCTGGAATGTCAATTCCCTGAATGTACGCCTGCCGCACGTCCTTGAGTGGCTAGGCGCTAACAAACCAGATGTGCTCGTGCTGCAAGAGATAAAACAAGTCACCGATGCGTTTAACGCCGACGCGTTTCGGGAGATAGGTTATCAGTCCCTCGCCAGTGGCCAGAAAACATACAACGGTGTTGCGGTTATCAGTCACTCGCCCACAGCGGACGAGATCACGGATTTTCCGGGCTTTGAGGACCCACAAAGACGCATACTCGCCGCAACAATAGATGGGGTCAGAGTAATTAATCTGTATGTGCCAAACGGCAACAGCGTTGGCTCTGAAAAATACGACTACAAGCTGGGCTGGCTTAAGGCGCTACGTGGTTTTCTTGAGACTGAGATCGCAGCCCACGAGAAACTGGTGGTGCTGGGCGACTTCAATATCGCGCCGGAAGATCGCGATGTTCATAACCCGGAAAAATGGGGAGATAACATACTCTGCAGCCCCGCAGAGCGAGCGGCGCTTCGGTCACTGCTGGACCTTGGACTGTCGGATGTCTTTCGTCAATTCGAACAGGCGGACAACACGTTTAGCTGGTGGGATTATCGCGCTGCAGGCTTCCGCCGCAACGCCGGTCTGCGAATCGATCTGATTCTGGCAAGCGAGGCACTGGCGACGCACTGCAACGCGAGTTTCGTCGATCGCGAGCCGCGAAGCTGGGAGCGCCCGTCTGATCATGCCCCTGTCATCGCCGAGTTTTCAATTTAGCGGAATTCGCTTATCGGGCTGGTATATCGTCTTGTTTTTGTTACATAATAGCGGGGATTTACCAGCAGCCTGTATGCCGCCCGTGTATCATTTAAAAGAAAAAAGCCCCCATGCAAGATCGCCGCAATAACTACGATGTAACCAATACGGTGCAAGTCAGCAGTCCCAGTGCTGTGCGTGACGCTGTGCAAGATTTATTTGCGGAGACGTTTCCCGGGGCGTCATTCGACCGTCTGTGGCTGGCCTTTTATGACTTCGATCGATTGTTCAACGGCAAGTATCCAGGTTACAAAGGCTGCGACACGACCTACCACGATATGCAGCATACGCTGGACATGACACTTGCCATGGCGCGCCTGATCGTCGGTTACGAGCGCAGCATGCAGCTTTCTGAAAGACTCGGTACCGCTCGCGCCCAGATGGCGATCGTGACGGCACTGTTTCACGATTCAGGCTACATCCGACACAAAGAACGCGACAAGGATTTTGAGAACGGCGCAGAATTTACGCTTTATCACGTTTCCCGTAGTGCGGATTTCCTGCGACGATATCTGCCTGAACTTGGAATGGGCAAATACATTGGCATCAGCAGTGTCATTGTGCACTTCACGGGCTACGAGCTGGACCTCGACGAGATCGAACTCGACGATCCGCGCGACGCCATTTGTGGCCATTTGCTCGGCACCGCGGACCTCATCGCCCAGATGTCAGATCGCTGCTACCTCGAAAAATGTCGCGACCGGCTTTATAAGGAGTTCGTTCTCGGAGGCATCGCAATCGAAAATGCAAATCCTGGGGAGTATATGGTTCGTTATGAGTCCGGCATCGACCTGCTGAAGAAAACACCGGTATTTTATCAGCAGGTATCGCGGATACGATTGCAAAAGAAATTCAACCGAGCCTATCGATATATGGAAGTTTTGTACGGCGGGGAGAACCCCTACGTTGCCGCGATGAAATCCAATATGGGCCACCTGATCCGCGTTTTGAAATCAGACAACTGGAATTTGCTTAGACGATGCCCGCCATTTTTTGTTGGCGACAGCAATGCAGTGCAAAACGTTGATAAAATGGTGCAATCGCAGCTTGCGGAGATACCCTTGCGACACGCCGAAATTCCAGGATACGTTTCCGCCTGATAATGTAGCAGCGGCCCCCGCGATACCCGGAAGGGTGACACAGTGCAGATGAGGTAGAATCTGCAGCACTTAAGCCTCAAGTTAACGGAGAAGACCGTGCGTTCCACCCACCTGTTGTCAAATTCGGCCTGGCTTATGGCCGTAGTCCTGTTTCTGTCTGCTTGTAGCAGCACATCGACCAGGGTGACAAAAATTTATGATGACTCCGACTACAGGAAAGCAAGATTCAGCAATGTGCTTGTCATTACCGTAGCGGACAACTACGACCGGCGGGCGCAATTTGAGCGTACGGTCGTTTCCGGCATTCGACGGACCGGCGCCGAGGCGACCGCATATTACACCGTGGTTGGCCACAACCCGGCTGTTTCCTCCAGCGACATCATGAACGCCGTTCGCGCGCGAAATTTCGACGCGGTTGTGTTTACCAGGGTAAAAAGACGCTCCGAGAAAATTTCGGAAAAAGATGCGACGCCGGAGGCGCAGGCCAAAGTGATCGGCGGCAACCTGTTTGATCTGTTTCGTTACGACTATGAGGAGTATCAGGAGCCCACAAACATTCGCATGAGCACCACCGTCGTCTTGATTACGCAACTTTACGTTACGGCGGACAAGAAAAATATTTGGGCGATTGAAATTACCAGCAGCGACCGTGAGTCGACCGCGCAAATCATCGAAAGCTCGGCAGCGGCGATCGTGAAATACCTTAAACGAGATAAGCTCGTGGGCCCGAAATAGTTGCAACGCGATGATGCCCAATTGATCCCTGACTCAACATTTCGGGGCATCTGTCTCGGCCTGGTTGCGACGTTTCTGTTTTCAGCCTGCACCGATGATCGGCCTGAGCTGCGATTGATCGAGCCAAGGCTCGAGGTGGATCGAAAAATAGCGAACGATTTCGCCACCATTATGGAAGAAAGATCTGCTGTGTCCGTAACGATGGTGGCTCCCGCGAGTAACCTGGAAACGAGTACCCAAGCACTGTTGTCGGATCGAGCGGATATCGCATTTATCTCGAACAACCAGCCTTTCACATCCGGCATAACAACTGTATTGCCGCTATACGCCAATATTCTGCATATTCTGCAAAAGCAACCGGCGATCGCCACAGACGCAAGTGATCTGTTTACGTCAGGAACGGTGTTTGCCGGCCCTCCTGGTTCACCATCCAGAAATATGCTTGAGAAGTATGCGGCACAGCAGCATATTGAAAGCAGGGAGATTCACTTCGTTGAGACTTTCGATGGCGAGTGCCCGGACATCATCGCCATATTTGTCCCCATCATTCGCGACTTGCGTTCGCGGCTTGAGCGCTGCGGTGATGTCGGCCTTTATCGCCTGTACAGCCTGGGCTCGCCCGACGAGATCGGTACTGGCTCTGCAATTGACGCTGCGACATTGCTGAATCCAAGCATGCGAGCATTTATTATTCCTGCGGGCATTTACCCGGACAACGCAGATGAGCCCGTTGTTACGCTGGCCGTTGACAAAATGCTGGTTGCGCGTCGTGATGTACCGGACACTGTTATATATGACCTGATTAGCGAAGTAATTCGACTGCAGCCCGCGCTTGCTGCAAGTAATCCGACGATTTTTCACTCGCTTGGCGGTGACTTCCATTCGTCTGACTCGACGTTCGTGCTGCATCCCGGAGCGCAAAGCTATATTGAGCGAGACGAACCCAATGTTTATGAAAGATACTCCGGCATTGCCGAGGTCGTCGTCACCATCTTCTTTGCCCTGCTCAGCGGCGCATATGCAGCCGTACGTATCTATAATCTGCGGCGCAAGAATCGGATCGACCGATTTTACTCCGCAGCCATCAAGCTAAGACAGTCAGTGAGCGACGCGACACCGGTAGCAGAACGCAGGAAAACCATTTCTCAGGTTCGCGCGTTGCAAACTGAAGCCTTCGAGTTGCTGGTGGACGAAAAACTTGCAGCCGACGAAAGTTTTCGCATTTTTATTACCTTATCCAACGACATTGTTGATGAGTTGAAAGAGGCTTCAGCCCCGGACTGGGTGGCACCAGAGTCCTAAAAATGCGCGCCCAGGAACACGAACGGTCCGTGGTGTCTGATCTCGATTTTTCCGTTAATCGCATTGTGATCTGAATCGAGCTTCATATCATAAAAGTTATAACCGACGCCCAGGCTCATCGTGTTCCCCAGCATGTGTTGCAACCCGAGGTTCACATAGTTCATTGACCCTTCGTAGTGGTCGAAGTGCATGCGAAATATTTGCACGCGCGCTCCCAGGAAGGTTTTCGTTCCGAGAGCAATGCTGCCGTGAACGCCAATAACCGGCAATGGCGTCGATGCGGTTGATCGCTCGCGCTGGCCCGTGTCGGGGGCAAATATTTCTGTGTTCAATCGGGACAGGTGCATGCCAGCCATGACACCCAATTCCTTTTGCGCATCGTGCATTAGCGAAAACGCATAAGACACTCTTGCCACTCGCACGTCAGATCGAAGATTCACATTCGTTCCAGCCGGAAACGTTTCACCGCCAAACTCAATATCATTATTTAGCGTCAACGAAGAGTTGCGAGTCAGATCAAAATAGCCGAATTCAATGCGGTGAAAGCTGTTCAGGCGAACGATCGCGTCGAGCTGCAATACCGATTGTGTATTGGTCACATCCATGACGTCTTCCAGGTCAATCTCTTCGCCGGGACTGCCGTCCGGCGCCTCCAGCGTGATTTTGGTGCTGATGGTGTCCTGAAACATGCCCGCCCTGAATTCATAACGCGGCATTTTGTAAGTATCAGCGCCGAATTCACGGGACCTGAAAACATTGGCGTTGTAAGCCAGACCAATACCTCCGGACCACAAGACGTCCTTGTCGACAATCGGACTGTTGACGATCCCGTCGCCGAGTTTTTCATACGTGAATTTACCGGAGAGCAACCACTTGTCCGAAATTTGGTAACCCCACACCACTTCCGCTGCCAGCTTTGTCGTAGCACCCGGTACATAAACGGGCCGCCCGGGATCCGACTCCTGCGGTGTTACCTGAAAATAATAGTTCGAATATGTTTCATCCAGCCACGACGCTTTGATTGTTGGAACAATATATCCCCACGATCTCTTCAGCGGGTACTCCAGCCTGAGCTCACCGATCCAGCCCCCATGTCGCCCGGAAATTTCTTTGTATGCTTTCGCGATTATGTGGACTGGCCAACCGCGAAAACCCACCAATGGCGCGGCCTCAATCGTCCACTGCTTTTCATGAAGGCCGCGTAATTCGTCGGACCTCTCGCTGCCCAGACCCAGGGTCTGAATCCGCCCAACGAAGCCGAACACCCAATCATTTTCGGTGACTTTTCGAACCCCTAAATCGCCATCGGAAAGCAGCAGCCAGTCATCAGTAAATGCGCGATGTTCGAAACTGGTCAGGTAGGGGTAGACAACGACCGAATTTTTAGCATCCGTGTAGGGATTCTGTGATACCGAGACATGCACACCCAAAGCGAAGTTATTCAAGTCATAATTTCGGATGTAGTCGAGTACGTTTCCAGCCGAAGCAGCTGTGGGCAATAACAGTAACAGAGCCATACAGGCAGTTTGCAGGCTGCTGGTTTTTTCCTTGATCGACCACCGGCCACCTGGGATCATTTAATTGCTCGACTATCGACTGCTGTTGAAGCACATCATAGCAGTTTTTAAAATCACCAAAGTTTGCTTTTAACCGCAGGAACAACAGGTGATAATCAGCAACCATGAGACAAGACAACTTTATTTACCTGTTACTCGCGCTGATCATATACCTGGTTGCACTGCCGATAATGGACGACCTGCAAATTGTCCCCGCAGGTTTTGTCAGACCTGTCGCTTTTAGCTGTCTGCTTGCCATTGGCGTTTGGTCGTTACGTGACTCGGTAATGACATTTCGTATTGGCATCGGGCTGGCGATTGTCGGCATTATCAGCAACGGTGTGAGCGTCGCAAATGATGCGCCCGCTTACTACTATTTGTCCGTAGTCACGTTGTTTGCTTTCCTGGTGCTATCCATTCGCAGCGCATTGCGCCAAATCCTGTTTAGCGTAGAGATCGACGCCAACCGGCTTTATGGCGCAGTGTGCGTTTACCTGATGCTCGGCGTAATCTGGGCATTGATGTACAGCACCCTTGGACACCTGGATCCAGGTGCGTTTGACGGCTCGCTGCCGAGCGGCTCCGAGGACTGGAACCTGGAGTGGATTTACTACAGTTTCGTTACCTTGACGACACTGGGCTATGGCGACATCCTGCCGGTCACCGCGACCGCCCGCGCGCTGGCCTACAGTGAAGCAGTGGTCGGCGTGTTCTACATGGCAATGCTGGTTGCGGCGCTGGTGGGATCGTATGCCGCTGCAAAAACGGACCACAATTGAAGGGGAGACCATGAACAGAAGAAATTTTCTGAGCGCCTCTGTCGCGGCCGGTTTGGCAACTACTGGCATCGATTTATCCCTTGCTTACCGAGATTACGTCTGATTTACCCGCCGTCACTGGTAACGGCGCAGAGTTGGTGCTGGAAAAGGCAGCCGTAAAAGAACTGGCCGACAGCCTGCTCGGGCCAGTGTTGTTACCCGGCAATGCCGCTTATGTCGCCGGCGCCAGGTCGTTGGCGGTGAAATCGTGTTTCCGTTCAGTCGTGCGCTCGACATTTTGAATTTCTATCAAGACTATAGCTTGGCCGCGCCCGATGAGCTTTATTGTGACCTGATCATTGATTCCGCACTGGGTGGCGGTGATCCATGTCTGTTATTCGGATTCGCAATCAGACGCCGAAAAAGTGCTTGCCCCTATTCGGAAGCTGGGCAAGCCGATCACCGACACCATCAAGGCGATTGACTATGTTGCCATTCAACGCAGCTGGGACAATACCGATCCACGAAATGAGGGAGAGTATTTGAAGTCCGGTTTTATCAACGACTTCCCTGGCTCATTGGTGAACTCACTGCTCGACAACTTCGAAACGCATCCAGATCGAAAGACTGTTGTGTTCTTCCAGCAATCGGGTGGAGCAATCGGTCAGCAAAATACACGCAAACTATCAGGGTAATTTTGAGCGGCTGCTTGCGCTCAAGAACCAGTATGACCCTGGCAATCTCTTCCATCTGAACGCGAACATTCGGCCGACCGTTGCCGACTCGGGTTGAACGGTGTCTTAAAAAGCATTCTTGTCTTCACAATTGCCGCACATCATCAACGCCAACGCGTCCCCCCGACGCTCACATAGCCGTGATTACCTACAGGAATACCGACACTCACACCAACACCAACATTGCCGGAACATCCGGCCAACGAAAGGCTTGTTAGCAATATCGCGATTACTGCGATCACTCTGTTTGCTTTCTGCATTACCCCTCTCCTCCAATGTTTGACCAGTCCTGCAATACCAGGATGGCTCCGGACGGGTCCTCTACAACCGCCAGAGTGCCATTACGAAGCTCCGGAGACGGAGGGAGAATGACCCGCCCGCCAAGTTCCTCTGCCTTTGCCGCTGCAGCGACCGGATCGGTCACGCCAAAATACGTCAGCCAGACAGGCTTCACGTCCTCGGACGGGTTTTTCATTATGCCAACCCGGTCCACGCCGTTACTGCCTAACAGCGTGTACTGACCACCTCGACGCTCGAGAGTGCGAACATCATATCCAATGGTTGTCTGGTAGAAGCTGATTGCAGCCGACGTGTCGTCGGCCAATAACTCGGTCCACATCGGTCGCCCGGGTGCAGCCGAGGTTGTCTGATCATCCGGATCGCCGAATCTGCTTCTCGCCAAACCAATAACCGCGCCCTCCGGATCCAGTATTGCCGCAACTCGTCCGAGGTTAACGTCGCGGGCCGTAGCGGCGACACTGCCTCCTGCTGCCGTTACTTTCGAAAGCGTTTCATCAACATCAGAAACTGAAATATACGGTAACCAACGTGAGTAATTACTGCCGTCTTCCGGCGAAGCAATGGTCAGCATCCCTGCCACATAGACATTGCCGGAACGGGCGACGGAATAGTCCTGGCCACTCGGTGCCTTGGTGTCTTCGAACGTCCAGTCAAACATACCGCCGTAGAATCGTTTCGCGCTCTCCAGGTCTTCGGTTATCAGGTCGTGCCAGATTACCTTTCCGATCAGCGGGTCGTCTGCAAATGTCATCCCCGACAGATCCGGTTTGCTGCTGGTTGTACAAGCTGCCAAACCTGCGGCCACCAGGACCATTGCCAATATTCGTTGCTTACTCATTAATCTGATTCCCATGAAAAACCGTCCGCCATCTTACCTGATATCAGTCGATTCAGTCTTCACAGCTTGCGAACAATCCCGATTGCCTACTCGACCGTAACCGACTTCGCCAGGTTCCGCGGTTGATCAATATCCGTCCCGCGCAACACCGCCACGTGATAAGCGAGCAGTTGCAGCGGAATCGTGTAGAGAATCGGCGCCTGGAAGTCTTCAATACTCGATGGCATCCGCATCGTATGCGACGCGAAGCGGTCGCTGAACTGCACGCGCGGATCTGCAAACACGAAAAGCTCACCACCGCGTGCGCGTACCTCCTGCAGATTGCTCTTCAGCTTTTCAAGAAGATCGTCTTCCGGCGCAACGGCTATGACTGGCATGTCTTCGTCAACGAGTGCCAGCGGCCCATGCTTGAGTTCGCCAGCCGCGTACGCCTCGGCATGGATGTAAGAGATTTCCTTGAGCTTCAGCGCGCCTTCCATCGCCACCGGGTTCTGCACACCACGACCCAGGAACAGCGCATGGTGTTTATCGGCGAAGTGTTTGGCGAGTGACTCAATTGCCGAGTCCAGCGTTAATACCTCTGTTATCAGTTTCGGCAGCTCGGCAAGCTGTTCAACCAGTTCGCGTTCTTCGTCCGCGCCCAATCCATTACGACGTGCCAGTGCGATCGTCAGCAATGATAACGCGGCCAGTTGGGTCGTAAACGCCTTGGTTGATGCAACACCGATCTCGGGTCCTGCGCGAGTCATCATCACCAGTTCCGACTCACGCACCATGGAGCTTACCGGAACATTGCAAACAGTCAGCGTCGAAACGTAATGTTTCGATTGGGCAGCGCGCAAAGCCGCAAGTGTGTCCGCAGTTTCGCCGGACTGGCTGATCGTGATGAACAAGGTCCCGTCGGGAACAACGGGCGAGCGATAACGATACTCGCTTGCAATCTCCACCGTGCAAGGCAATTTGCACAAATCCTCAATCCAATAACGGGCGATCAGCCCCGCGTGGTAACTGGTACCGCAGGCAACAATGTGCACGCCACGGGTTTTGTCCAGAACGCTGTTGGCCTCGGGACCGAAAGCCGCATCCAGCACCTTGCCGTTTGCAATTCTGTCTTCCAGAGTTCTCGCCACCGCCTCTGCCTGCTCGTGAATCTCCTTTTGCATGTAATGCTTGAAGTCGCCACGCTCGGCGGCATCGGCTGTTAGTTCACTTTCTTTTACGGGGCGGTCAACTTCATTTCCGTCTTTGTCGAAGATCTGAACGTTTTTCAGTTCTACAACGGCAATGTCGCCTTCTTCCAGGAATATGAAATTGCGCGTTACCGGCAACAGTGCTGAAACGTCTGAAGCAATAAAATTTTCGCCTTCACCAAGGCCGATGACCACGGGTCCTCCTTCACGGGCGAGGACGATCTTGTCCGGGTCACTTGTGCTCATCAACGCGAGAGCATACGAACCGTCAAGTTCTGCCACTGTCTTTCTGACGGCCGCTACGAGATCACCGGTTTTTCCCATATGGCGATGAACAAGGTGCGCAATTACTTCAGTATCTGTCTCTGACTCAAAGCTGTATCCGTCGTTCTTGAGATCCGCACGCAATTCTTCGAAGTTTTCGATGATGCCATTGTGCACGACCACAACATCGCTGTTGGACATGTGTGGATGGGCATTAAGTTCGCTGGGCGCGCCGTGTGTTGCCCAGCGCGTGTGAGATATGCCGCTGTTGCCGCTCAGCGATGTTTCGTCCAGTGCGCTTTGCAGTTCTTTAACTTTACCGAGGCGCCGTAGTCGCGTGATTCCATCGCCGGTAGCGATCGCGATTCCGGCGGAATCATATCCTCGATATTCAAGCCGCCTCAGGCCCTGCATAAGAATTGGCACTACATCTCTTTCGGCAACTGCGCCGACAATTCCGCACATCTAGTTTCTCTCCACTGGGATGCTTTACTTGCCCGGCTTCTTCCAGCCTGGCACCGTAACTTGTTTTGCACGCTCAACAGTCAGCTTGCCTTCAGGCGCATCCTTCGTAAGCGTCGCACCTGCGCCAATCGTCGCGCCTTTGCCGACGGTAACCGGAGCGACGAGTTCGACACCGGAGCCGATGAACGCGCCATCGCCGATGATTGTTTTGTGCTTGTTCACGCCATCGTAGTTGCAGGTGATCGTGCCGGCGCCAATATTCACGCCCTTACCTATTTCGGCGTCACCTATATAGGTCAGGTGATTTACCTTGCTGCCGTCTGCCACCGTGCTCTTCTTTATTTCGACGAAGTTGCCGACCTTGACGTTGTCAGCAAGCTCTGCGCCGGGTCGCAGTCTCGCGAACGGACCGATTTCACAATTGCTTCCTGTGTTGGCGCCTTCGATATGGCAATTGGAATGCACCACCGTCGCTGGACCCAGGCTGGAATCGCGAACAAGGTTGTTCGATTCAATCGTGACGTTGTCACCGAGAACAACATCACCTTCGAATATGGCGTTCACATCGATAAACACATCCTGTCCGCATTTGAGCGAACCGCGTATATCAACGCGAGCCGGATCAGCAAAGCCAACACCGCTTGCCATAAGTTCATCGACGCGTTTTATCTGCAACGCGCGCTCTGCCGCTGCCAATTGCTTTTTGTCGTTAATACCCATTACTTCATCCTGACTCGTAGCCTTAATGCCATGAACCGTAACCCCGTCTTCAGCGGCCATCGCGATGACATCTGTAAGATAATACTCGCCCTGGCTGTTGTCGTTGCTTAGCCTGGAGAGCCAATCGTTGAGTTTGCCGGCTGGGCAACAAAATACGCCCGTATTGATCTCCGTGGTTTTTCGCTCTGCTTCTGTCGCGTCTTTCTCTTCGACGTTGCGAACGACTTGTCCGTCTTCTCGAATGATGCGCCCATAACCGAAAGGCTCATCCAGATCCACAGTCAATACGGCGGCATCACCATTTTCGCATTTAGCCAGTAATTGCCGCAATGTCGCTGGCTCCAATAAAGGCACGTCGCCGAATAAAATCAATACGCGATTATCCTCCGGTGTTTGAGGCATCGCTTGCATAACCGCGTGGCCGGTTCCGAGCTGTTCACTTTGCGACGCCCATCGCAGTTTTTGGCCCTTGAACGCCGCCTGAACCGCATCGCCACCGAACCCGTAAACAACGCAAATATCGTCGGCCTGCAACTCGCGGGCACAATTCACGACATGGCCTAATATGGGTTGCTGCGCCAGTGGCTGCAATACCTTTGGATGCGCTGAGCGCATGCGCGTGCCTTGTCCTGCTGCCAATATTATAATGCTGAGGCCCAAAAGGCCGCTCCTATCTATTTTGACAGTAGCGAATACTACAGGAACAGTGTGTCAAACTAATGACCAATGTCGGCAATTTGAGGGCTAACGAGGCAATATTTTCGATGATGCAAAACGGTAGGCGAACAGGACAA